>Ga0070664_100000927_pt1 | contig 22924 bp, 15 predicted proteins | sample KBSC73metaG_FD_65863 | JGI IMG/M metagenome (GOLD analysis project Ga0070664, IMG submission 65863) | Corn rhizosphere microbial communities from Kellogg Biological Station, Michigan, USA - KBS C7-3 metaG | ecosystem: Host-associated > Plants > Roots > Rhizosphere > Soil ... | reverse complement strand
CCGGTCAGGGCACGGAGATCGACAAGTTCCTGATCGAACGAATGATGGATCCGATTCTTCATCTCGTTCGCAACGCCGTCGGCCACGGTATCGAGACGGTCGAGCGCCGCATCGCGGCCGGCAAGCCACCTGACGGCACGATTCGACTCAGTGCCTCGACAGTCGGTGAGTCCGTGATCATCGAGATCGCCGACGATGGCGCGGGTATCGACATCGCAGCGATCGCGCAGCGGGCGCCGGCCAAGGGCATCCGCACCGAGGAGGGTGCGCTCGACTCGCGCGTCTTGCTCGATATCATCTGCGCGTCAGGGTTTTCGACGCGTGACGAAGCCGATCGCATCAGCGGCCGTGGCGTCGGCATGGACGTCGTCCGCGGAACGGTGCAGGAACTCAGGGGGACTCTGGAGGTCGCGACCGAACCGGGACGTGGCACCACCTTCACGATCACCCTGCCGCTGACGCTCGCCGTCATCGACGCGATCATCGCGCACATCGGTGACCAGACATTCGCCGTTCCGCAATCCGCGATCCAGGAAGTGATCGAAGTCGATCCCGGCAGCGTTCGCGCGTTCGAGCGGAACGAATTGCTGACGTACCGCGGGCGCGCGTTGCCGATGGTGCGGCTGGAGCGCCTGTTTCACATCGACACCGCGAAGCGACCGCGACTCCACGCGATTGTCGTCGGCACCGGGTTGAGCGCGGTTGGCTTGCTCGTCGATCGTGTCGCGGGACATCGCGAGATCGTGGTCAAGACGATCACCGATCCGTTGATCCGCGTCGAGGGTGTGTCGGGCGCCACCGAATTGGGGGATGGGAGGTTGGTACTGATCCTCGATGTGAGCGCGCTCAGCCGGGGCGTGCGTCAGCGTCGGGCTGGAGAGAGGGCGTTGGCATGACCGAGAAAGCGCATCCGGCGCAAGCGGGAAAGACGCAAACCTACATCATGTTTGTGGTCGCGGGTACCTCCTACGCGGTGCCGAGTCAGCAGGTGCAGCACATGGAGATGGTCGAACAGGTGACGCCCGTCCCGAACGCTCCGTTGTTCGTCGAAGGGGTTGTCTTCTCGCGCGGCCAGGTTGTGCCGGTCATCAACCTGCGAGCGCGGTTTGGATTCGAGCGCACGTCGATCACGCAACGTGCGCGCCTCCTGGTCGTCCAGCACGGCAGCCGCAGTGTCGGGCTGCTCGCTGATGAGGCGCGCGAGTTCATCACCATCGCTGACACCTCGATTCAACCGCCAGGCGATGCCATCGGAAACCTGAGTGGCAGTTATCTGGACGGCGTGGCGACCCTGGATAAGCGCATCGTCCTGATTCTGAACATTCGTCAAGTAGTGGAGAGCACGCCGGTCGCTGCGGCGTAAGGCAAGGCAGACGCACCTCGTGCTCAAAAGGAGATCGGTCATGGCAGTCAGAGGCGGCAACGGAGCGGGCGTGATTGATCAGCGGCTCCTGCGCGACGAAGCCAGTTCTATTACCGATGCGGTCGCGCGCATCGCCAGAATCGCCGACGAGGTGTCAGAGGGAGCCGACGCGCAGGTGCGCTCATTGGACGGCGCTCTGAGTGGGCTGAACCAGATGACGTCGTCGCTGAAGGAGACAGCCACGCAGGCCGAGTCGATCTCGGCCTCGACCGACAGCCTGATGTCTTCCATCAACGAGGTCGCCGCCTCGATCGAGCAGGTGGCGACCAACGTGACCGGCCTGGCTGGTTTCGTCGATCAGACGACCAGGTCCATTCAGCAGAACAACACCTCAATCCAGGACGTCGCCACAACGGCGCGCCAGATGGCCGATGCGGCCGAACAAGTGGTGACGTCAATGACCGAGATGACGGCGTCGGTCAAAGCGACGACCGCGGACAACGATGCGCTGACGTCGTCGGTCAACCAGACGGCAGCGGCCATCGAACAGATGACGCGATCGATTCAAGGCGTGGCGGTAAACGCCGACGAGCTCGCGGCATCCGCGGACACCACCTCGTCGGCCGTCAACGAGATGGCCGCCTCGATCGAGGAAGTGACTGCGATGGTCGACAGCCTCGCCACCGCGATCGAGCAAAACGGGGCATCGACGGAACAGATGGCGCGCTCGGTGCAGTCAGTCGCGCAGAACGGGCAGCGCATCAGCGAGGTGGCAACTGGTGCGGCGACCAGCGCCACGGAGCTCGACCGCGCCAGCCAGTCGGTGTCAACGCTTGCCAAAGACGCCGACGAGATGACGCGTCGCGCCAGCCGTGAAGCCGAGGAAGGCGGCGCCAGCATACAGCGTTCGATTCAGGGGTTTGGACGGGTGCGGGAGTCGATGTCGCAATCGGCCAGCGTCATTCGCGAGATGGGGAAGCGGGCCAACGAAATCGGCAGCATCGTCGACACGATCGATCTGATCGCGGAGCGAACCAACCTGCTCTCGCTGAATGCGTCGATCGAGGCGGCACGCGCGGGCGACGCTGGACGCGGCTTCGCCGTCGTTGCGGAGGAGATCCGAAACCTGGCGGATCGTTCGGCGAAGGCGACGGCTGATATCGCCGCCATCATCAAGGCTCTGCAGGAGGTCGCGCAGGAGGCCGTGACCGCGTCAAACGAAGGGATGAAGGTCGCCGACCAAAGCAGCGCACAGGCCGAAGAGGGCGCCAAAGGGTTGGCGAAGATCCTCCAGGGCGTCACTGACGCGACGAAGGTCGTTGCCCAGATTTCGCGAGCCACCGACGAACAACGTGACGCTGCACGAACAGTCGTGACGGCGATTGGCGCGACCGCCGAGCAGGCACGCCTCATCGCCGGCGCGACGCAAGAACAGTCCAAGTCAGTAGCCACCCTGTTGCAGACGAATACGCAAGTCCGGAAGACGTCGTACGAAGTCAAGAAGGCCATGACTGAGCAGAGTCGCGCCGCCCGCGACATCCTGAAGGCGGCGCAGAACACCAAGCGCCACGCCGCGCAGGTGCGCAAGGCGACGAGTGAGCAGGCGAAGACCGCCGCTGAAATCTCGCAAGCATCGGGATTCATTCGGCGGGGTGCGGCTACGACGGCGCGCGCTCTCTCTGAACAGGCAACCGCCGGCGAACAAATCTCGAGGAGCGCAACCGACCTGCAACGCATGGTGAGCGGCGTTGCCGCGGCCGTGAAGGAGCAGGCCAAGATGACGGCTGAAGTCGCCGGCGCCGCAGATGGCATGCGCCTCCAGTCCGACGAAGCTGCGCGCGCCGTCAAAGAACAGACGCGCACGATGCGGGGCATGGTCTCGGCCGCGCAAAGTACAGCCAAACAGATCAAGCTCATTACGAAAGCGAACGCCGAGCATTCCACCGTGTCTCACTCGCTGCTGCGCTCGGTTGACGAGATTCGACAAATCACCAACCGCAATGCCGATGGCGTCAAGCAGACTCGTGGGGGAACCGCGGACGTGCTTCGACGGGCACAAGGTCTCATCGCGCTGGTCGAACGGCCCGAACGTCCCAACGGCCGCGCGTCGAAAGGTCATCGGTGATCCCAATTGGGATTTTCACGACCGACGAGCGGCTCGTCGTGCGCGCCTGGGATGAGTGGCTCGCCGATGCCACTGGAATCGCGAGCGCACACGCGGTCAATCGCCCGCTGGTCGACCTGATCCCCGATCTCGCTGCTCGCGGGGTCCTGACCACGCTCGAAAACGTGCTGTCACGGGGCACCGTCGAAGTATTGGCTCCCGCCCTGCATCACTACCTCATTCCCTGTGCGCCACCGGACGAGGTCCGCGGCTTCGCGCACATGCAGCAGCACGTTACGGTGGGTCCCCTGCGCGCGGACGGGCGCATCGTCGGTATTGTCGTCACCATCGAAGACGTAACGGCCCGCGTGGCTCGTGAACGCGAGATCGCTGCCCGGCTTCACGCAGCCTCAGGCGAGGGGAGCGCGGATGCGCCGGCGCTGGCCACCGGGGCCGCGTCGCGGCAGGTGGAGGCGTTGACGCGCCTCATGGCGCAGGACGATTGGCGCACGCGCCGTGCCACGGTCACGACGCTGGCCGAGCACGGCGACGCGATCGTGGAGTCCCTGGTGCGGACGTTGCGGGATCAGCATCGCAACCTTGCGGTGCTGAGCAGCGCCCTGGATCTGCTCGCCATCAGCGATGTCGACGTCGTAGCCCCGCTCGTATCGTTTCTCGACGCGCCCGACTCGAATTTGCGGATCCAGGCTGCGCTCATTCTCGGCGAGCGCCGCGATGTTCGCGCGGTTGGGCCGCTGCTGGCACAGTTGTCCGACCCCGACGTGAACGTGCAATTTCACGTGATCGAGGCCCTTGGCCGTCTCCATGCGACCGAGGCGTGTGATGCCCTCGTCGCCATTGCCGAGCGTCGTGATTTCTTCCTGGCATTCCCGGCTCTGCAGGCGCTGCGCCACGTGGGGAACCCTTCGATCGCGCCACGAGTCGTCCCGCTGCTTGCAGACGAATTGCTCCGGGCACCCGTGATCGATTTGCTGGGCGAGCTCGGTGACGAAGATGCCGCCATCCCGCTCGTCACGCTCCTGAACACATCGGACGCGCCAGCTGACGTCGTTGCCGACGCGCTTGCCGGTCTGCATGAGCGATACGAGCGCGGATACGCCGCCGGCGAGCACATCGCCGGCCTCGTCCGGCGCGGCGTCAACGCGCGCGGCACGCAGCGGATTCTCGATGCCGTGCAGCGGGTGGCTTCCGATCGGTTGCCGGGGCTCGCCAAGGTGCTGGGATGGTTGGAAGGTGAGGCAGTCCAGCGGGCGTTGGCGCGCTTGCTCGGGAACGACACCGTTCGATCACAAATCGTCGAAGCGCTGGTCCGCCATGGCGCCGGCGTGGTCGCGCTGCTGATCGAACAGTTGCGGGTCGAAGACCTGGAAACGCGACAGGCCGCCGCGGTCGCGCTCGGTCGCATCGGTGATCGTCGCGCTACGCCGGCACTCATCGACGCGCTCCGCGATGCCGAGCTCGCCGTGCCGGCGGCTGGCGCGCTCGCGCGAATCGGCGATCGAGATGCCTTCGAGGGTCTGCTGGCGCTGCTCGGTGAGCCTGACCCGGCCACGCGTCAGTCGGTCATTGCCGCGCTCAACTCGATCGGTCATCCCGACATGGCGGCTCGGATCGCGGAGCGTCTCGACGATGCCGATCATCTCGTGCGTGAGTCAGCGCTGAGAATCGCGGGCTATTTCGGTTACCCGGAGTGCTTCGAGCCCGTGTTGCGGTGTTGCCACGATCGAGCGGAGACGGTTCGACGAGTGGCCATCGAGAGTCTGGCCTTCTTCGACGACCCGCGCGTAGTGCCTGCGCTCGTCAGCGCGCTTGCGCAGCAGTCGTCCTCGGTACGCGCCGGCGCCGCCGCTGCCCTGGCGCGCGCCGAGCCCGTCGTTGCCGTCGATGCCCTCACGCAGGCGCTCGGCGACCGTGATCCTTGGGTGCGCTATGTCGCGCTTCGTTCCCTGGGGTCGATTGGCGATCAGCGCGTCGTGCCCGCGGTGCTCGATGCCTTGCGGATGGACCCGGCTCCCCACGTCCGCCTGGCCGCCATCGACGTGCTCGGGCGGCTGGGGCGGCCCGAGGCCTGGGATGTTCTCGAACCGCTGACGCGTTCCGCCGACTCTGACATCGGAAGCGCCGCGGTCCGCGCCCTGGGACGCCTGGACCGACGGGAGGTGCTGCCTGCGCTCGAAACGTTTCTTCGAGCCGCGGAGCCCTGGCAGCGGGCAGCAGCCGTGTCCGCGATCACCGCTCGCACGGAGAGCCGGGTCGTGCATCTGCTGCAGTGGGTCGCGGCGGTGGACGAGGACGCTGACGTGGTCACGAGCGCGATCCAGGGGCTCGCGAAGATCGCGCGCCGTTCCGATTCACTCGGAACCGACGCCGCGCTTGCGCTGGTCGCGCTGACCGCAGAGCCGCTCCGCCGCGACGCCGCCATCACGGCATTGAGCGAGTTGCCCAGCCGGCGAATCGAAGATGTGGCTCGCGGTCTTGCTGACCCCTCGCCCGACGTGCGTTGCGCCAGCGTCGAGGCGCTCGGACGCATGCAGCAGACGGGTGCATCGCGGGCGATCGAGTCGGCGCTCGACGATTCGCACATCGCGGTGCGCCTGGCGGCGATCCGCGCGCTCAAGAGCCTCGGAACGCGGGAACCACAGAGAAAGTTGATGACGCTCGCCCGGACCGACCCCGAGGTCGAGGTCCGCCGGGCGGCGATGTTCGCGGCGTCACGCAGCGACGATCGTGCACAGGATTCGTCCTCTTCGTCGTAATGGGCTGAATGCAATATCGCGTTGATTCTCTCGGGATAACGGGCGGTGTCACCCAGGTCCTTCGCGACTTGATTCATCAGCGACTGGGCCTTTACTACGATGCGACCCAATTCGATCACGTGGCTGACCGTCTGGCGCCGCTGATCGTGGCACGGGGCCTCGGCTCTTTCATGGACTATTACTACTTTCTGAAATATGCGGAGGATCATGACGAGTGGTCGAAGGTGATGGACGCGCTGGCCGTTCATGAGACGTACTTCTGGCGCGAGGTCGATCAGCTGCGCGCGATCGTGAGTCACGTCGTGCCGGAACTGGCGGCACGCGGTCGGCCATTGAAGATATGGAGTGTACCGTGCGCGACCGGCGAAGAGCCGCTGACCCTGGCCATGCTGCTCGATGACGCCGGATGGTTCGGCCGCGTGCCGATCGAGCTGGTCGCCAGCGATGCGAGTCGCGACGCCATCGCGCGCGCGAAAATGGGCGTGTACGGCCAGCGGTCGTTCCGGAACCTTCCGCCCGCGATGAAGGAGAAGCACTTCGTCGCGCACGACGGCCAGTGGAAGATCGATCCGGACCTGCAGCGGCGCATCACCTACGATATCGTCAACCTGGTCGCCGAACACGAAGTGAGCCGCCACGCCTCAGCCCCTGTCATCGTCTGTCGCAACGTGTTCATTTATTTCTCCGACGAGAGCATTCGACGCACCATGAACGTCTTCGAACGGGCTATGCCCGTACCCGGGTACTTGTGTGTGGGCGCCTCGGAATCATTGCTTCGCCGGTCCACCACATTTGAACTTCAGGAGATTGGCGGCGCGTTCATGTATGTGAAGGACGCGACCGGCAGCGGCCCGAGCACGACGCGATTTCAGGTGGGCAGGGCTTCATGAAAAAACCCCTTCGCGTGCTCGTGGTGGACGATTCAGCTTACATCCGCAAGGTCGTCAAGGAGATGCTCGGTCGAGATGGCTCCATCGAGGTGGTCGGAACGGCACGCGACGGGGAGGACGCGCTCGATCTCGTGGAACGTCTCCAGCCGGACGTGGTGACGTGCGACCTGATCATGCCCGGTGTCGGCGGGGTGGAGTTCATTCGCCGGCAGATGGCCGCTCGACCTGTCCCGATCGTGATCGTGAGCATTGCGGCGGAATCGAGCGAGCGTGTCTTGAGCGGTCTCGACGCGGGCGCCATTGACTTCGTCCAGAAACCGACCGCGCTGGCGACTGAGCGCGTGTTCGACCTTGGCGACGAGTTGATCGCGAAAATCAACGCTGCGGCCGAGGCTCCCCTTGGCCGCGTGCGTGAGCCCGTGCCGGACGAACCTCTTCCGAAGACGACCTTCAACGGCAGATACGACGTGGTGGTGATTGGTGTCTCGACCGGTGGGCCTCAAGGGCTGCGGTCGGTGATTCCTCGACTGCCCGCCGACTTTCCTGTTCCGCTGGTCGTTGTTCTCCACATGCCGATCGGATATACAGAAGCCTACGCAAAACGCCTGGACGAAGCCTCCACGTTAACGGTCGTCGAGGCCCGGGAGGGAGAGCTGCTCAGACCGGGTCTCGTACTGGTTGCCCCTGCAGGCCGTCATCTCACGCTGCAGCGCAATGGTGAGGGTGAAACGAGTGTGCGACTCGACGTCAGACCTCTCGACACTCCGCACCGCCCTTCAGTGGACGTATTGTTTCAGTCGGCAGCCGAGGTTTACGGAGATCGCGTGCTCGGAGTGGTCATGACAGGGATGGGCTCGGACGGCCGTGATGGCGCGGCGTGGATTAAGGCTCGAGGAGGTGTGGTCCTGACTGAGGCTGAAGAGACGTGTGTCGTCTATGGCATGCCTCGATCGGTGGTCGAGGCCGGGTTGAGTGATGAAGCTGTGCCGCTCAACCGCATCCCGGCGGCGCTCATGCAACGCATATGAAGACGAGAGTCCTGATCGTAGACGACTCGGCGCTCGCGCGGCGCAACCTGCGGCAGATCCTGGAATCCGCCGATTGCGAAGTTGCCGAGGCCGAAGACGGGCTCAGCGCGCTGGAGCGCTATTTCCTGGAGAAGCCCGATATCGTTCTCCTCGACCTCGTGATGCGCGGGATGTACGGCCTGGACGTGCTCGAAAAGCTGCGCCAGCTCGATCCCAAGGCCAAGGTCGTGGTCGTGACGGCCGATGTGCAAACATCGTCGCAGGAGCTGGTTGACAAAGCGGGTGCCAAAGCCTTCATCACCAAGCCGTTCGACCGCGAAGAAATACTCGGAACCCTAGACGCCGTACTGGGGGGCATACGCTAGTGGACTTAACGGCTGTTCAGCAGGACGCGCTCGTCGAGCTCATTAACATCGGCTTCGGCCGCGCGGCTGCCGCGTTGTCGAAGCTGACCGGTCATCGCGTCCAGTTGGAGGTGCCAGAGATCACGATGTGTCCCATCGATCAGATGGGCGAGTACCTCCGGCCCCTCGTGAAGAGCGAGGTTGCGAGCGTCCACCAGATCTTTTCTGGTCCGGTCGAAGGCGATGCGCTGTTGGTGCTCGATCAGAACAGCGCCGCGATCCTGAAAGAGCTGCTGACGAACGAACCGGCGCTGCCGCTCGATATCGACCGCTCGGCGCGCGAGGTGCTGACCGAAATCGGCAATATCCTCCTGAATGCCTGCCTGGGGACGTTCGGCAATCTGCTCAAGGTGCAGGTGTCGTTCTCGGTACCCCACTTGACGCTCGAGACGCTCGAAGGAATCGTCAGCTCGATAGCCGTCGGGCGGCAGGGGCTGCGCTATTCGCTCATCGTGCACGCGGCCTTCCGCCTGCGCGAAAGCAGCTTGACCGGGTACCTCGTGATCGTCCTTGGTGTCGCGTCGATCGAGCGGCTCATACGTGCGCTCGAGCGTTGGGAAGCCGAGCAGCACTAGCCAGCATGGATGTGGACACTTCGTTCGACCTGAGCAAGTTGCACGCATCCGTCGTGCGATGTGTCAGCGAAGATACGCACCAGGGGTTCTTCGTCACCGACACCCAGCTGCGGATCGTGCTGTGGAACCGGTGGATGGAGATTCACTCCGGGCGCGCGGCAGCCGAGGTGGTCGGGCGATCGCTGCTGGAGCTCTATCCCGATGTCGGCGAACGGGAAATCAAGGAGTACTACCAGAGCGCGCTCGAAGGCCGGGTGACGGTGCTGTCCCACGCCTTGCATCGCTTCCTGCTGGCATTGCCGCCCAGCCATCCCGACGCCGGCTTTGCCCACATGCCGCAGACCGGCCGCATCGATCCGCTGGTGGACGCCGGGGTGCTCGTCGGCACGGTGACGATCATCGAGGACGTCAGCGATCGCATCGCGAGCGAGAGCGCGCTGCGGAAACAGATCGAGGCGCAGCAGCTCGCCCGGTCGATCGCCGAAAACGCCCTGCGCGCGAAAGACGAGTTTCTCTCGACGCTGTCACACGAGATTCGCACCCCGCTCAACGCCGTCCTCGGCTGGGCGCGCATTCTGATCGCGCGCGACGAGATCGATCGGAACCTGCTCGATCGTGCTTTGCGCGTGATCGAGCGCAATGCGTCCGCCCAGGCCAGGATGATCGACGACATGCTCGACATGGCGCGCATCGCGTCGGGGAAGCTCCGCCTCGACATGCGGCCCGTCGACGTTGTCAAGGTGGTCCTCGCGGCGGTCGACGTCATCATGCCATCTGCCCACGCCAAGCACGTCGCCCTGCGGACGAATCTCGACGTAAGGACGCCGAGCGTCCTTGGCGATCAGGACCGCCTGCAGCAGGTAATCTGGAACCTCCTGTCGAACGCGCTGAAATTCACCGAGCCCGGTGGAACGATTGGCGTGCGGCTCGCCCTGAATGGCAGGTTCGTGCGGATTGTGGTCACCGACACCGGCAGCGGGATCGATCCCGAGTTCCTGCCGCACGTTTTCGAACGATTTCGGCAAGCCGACGCCTCGAGCTCGCGGCGGCACGGCGGTCTGGGCGTCGGGCTCGCTCTCGTGCACGACCTGATCGAGCTGCACGGCGGGTCGGTTCATGCCCACAGCGACGGAGAAGGAAAGGGCGCGACCTTCAGCATCGATCTTCCGACCGTGCCCTCGCAGGAGATCGACGGCAGCACCGAGACGGAGGGGCGGCACCAGAAGTCGATGGAATCGCTCGCTCACGTGCGCGTGCTGCTGATCGACGACGAGAACGATGCGCGAGATCTGTCGCAGGCAGTGCTGGAACAATGTGGCGCGATCGTGAAGTCGGCGTCGTCCGGCGCGGAAGCGTTGACGGTACTTCGGGCAGCGACGCCCGAGGCACTACCGCACGTCATCGTGTCGGACCTCGGGATGCCGACCGAGGATGGCTACCAGTTGATCCGGAGAATCCGGGGCCTCAGCCCGGACCTCGGCCGAATCCCTGCCGTCGCAGTGACGGGGTACGCAACATCCGAAGACGTGCAACGAGCCCTCGACGCCGGATTCCAGCTTCATATCTCGAAGCCGATGGATCCTGCCAGCTTCGTCGCGGCGGTCGCTGATCTGGCGCGGGGGAACAAGAATCTTCGGTAGCGCGGCTCCTCGAATTTTTTGCATGGTTGCCGCGGCAGACTGCGGGCTGTTGCGGCATCACAGCGCCCGTAAGATGGTGACGCAGACGAAGTTGGACGTGTCAGACGGCTGTGGCACAGCGCGTGCTCCATGCCGGTGCTATAAAGTACGTCTCCCGCGAAAAACGGGGTGCTCATTTGGTAATTGTCCCCACGACATGTCGCGGGGGCGGAGTTCACAGGGCATGAAAATGGTGAATCGGACGCGCGCGGCAGCTTCTCGTGTGACGTCTGTCCTTCTTCTTCTCCTCGCTGCAGGGTGCTCGTCTTCCTCCTCCGAGGCACCGGCGTCGTCGGCGGCCGCATCGGGCTCTCCCGCGTTACCCAAGACCGAGGAGGAGGCAATCCCACCCACCGCGTCGCCGTACGATGCGCTCCCAGCTGAGGTGCGTGAGGTACTCGAGCGGCCCTTCACCGGTGATGCCGATCAGATGGTGAAGCGCCGCCTTATTCGGGCCGGTGTCGTTTACAACCGCACGCAGTACTTCATCGATCATGGCGTGCAGCGCGGCATGAGCTACGAGGCGCTTCGATTGTTCGAAGAGGAGATCAACAAGCGCCTGAAGACCGGACTGCTGAAGGTCCATGTAGCGATCGTGCCCTTGTCGCGCGATCAGCTCTTTCCAGCGTTGACCCAGGGGAAGGTCGACCTCATTGCGGCCGCACTGACGATCACTCCGGAAAGAAGGAAGATCGCCGATTTCAGCACGCCGACGCGGACGGGCGTCTCCGAGATCGTCGTCACCACACCCGAGATCACCGGAGTGACACGCGTCGAGGACCTGTCCGGCCGGGAAGTATTCGTACGACGAAGCAGCGCCTATTACGAAAGCCTGCAGGAATTGAACGCGTCGCTCAAGAGTCAGGGCAAGGCGCCGGTGGAAATCAAGGAGGCGCCTGAAGCGCTCGAGGACGATGACATTCTCGAAATGGTCAATGCCGGGCTCATTGACATGACCGTCGTCGACGACTTCGTTGCGGAGTTCTGGCGGCAGGTGTTTACGAGCATCAAGCTTCACAACGACGTGGCCGTGCGAACCGGTGGAGAGATCGCCGTCGGGGTGCGCAAGGACAATCCGAAGATGAAGCAGGCGGTAAACACGTGGATCAAGGAATACGGGCCGAAGACCGCGTTCGGGAACACGATCGAACGCCGGTATCTGCAGAGCACGAAGTACGTCAAGAGTGCGGCCGCTGAAGAGGAGCGACGAAAACTGCGCGGTCTCGTGAAGCTGTTCCAGACCTACGGCAGCAAGTACGACGTCGACTACCTGTTGATGGCGGCGCAGGGCTACCAGGAGTCGCAGCTCAATCAGCAGGCGAAGAGCTCGGTCGGCGCAATCGGCGTCATGCAGGTGATGCCGGCAACCGGAAAGGACCTTGCCGTCGGTGATATCAACCAGGTCGAGCCGAACATCCACGCCGGCGTGAAGTATTTCCGCTTCATGATGGACGAGTTCTACAAAGACGAACCGATGGACGACGTCAACAAGGGGCTCATGACGCTGGCGTCCTACAACGCCGGCCCGGGACGGATCCGGCAGCTTCGGCGCGAAACCGAAAAGCGTGGTCTCAATCCCAACGTCTGGTTCGGCAACGTAGAGCGCGTGGTGTCAGAGCGGATCGGTCGTGAGACGGTCACGTACGTCAGCAACATCTACAAGTACTACATCGCCTATCGCCTCACCCTCGAACGCGAGGCGGCTCGCGATCGGGCGAAGAACGAGGTGAAGTCACAGCAGTAGATCCCTAGTCCTGAAACGTTTCACTCGCTCGTCGCACTACTCCGATGGCACGAAGCTGTCTCGTGCCATTGGGGTCCGCTCATGATTCGTTCATCCTTTGCCACGGTCGCAGTACTCCTCGGGGCCATCGCCGTCGGCCCGTCGTTCGTATCCACTCCACACGGGGCCTCCGTCGCTGTCGTGATAAGTCAGGTGTACGGTGGCGGCGGGAACGCCGGCGCACCGTTCACGAATGACTTCATCGAGCTGCACAACGTCTCCGACACTGCGGTATCGCTGGCGGGGTGGTCGCTGCAGTATGCCAGCGCGACGGGCACGGGCACGCTCGGTGCGAGTGCCACACAACTCACTGAACTGTCGGGCACAATCCCGGCCGGTGGCTATTTCCTCGTACAGGAGGGCAGCGCCACGAGCCCGAACGGCGTCGCCTTGCCGGCGCCGGACGTGATTGACAGCACGCCGATTGCGATGGCTGCGGGCGCCGGCAAAGTTGTGCTCGTGGACATCGCCACGACGCTTGGCTGCAATGGGGTCTCGACACCATGTTCAACGAGCGCCCTGGACCATATCGTCGATCTCGTCGGCTACGGCAATGCCAACTTCTTCGAGGGCTCCGGGCCAGCGCCAACGCTTTCCAACACGACCGCGGCGATTCGCGCCGAAGCGGCGGATACCGACGATAACAGCGCGGACTTTTCCTCCGCGACTCCCAATCCGCGCAACAGCGGATTTACGCCACCGCCACCCCCGCCGAGCGGCTGCAGCGTTCCGGCGAGTCATGAGATCTCGGCTGTACAAGGGGCTGGAGCCTCGACGCCATTTGCCAACCAGGTCGTGCGCGTCGAAGGTGTCGTCATCGGCGATTTTCAGGGACCGGGTCAGCTCGGTGGCTTCTACATCCAGGACGATACGCCGGATGCAAATCCATCGACGTCGGAAGGGTTGTTCATCTTCGCCAGTGCCGCATTCGCCGACGTCCAGACGGGGCAACGCGTCCTCGTGACCGGCAGAGCGATTGAGTTCAATGGTCTCACTGAGCTGTCGCCTGTCAGCGTCGTCGACGTCTGCGGCACTGGAACAATCGCGGCGACCACGGTCGATCTGCCGCGGCCGCCAGGATCCACGTTCGAACCGCTCGAGAACATGCTCGTGACGCTGCCGGAGACGCTGACCGCAACCGAGCATTTCCAGTTGGGTCGTTTCGGCGAGGTGACGGTCTCATCCGGCGGCCGATTGTTTCAACCCACCGACCGCGTAGATGCCGGCGCGTCTGCCATCGCCTTGCAGGATCTCAACAACCGGCGGCGACTGCTGATCGACGACGGGTCGAACGTGCAGAATCCGGCCGTTGTCCCGTTCGTGACTCCCGGGAACGCCTTGCGGCTGGGGGACACCACATCGGGTGTTACCGGCGTGCTGACGTTTGGTTTCGGCGAGTACCGCCTGGAGCCGACGTTGCCAGTCGAATTCACGCGGACCAATCCTCGGCCCGATTCACCACCTCCCGTCGGAGGAGAGATTCGAGTGGCCAGCTTGAACACACTCAACTACTTCACGACGCTGGCTTCGCTCAATGCCAACGCTCGTGGAGCAGATACCGCGCAGGAGTTTGTCCGGCAGCAAGCCAAGGAGGTTGCGGCCATCAGGGGTCTTGCAGCGGACATAATTGCCCTCATGGAAGTGGAGAACAACGGCACGACGGCCATCAGTAGCCTCGTCTCCGCGCTCAATGCGTCAGGTGCCGGTCCGTATGCCTTCATCGCGGATCTCGAACTCAATGCGCCGAACGAATTCGGTGGGACGTTCGGTACAGACGCGATTAAGGTCGCGCTGATTTACCGCACGGCCTCGGTCGTGCCGATTGGCGAGGCACACTCCTCGTCGGATCCCGTCTTCAGCCGCCCTCCGCTGATTCAGACGTTCGAGCGTACGGGCGGCAGCGAATCGTTCACAGTGGCGGTCAATCATTTCAAGTCGAAGAACTGTGGCGGAGAGTCGGGTGCCGACGCCGACCGGGGCGATGGGCAGGGTTGCTTCAATGCGCTGCGTGTGGTGCAGGCCGAGACGCTCACGAGCCTGCTTGCGACGATGGGCGTGGCTAACGTGTTGATTGTCGGCGACCTCAACTCGTACACCGAAGAGGATCCGGTTCACAGGCTCGAGGCGGCTGGTTATACCGGGCTCTCCAAGATCTACGTCAGCGACGACGAGCGCTATAGCTTCGGGTTCGACGGCCAGTCTGGCGAGCTCGATCATGCGTTGGCCGGGCCGGACTTGATGGATAACGTGACCGGCGCGGCGCTGTGGCACATCAATGCCGACGAGCCGTTGATTCTCGACTACAACACGGAGTTCAATCCGCCAGGTCTATACGCCCCGGATGCGTACCGCGCATCGGATCACGATCCGATCGTCGTCGGGCTCGCGTTCAACAGCCTCCCGTCGGTCGATGCCGGGGGACCGTATTCGGCGATCGAAGGTGGCAGCGTTACGCTTGAAGCACAGGGTAAGGACCCGGAAGGCGGCGCTCTTGCCTACGACTGGGATCTGGACGGGGATGGGCAATTCGAAACGCCGGGCCAGAGCGTGACGTTCTCCGTGGCGGGCCTCGACGCGCCGGACAGCCATTCAGTGACGGTTCGAGTTACCGACGGTGGAGGTCTGTCAGCGACCGATACTGCCGTTGTGTCCGTGAACTGGAACTTCACGGGTTTCTTCCGGCCGGTCGATAACCTGCCGGGAAGCAATCGCGCGCATGCCGGTTCAGCCATCCCGCTCAAGTTCAGCCTGGAGGGATACCAGGGCCTGGACATCCTGGCCGACGGGTATCCCCGTGCAGCTGCGAACGTCTGTGACGCGTCGATTGTGGCTGACGTGGAAGAGGCGGCCGTCAGCGTGAGCGGCCTCGCATACGATGCCTCAGCAGATCGCTACGTGTTCGTCTGGAAGACCGACAGGCGTTGGACTGGAACGTGCCGTCAGTTGATTCTCAAGCTGCGCGACGGCACCGAGCATCGGGCGGAGTTCCGTTTCGTGAAGTAACGCCGCTCACATCTCGGCGTCGAATGCAGCGCTCGCTTTCGGATCGACCAGCCAGGCTTGTCCCCCATTGCTGGAACAGGAAACCGCCTCGAAGCACTCGCACGCGATCTTGCGGAGCCGCTTCGCATTCCGAATCGTGAGGACCCCGCGTCGATAGTCGATGATGCCCTTCTCTCGCAGCGTCGATGCGGACTCGGTAACTGCTGACCGCGGAGCCCCAACCATCTGGGCGACGAACTCGTGGGTGAGCTCGAAGCGATTGGTATCCGCCCGCTCCGCCGTGAGGAGCAGCCAGCGGGCGAGCCGCTGCACTGATGAGTGAAAGCGATTGCAGAGCGCTGATTGCGCTAGCTGATGCATGACGCGTTGTGAATAATTCATCAACAGCGCATGCAGTGCACTGCAAGTAAAGATGTGCTCGCGGATCAGTTCCTTCGGCGCGCGATACGCCAGACCTGGCAGCTGTACGACCAGCGCGTACGGCAAGGGTCGACTACCCAGCGCGTCCGCGATGCCTGCCACGCCTTCTCGACCGACGAGGGCAACCTCGACGGAGTTCCCACCGCGGGTATTCGCCACCAATGAAACCACGCCTGAATCGATGAAGTAGAGAAAGTCTGTCATTGCGCGAGGCGATCCGAGCAGATCCCCGCGATGCAGCGGATGTGGCTCGAGATCGCGCATCAGTTGCAGAAAAGCGCCCTGGTGCGATTGCGCCAGTTCGCGAAGCACCTCGTTTCTCGTGGGTTCTGAAGACAACCACCACCCTCCCCTCCACCATGCTGCAAGAACCGCGGCATCCCAACACAGCAGAAAAAAGTTGTCTGCCTGGAACCGACAATAGATGTCAGTTTCTGACACAGTGGGCGCAACTTGCTGATGTGCTGGTTTTTATGAGGAGCCTCTGTTACATTCGCCTCTCGATCGCGCGCAGACCGTCGCGTGCGTGCACGGTCTCGGGCGAGATCTCATGGCTTACGCGTTCGATGGCTCCGGCTTCGGGCAGTTTCTTGTCGATGCACAACGCTTGATCGCAGGCGCGCGTGATCACGAACGACACCTCGCCTCGCTCGTGGCGGCGCTCGAACATGAAAGGGCCCGGGTAGGCGCATCCCCGATCGAGGCAGCGGCGGTCGGCTCACTGGCCTTGGCCGACCGACTTCGCCTAAATGCCGGCGAACATCGGCAGCTCGCGGAAACGCTGCTGACCCGTCTGATCGGTCCGGTCAGCAACGGTGCGCTGTCGTCACGAATCCGTGTCCTTGTCGTCGATGACTCAGACAGCGGTCGCGAGACGACCGCCACAGTCCTCGAAGAGGCGGGCTTCGAAGCCATTACGGCCACCAACGGGTTGGAAGGCGTGATTGTGACCCATTATGCGCAACCGCTCGTCGTCCTGATGGACGTCACGATGCCCGTTCTGGATGGGTTGGAAGCGGCCCGCCTGATTCAGGCGAGCGCCGTGACCCGCGATGTGAACGTGATTGCGTACACCGCCATGCCAGACGTGCGGGACGCGGCGTTTGCACGATGGTTCGTCGACGTGCTGCAAAAGCCTGCGGCGCCTGACGCAATCGTCGCCGCGGTGGAGCGGTCGGTCGTGGCGTCACGCACCAGGAAACCGGTCCCTACATCAATGCTCTGACCTGCCAGTCGGACGAGTTCATCAGGGCGCGGTACTCGGCCGGAGACACCGAACGCTTCGAGTAACGGCAGGCAATGACGAACATGTTCTTGGTGTGGTGCCAGTCACTCCGCACGACGTCGCAGTCGAAGGTCTCACCCGAGCTGATGGCCATCTTCAAGACCACACCGGGTTTTGGAATTGAATCGAGCTCTATCTGTTTGCTGAATCGAATGTCGCTGTTGTTGATGGTCTCCAGCGTATCGCTGTCTTCTTTGCGGATCCGCAGTGACGGAATCCTGAGGCTGATCTCGACGGTTTGTGCCATTGATCGTTGCTACCAGTGGCCGCACCCGACACGGGACGGCCCTCCTCCCGATGGTACGATACATTTCGGATGCCGCTCGTAACTCTCGACCGTATTTCGATGGCGTACGGCCATCTCCCTCTACTCGATCAGGCCAGTTTTCGAATCGACGCACGGGAACGCGTTTCCATCATCGGGCGCAACGGCACAGGTAAGTCCACGCTTCTCCAGATTGTCGGAGGCGACGTCGCGCCGCAGTCCGGAGAGGTCTGGCACGAGCCCGGTCTGCGTATTGGGCGATTGCCTCAGGACGCTCTCGTTGCAGAAGATCGGGAAGTTTTTGCCGTAGTCGCCGAGGGTCTCGCCAGCACCGTCACCGATTCCTGGCAGGTCGATCAGCAGGTGCGGATGACGCTCTCGCGTCTCCAGATTCCAGCCGACGCCACCATGGACAGACTATCTGGCGGCTGGAAACGCCGTGTGGTTCTCGCTCGTGCGCTCGTCGGTGAGCCCGATCTCCTCCTGCTCGACGAGCCGACCAACCACCTCGATATCGAGACGATGCGGTGGCTCGAGGACTGGTTGGCCGACTACGCAGGCACCGTGCTGTTCGTGACGCACGACCGGGTTTTCCTCCAGGCTCTCGCAACGCGCATCGTCGAGCTGGACCGTGGACGGTTGACGTCGTGGCCGGGTGACTACGCGACGTTTCTCAGGCGCAAGGAGGAATCGCTGGCCGTTGAAGCCGCCCAGGACGCCAGATTCGACAAGCGGCTTGCCGAGGAAGAAACGTGGCTACGCCAGGGAATCAAGGCCAGGCGCACGCGAAATGAGGGACGTGTGCGGGCGTTGCTGGCGATGCGCGAGGAACGCGCGGCGCGCCGTTCGCAGATCGGCTCCGTCCGCTTTCAGACAGAAATCAGCGAGCGAAGCGGTCAGATGGTGTTGGAGGTCGAGCGCGTCTCGAAGTCGTTCGATGGACGCGCGTTCGTCGTGCGCGACTTCTCCGCTCGCGTGATGCGAGGCGACCGCGTCGGCCTGATCGGCGCGAATGGTTCCGGTAAGACGACGCTGCTGAAGCTGCTGATCGGCGAGCTCGATCCGGATGACGGGGAGGTGCGGCGTGGGGCCAACGTCCAGATCGCCTACTACGATCAGCAACGCGAGCAGCTCGACCCCGAACGCACCGTCTGGCAAACCGTTGCTGATGGTCTCGAGACGGTGACGATCAATGGTGCCACTCAACACGTCTTCGGGTACCTGCGCGATTTTTTGTTTCCGCCAGAACGAGCGCAGTCTCCGGTCAGGGCGCTTTCCGGCGGCGAGCGCAATCGCCTTCTGCTGGCACGTCTCTTCGCCCGCCCGTTCAACGTCCTGGTGATGGATGAGCCCACCAACGACCTGGATATCGAGACGCTCGAGTTACTCGAAGAGCGGCTTGCGACCTGGCCTGGTACGTTGCTGCTGGTAAGCCACGATCGCGCGTTCATCGATCATGTCGTCACCAGCACCCTCGTCTTCGAGGGCGACGGGCACGTGCAGGAATACATCGGAGGCTACGAGGACTGGCTGCGGCAACGCCGCTCCGTGGTATCCGGCTCCAGCCGGACCCCCGTACTGTCCGGCTTTAGCCGGACCCGCAGCGTGACATCTCCGCGGAAACCTTCCTACAAAGAGCAGCTCGAACTCGAGCAGTTGCCCGCGCGTATCGAAGCGCTCGAAGTGGAGCAGCGCCAGCTTCAGGCAGCCGTCAGCGACGCGGACTTCTACAAGAAGCCAGCCGGCGAGATCCATGAGACGCTCGGCAGACTCGAGGAGCTCGAGACGCTGCTCCTCGATGCCTACACCCGTTGGGACGCACTCGATTCACGCACGACCGCACGCCCCACGTGATCGATCTTGGTCTACCAAGATTGAGGTAGCCCCCCGAAAGCGTAGCTTGACAGTCCTTTCACATGGCCTAGAATTGCGGCCGCCGAAGCTGTTTCGCCATACGCACGGATGGGGGTGTGGCAGGCGCATGACGCGCCTGTAGACCGCGCTCACCTGGTAGCAGTGCGCCCGCCGCGCTGCGGGGAGAGTCCGATGCCGAAGTCGCTCGCGACGCTGATTGTCATCGTCGCAGTCCTCGCCTGTTCAAGTCCTGCCTTCGCTCAGGCCACCGCGTCGATCGCGGGAACTGTCGTCGACGCCTCGGGAGCCTTGCTGCCGGGCGTGACCGTTGAAGCATCGAGCCCTGCCCTCATCGAGAAAGTTCGATCCGTCGTGAGCGACGGAACCGGACAGTACCGAATCGAGCAACTGCGGCCCGGAACCTACACGGTGACGTTCACTCTGACGGGGTTCAGCACGGTTCGTCGCGAAGGCGTCGAACTGGCCGGATCGTTTGCGGCGACTGTCAATGCAGAGCTGAAGCTCGGATCGGTGGAGGAGACGATCACGGTCCAGGGTGATTCACCGGTTGTCGACATCCAGAGCTCTCAGCGCCAGCGCGTCATCGATCAGGAATTGCTGGTTGCGATTCCTACGGGACGTACGCCGCAGGTGGCGGCATTCCTGATTCCGGGTGTCAACCTGAGCAACGTCGACGTTGGTGGTACTAACATCATCAACACCACGGGCGGTTCGATGTCGATCCACGGTGGCCGTGTCGACGATACGCGTCTGTTGATCGACGGCATCACCATCGCCAACACGGAAGGCACGGGCTGGTCGGCCAACATGCTCCCGAACATGGGGAGCACGCAGGAAGTCTCGGTCGACTACTCGTCGGTGACCGCCGAAAGCATCACCGGTGGTCTGCAGATCAACATGATCCCGAAAACGGGTGGAAATTCGTATTCGGGGACGCTCTTCGCCACGGCGGTGAACTCGGCGTTCGAAGGATCCAACACCAACGACGATCTCGTCGCTCGCGGGTTGCGCACGCCGAATTCGCTCAAGCTCCAGTACGACGTCAACCCCGGTCTTGGCGGACCACTGAAGGAAGACAAGCTGTGGTTCTACACGTCGGCTCGCTTCACGAGGCAAGCGAACTACATCGGCGGCTTGTTCCAGAACCTGAATGCCTGGGATATCACGCAGTGGGCCTACGTCCCAGACGAGTCCCAACGTGCATATTCGAACGCGACAGAGGAGAGCATCAACCTTCGCCTTACGTGGCAGGTCAATCCGAAGAACAAGTTCAGTGGCTTCTACGATCAGCACTGGCGGTGTCAGTGCCGGACGACCGCCGCGACGGTCTCACAAGAAGCCGCTCACGAGCTGGAATATCCCATCAGCGACCTCACGTCGATCGCCTGGACCGCGACGCCGTCCAACCGCGTGCTGGTCGAAGCACGCTGGGGCGTGCGGCGCGAGGAGTACGCCTACTCGCCGCACAATGAGGAGGATCCCGATCATCTGCTCATCCCGGTGATCGAGCAGGGCGGCCTCATTCCAGGCCTGCTCTATCGCGGGGGTGGACTGCAGAACGCGACGCAGGCGTACCAGCGAACGCTTGGCGTCAGCATGCCCTCGTCTGCGGCGATGTCGTATGTGACGGGCAGTCATTCGGCGAAGGTGGGCTTCTACAACGTCACGGCCCAGCGAACGTCGCGGGTGCTCGACAACGCGTCGCATCTCACCTACCGCTTCAACAACGGAGTGCCGAATCAGCTCACCGAGCGTGCCACGCCGCTTTACCGCGCGGAACGGCAGAAGCTGGATCTTGGTATCTATGTCCAGGACAAGTGGACGATGCGCCGGCTGACTCTGAGCGGTGGGCTGCGCTTCGATAACTTTCAGAGTTACTTCCCTGAACAGACGCTGGTGCCAGGTCCGCTCGTGCCCAACCGCAGCGTGACGTTCCCGAATACGGACATGGCGAACTGGAAGGACATCGTGCCGCGGTTCGGGACCGTGTACGACGTGCGCGGCGACGGTAAGACCGCGCTCAAGGCGTCGATCAACAAGTACGTGACCGCCCAGGGATTGCAGGGTACGTATGGTGACACCGCCAACCCGGTGAACCGGATGGCCAATATCGTCACACGCACGTGGACCGACGGAAACCGGAACTTCATTCCCGATTGCGATCTGACCAGCGTGGCGGCGCAGGACTTCCGCGCGAGCGGCGGTGATCTCTGCGGAGTCGTGTCGGACACGAATTTCGGCAAGCAGACCTTGAGCCTCAACTACAACCCCGACGTGCTGAACGGCTGGGGAACGCGCCCCTATCAGTGGGAGTTCTCGACCAGCGTGCAGCACGAGCTGCGGTCGCGCCTCTCGATCGATGTCGGATACTTCCGGCGTTGGTTCGGCAACTTCGGCATCACCGACAACCTCAGTCTCGGTCCCGGCGATTACAGCCCGTTCAGCGTCACCGCGCCCGTCGATTCGAGGTTGCCCGATGGCGGCGGCTACACCACAAACGGTTTCTACGATTTGAATCCGGACAAGGTGACCGTGGCGCCGAACAACTACTTCACCTTCACGAAGGATTACGGCAAGCAGATCGAGCACTGGAACGGTATGGACTTCACGGTGAACTGGCGGCTGCCGGCGAGCATGACATTGCAGGGTGGGATCAGCACCGGACAGCGAGTTCTCGACACCTGCGACGTCGTGAAGAACCTCCCCGAGGCGGCCGTTCTGACGACGCCGTTCTGTCGCCAGAAAGAGAACTTCCTGACCGACGGGAAGCTGGTGTGGACGTACACGATTCCGAAAGCTGACGTGAACGTGAGCGGCCTCTTCTACAGCCGTCCCGGCCCCCTGCTGACGGCCAACCAGGTGATTCCCAATTCGGTCGTGAGGGAGTCGCTTGGCCGCGACTTGTCGGCGAATGCGCCGAACGTCACCGTCAACCTCGTTCAACCTGGTTCGATGTACGGTGAGCGCAGGAATCAGCTCGATCTGCGATTCACCAAGCCGTTCCATCTCGACCAGCTGCGGCTGGGTGCGAGCCTCGAGCTGTACAACACGTTCAACGCCAACACCGTGTTGACCGAGAGCGCGACCTACCGCGATGCAACGCTCTCGGGGTGGCGCATCCCCACGGGCATCATGCCGCCGCGCTTCATCAAGCTCAGTCTGCAAATGGATTTCTGAGAGAGAAGATCGTGCGCTGCGATGGGGCGGCGGTGCGAGCGTGCGAGGGTCCAGTCCGAAGGTGCGAGGGTCCCGTCGCGCCCTCGCACCGGACCGTCGCACCCTCGCACCCTCGCACCCTCGCACAGTACGTTGTTCTGCTCACGCTTGTCGTCTGCATCCCCGCCACGCCGGCGCCGGGGCAAGACGTTGATCCGGAGTCCGGGACTCGGGACTCGGGACTCGGGATGCGAGACTCGGGACTCGCGATCCAAATACCCGACGCCAAAGTTCTTCGCGAGGCTGGCGCCGCTGCG
>Ga0070664_100000926_pt1 | contig 22932 bp, 16 predicted proteins | sample KBSC73metaG_FD_65863 | JGI IMG/M metagenome (GOLD analysis project Ga0070664, IMG submission 65863) | Corn rhizosphere microbial communities from Kellogg Biological Station, Michigan, USA - KBS C7-3 metaG | ecosystem: Host-associated > Plants > Roots > Rhizosphere > Soil ... | reverse complement strand
GGCCGCGCCGGCGGTGTTCGCCTTCGGCCTGGTCGCCTTCGGCTTCCTCGGGATGGGGCCGGTCACGATCGCGGTGGACTCCTACGGCCCGGTGACCGACAACGCCCAGTCCGTGTTCGAGCTCTCCGTGATCGAGACGCTGCCCGGCATCAAGCCGCAGCTCAAGAGGGAGTTCGGCTTCGACGTCAACTTCGAGGCGGCCAAGCACCTGCTCGAGGAGAACGACGGCGCGGGCAACACCTTCAAGGCCACCGCCAAGCCGGTGCTGATCGGCACCGCGGTGGTGGGCGCCACCACCATGATCTTCTCGATCATCGTGCTGCTCACCGCGGGCCTCACCCAGAACCTCGACAAGCTCTCCCTGCTGCACGCCCCCTTCCTCCTCGGGCTCATCAGCGGCGGCGCGGTCATCTACTGGTTCACCGGCGCCTCCATCCAGGCGGTCACCACCGGCGCCTACCGGGCGGTCGAGTTCATCAAGGCCAACATCCGGCTCGAGGGCGCCACCAAGGCCTCGATCGCGGACAGCAAGCGGGTGGTGGAGATCTGCACCCAGTACGCCCAGAAGGGCATGTTCAACATCTTCCTCGCGGTGTTCTTCGCCACCCTGGCCTTCGCGTTCGCGGAGCCCTACTTCTTCGTGGGCTACCTGATCTCGATCGCCCTGTTCGGCCTCTACCAGGCCATCTTCATGGCCAACGCGGGCGGGGCCTGGGACAACGCCAAGAAGGTGGTCGAGGTGGACCTGAAGGAGAAGGGCACCCCGCTGCACGCGGCCACCGTGGTGGGCGACACCGTCGGCGACCCGTTCAAGGACACCTCCTCGGTGGCCATGAACCCGATCATCAAGTTCACGACCCTCTTCGGCCTGCTCGCGGTGGAGCTGGCGGTCTCGCTCACCGCCGAGCGCGGCTCCGGATTCACCACCGTGCTGGCCGCGGTGTTCTTCCTGATCTCGGTGATCTTCGTGTGGCGGTCGTTCTACGCCATGCGCATCAAGGTCGAGCCCGCCGGCGCGGGGGCGCCCGCGATGGCGAAGCACTGAGCGCGGTGGCGCGATGGATCGCGCGAGCCTGATCGGCTCCCTGCTGGCCCTGCTGATCGGTCTGGCCGTCGGGGCGGCCGCCCTCTCCTGGTGGGAGGGCGGCCGTCAGAGCGCCGACATCGAGACCCTGAAGGTGCGGCTGGCCGACGAGCGCGGGGTGGTGCAGGCCAAGGTCAAGCAGCTCACCGACGAGCTGAACGCCGAGAGGCAGCGGCGGGAGGCCCTCGAGCAGGTCGTGGAGCAGCAGAAGAGCAGGCGGCGGTAACCCCTACCCGGTCAAGTCTCCCGCTTCCCCGACTTCCTGGGCGTCCGAAGGCGGCTGGACGCTCCGATCTGGCTTCGCAAGTTCTCGACATCGTGGCATGCCCGATGCTCCTCCCACGTCAGGAGGACTCGCGGTGTACGATTCTGCCGAGAGGGGACGAGCCGACCGGGACGTTTGTTCCGCTCGTCACGCTCGGTCGCGCTGTCCAACGACGGCACCACCATTGCAGCGGCTAGCCGCGGGGAGTGAGCTCGTGCGAAGCATCAGACGTGCATCGATCGAATCCGTAACGATAGGCAAGGTCGGGGCGCCGTGACCGATCGGCCTCGCTCGGACGCGCTGGTGCTCTTCGGGGCCACCGGAGATCTGGCTCACAAGAAGATCTTCCCGGCGCTCGAGGCGATGGTGCGGCACGGCCGGCTCGACGTGCCGGTGATCGGCGTGGCCAAGGCCGGCTGGGCCTTGAAGGATCTGCGCGCGCGAGCCCGCGAGAGCGTGGAGAAGTTCGGCGACGGTGCCCAGTCCGCGTCGGCCGAGCGACTGCTGGGGCTGCTGCGCTACGTCGACGGCGACTACCGCGACACCGCCACCTGGATCGGTCTGCACGAAGCCCTCGGCCCCGCCCGTCATCCGCTGCACTACCTCGCGATCCCGCCGAGCCTGTTCGAGACCGTCGTGCAGGGGCTGGGCCGGATCGGGGCCTCCGAGGGCGGGGTGGTGGTGGAGAAGCCGTTCGGCCGCGACCTCGCGTCCGCCCGGGAGCTGAACCAGACCCTGCACGCGGTGTTCGACGAGTCGCGCATCTTCCGCATCGATCACTTCCTCGGCAAGGAGCCGGTCCAGAATCTGCTGTACTTCCGCTTCGCCAACTCGCTCTTCGAGCCGATCTGGAACCGCAACTACATCGATCACGTGCAGATCACGATGGCGGAGGCCTTCGGCATCGAGGGGCGCGGCGGCTTCTACGAGGAGGTGGGCGCCATCCGGGACGTGGTCCAGAACCACCTCTTCCAGATCGTCAGCCTGCTCGCGATGGAGCCTCCCGCGGGCGGAGGGAGCGAGGCGCTGCGCAACGAGAAGGACAAGGTGCTGCGCTCGATCCGTCCGCTGACCCCCGCCGACATCGTCCGCGGCCAGTACGGCGGCTACGAGCAGGAGCACGGGGTGGCTCCCGGCTCGCGGGTGGAGACCTTCGCCGCGCTCGTGCTCCGCATCGACTCGTGGCGGTGGGCCGGCGTGCCGTTCTACCTGCGGACCGGCAAGCGTCTGCCCCGCACCGTGACCGAGATCCTGGTCACGTTCCGTCGTCCGCCGCAGTCGGTGTTCCAGGAGCCCGATCCGGGCGAGCCCAACCGCATCTGCTTCCGGCTGAGCCCCGAGGTGCTCATCTCGATCGGGGCCCGCGCCAAGCTTCCCGGGGAAGGGATGATCGGCGAGGAGATCGAGCTCGCGGTGCGCCACCAGCACCCGGGAGAGAGCGGGCCCTACGAGCGGCTGATCGGTGACGCAATGGCGGGCGATCCCTCGCTGTTCGCGCGTCAGGACACCGTCGAGGCCGCGTGGGCCATCGTCGATCCGGTGCTGGGCCCCGACGCGACGCCGCTCCACCGCTACGAGCCGGGCACCTGGGGTCCGCCGGAGGCGGAGGTGTTGCTGCCTCACGACGCCTGGCATCGGCCCGCCCCGTGCGATGCGGCCTGCGCGGAGGGGCAGCGCAAGTAGGCGGGACGGGAGGGCGCGGGCCTGGCACAGCCCCCGGAGCGCGCCGCGTGGCGGGCGACGAAGTCGCGCGCGCTCGTCGCGGGTCACCCGACGACCCGCGTCGTGCGTGAGGCGAGGGCGCCAACCGTTAGCCCGCGGCGTCGCCGCAGCTCCATCACGGTGCGGCCCACGCCGCTGATGCGCCCGGCGGCTCGGTGGTCGCGATCGGATGAGCATGGTGCCGCTTTGAGCACGGACGGAACAGGTGAGCGGCGCAGCGGAGTCGGTGCGCGGCCGGCCGCAGCGGTTGTCGGGTGTCAGCGGTTGTCGGAGAGGGATGAGCGGTGGTATCGCACGCCGACCGCGCCGCATCGGCAGCGACCCGGCAGAAAGGTCGCCGACCGGCGGGGGAGGTGATCCAGCTCCGTGGCGATGGCGAGCGTTCCCATCGCGCGACGGTTCGAGGTGGCGATGCACTGGGCGCAGAAGGCGACGCCCTCGTGGTCGCGCAGCCACTGCCGGACTGCACTGGCGGTCAGCGACACCTGGTTGACCCGCGCCCGTCTATCGAGTCGGTGTACCCGCCCTGCCGCTGACCAACGAGCATGCGTGACGTCTCCGAGCTTCCGCGTGCAGCCGAGGTGCCAGCGACGAAAAAGGCGGCGCAACGCTGGGAATGTGAACAGCTTTCTGGTCGCGAGCAAGAATCGGGTGCCGTAGATTGTCAGTCCCGACCACGAAGCGTCGAGCGGAAATGCCCGGCGGGAGCGTCCAGTAGAGGTTGATTGATACGTATCCATCCGTATTGACAGCCCAGGCGTTCCGTATACATGTATGTGCCCAATGTCGACGGACCTACTGGCGGGAGAGACGACCAGCCGTTCCGCCCAGGAGCGGGCGTACGAGTACCTTCGTCGCGCAATCCTCTCGGGCGAGCTCCCGGGCGGCGTGTGCCTCCGGCAGGACAGCATCGCCGAGCACTTGAGGATCAGCCGGATTCCCGTACGCGACGCCATCGGCCGGCTGCATGCCGAAGGCCTCATCACGCTGTCCAACCGCAGGATGGTCGTCACCGAGCTGGGACCGACGGAGGTCATGGAGATCTTCGAGATCCGGGCGGTGCTCGAAGGCCTGGCGCTCCGGCTCGCCCTGCCCCAGCTGCGTGGAGAGCTCCTCCACGGGGTCGAGGACCTGCTCCGCCGGATGAATCGAGTCGTCGACGACACCGAGATATGGATCGAGCGTCACGAAGCGTTCCACGACTACCTGGACCGCTTGAGCGGCCGTCCCCGCCTGGTGACGCAGATTCGCCATCTGCGCGCAACGGTACAGCCGTATCTGCGCCTGTACGTGGAGTGGCGGGCCAATACCACACGCCACGGCTACGAGCACGAGGCGATCCTGGCCGCGGTGCTCGACGGCAACGCGCGCCGAGCGGACGAGATCATGCAGGGCCATGTCATGCGAACCGCCACGAAGGTCACGGAGTTCCTGCGCAACATGAGGACCGGGGCCGAGGCCCCGGCCACGCCCGATCGCATCTCGGGCCCGAGCGGTCAACCGCCACGTGAGGAGGCCAGTCATGAGTGAGCCGATCGATCTGTTCAGCCCGAAGTACTACGACGGCGTGCGTCGCCCCCTTCACCTCGCGGAGACTCTTCCGGGCTGGGCCTATACCTCCGAGCGCTTCTACCAGCGGGAGATGGAGCGCATCTTCACGAAGACCTGGATCTACGTCGGCCGAGTGGAGCGCATTCCGAACGCGGGAGACTACTTCACCCTCGACTTCGCGACGACGCCGGTGATCGTCACCCGTGACCGCACCGGTGACGTGCGCGCGTTCTCAAACAGCTGCCGCCATCGGGGCTCCCAGCTCGTCGACGGGGAGGGCAACTGCAGCGCCTTCAAGTGCTTCTATCACAACTGGTCCTACGGTCTGGACGGAGCTCTGCTCGGCACGCCATTCGTCGAAGAGTCGGAGTGCTTCAAGCGACGTGACTACGGTCTGGTGCCCGTTCGTCTGGAGGTCTGGGCGGGCATGATGTTCATCAATCTTGACCCCGATGGCGACAGCCTCATGGAATACCTCGGCGATCTGCCAGAGCGGACCGCGATGTACGAGCCCGAGGATCGCGTCGTGGTACGAACGACCGAGTACGATGTGAAGTGCAACTGGAAGATCTACTTCGAGGGCTTCGGAGAGGGCTACCACGTGCCGTTCGTACACAAGGGCACGCTCAGTCGCCATCCAGTCTCCGGTCGTGATCTGCTGGCCGGGGAAGAGCTCCGGGGTCAGTACACGGCTCACTTCACCAAGCACGTGGGGACCCGGAACGTGCGAGATGGCAAGAAGACGTTCCCGGACATCGACGCGGTGAAGCAGATGAAGGAGACCGGGACGTGGTTTCCCGCCATCCACCCCATGACGATGCTGAGCTTCCACATCGACGGGATGACCTCCATCACGCAGGAATACCCGATGGGCCCGAATCGCATGCTGATGAAGCGGGAGATCCTCTTCCCCAAGGCCATCGCGGCGCGCCCCGACTTCGACGAGATCGTCCAGGGCTACCACCGGGATGTCGACATCGTCTTCATGGAGGACGTGCGGGCCGCCGAGCTGCAGCACCTGGGGCTCGCCTCCCCGATCAACGTGCCCGGACGCTTCCCGACCTATGCGGAGAAGCTGGTGCACGCGTTCGACAACTGGGTGCTCGACCAGGTGCTCGACCCGGCCTAGGACCGGAAGATGTCCGCCCTGGCACCGCTCATCACGATCGGGGAGGTTGGCAAGACGTACCGCACGACATCGGGCGGTGCGGTGAAGGCCCTGGAGTCGGTGAGCCTGGAGATCCAGCCGCAAGAATTCGTGGTGGTGGTAGGCCCGTCCGGGTGCGGCAAGACCACGCTCCTGCGGATCCTGGCCGGACTCGCCTTGCCCTCCGACGGGCGAGTCCTGCTGCGCGACCAGGCGGTGCGTGGGCCGCGGCGGGACGTGGGGGTCGTCTTCCAGGACGCGGTGCTGCTGCCGTGGCGCACCGTTCTCGGCAACGTCATGTTGCCCGCGCTTATCCTCGGTCTGGATCGAGCCGCGTTCCGACGACGTGCCGGGGAGCTGCTCGAGCTGGTCGGTCTCGGAGGGTTCGAGGACAAGTACCCCCACGAGCTGTCCGGCGGGATGCGCCAACGCGCCTCGATCGCTCGCGCCCTGCTGCACGATCCTTCCCTCCTGCTGATGGACGAGCCCTTCGGCGCGCTCGATGCCATGACCCGGGAAGCCATGAACCTGGAGCTGCTCGGCATCTGGCAGAAGGCGAAGAAGACCGTGTTCTTCATCACCCACTCGATTCCCGAAGCGGTGCTGCTCGCGGACCGGGTGGTGGTCATGTCACCGCGGCCGGGGCACATCGTGGAGACACTCCCGATCGATCTGCCGCGGCCGCGGGGACTCGATATCTTTGGCCAGCCGCGCGCGGCCGGGTACGTGACCCGCATCCGCGAGAAGCTGGGCGGCGCGGCGCCCGGCTCGGCCGCTCTGAGCCGTCTCGAGATGTCGAGCTGAAGGCGGACCCACCATGGCCACTCACATCACGAGCGCGGAGCTGATCGACGACGAGGTCGAGTCGAGCGGGCGGCCGCGCCTGCGTGGCCGACCGGAGCTGCTCCTGACGCCGCTGTCGTTCGTCCTACTCCTCGGATTCTGGGAGTTCGCGGTTCATCACTACGCGGTCAACGCGATTCTCCTCCCACCGCCGAGCCGCATCGCGCGATCACTCCTGGAAGGGCTGACCGGCGGTCTCTACCTCACGCACTTTCTGGTCACGGTCGGGGAGGCAGCGGGTGGGTTCTGTATCGCCGCGGTGGCCGGCGTCATCGTCGGCTCGCTCGTAACCCAGTTCTGGCTGCTCGAGCGTACGCTGTATCCGTACCTTATCGCGCTCCAGTCCATGCCCAAGATCGCGATCGCGCCCCTCATCGTGATCTGGTTCGGGTATGGCGCGTCGTCGAAGGTGATCATCGCGGCTATGATCTCGTTCTTTCCAATCCTGGTGAACGTGGTCGTCGGGCTCCGTAGCTGCGACGCGAGCAAGCTCGATCTCCTGCGCTCGCTCTCGGCCTCCAAGTGGCAGATCTTCTGGTATCTGAGACTTCCCAACGCCTTGCCGTTCATCTTCGCCGGCTTCAACATCGCCATCATCTTCAGCATCCTGGGGGCGATCGTGGGCGAGTTCGTCGGGGGCGAAGCCGGGCTCGGCTTCCTGATCGTCGCCGCGAACACCACCCTGGACGTCTCGCAGGTGTTCGCGGTGCTCATCGTTCTCGCCACCCTCGGGGTGACCGTCTTCATCGGGCTCCAGTTCGTCCACCGGAAGGTGGTGTTCTGGGCGGAGTCCGATGACATCAATCGCTACTCGTAGCGGCTCGTCAAAGGAGGTCTCGCTGATGATCCGAATGGCTCTGTTCGTGGCGGCGGTAGCGGTGGCCATGGTGACGGGCACGCCTGCCGGCCGGGCCGCCGATGTCCCGCAGATCGTGATCGGGCCTACCACCATCGACATCTCGATCGGGCACGCGGGGATCTCGTCGATCCCGCTGGGCATGGGATACTGGCGCGAGGAAGGTCTGGACGTCAAGGTCATCGGCATCACCAACAGCACCGTCGCGATGCAGCAGCTCACCGCGGGCAACGTGACGTGCGCGAGCATCACCGCCGACTCGAGCCTTCACGCGAGAGCCAAGGGCGTCCCGGCCAAGGCGGTATACACCTACGCCCGAGAGCCGATCACCCGTATCGTGACGCTGAAGTCGAGCGGGATCACGAAGCTGGAGCAGCTGAAGGGCAAGAAGATCGGCGTGATGTCGATGGCCGACGGCAGCGTGTTCATCGTTCGACACGCCGCCAGCGACATCGGGCTCGATCCGATGAAGGACTTTACGTTCGTGGGCGTGGGCACCGGAGCGCAGGCCGCGCTGGCCCTGCAGCGGGGTGACGTGCAGGTGTGGGTGGGCTGGGACACGGTGGTGGCGAGCGCCGAGAACCGGGGCATGGAGTTCAGCCTGCTCCGCCCCGCGTACTTCGACAAGATGCTCGGGAACGCGATCCTGTGTCGCGAGGACTTCATCAAGCAGTACCCGGAGGCGGTGGGTAAAGTGCTGCGCGGCATCTCGAAGGCGACCGTATTTGGTCTCGCGAACCCGGAGGCGGTGATTCGCAACCACTGGAAGATGTACCCCGGCACCAAGCCGCAGGGCACGGACGAATCGAAGATGATGGCCGAGTCGCTGCGCATCTTCAACTCGCGCTTCGACGGATTGAAGCTGCGCCCCGGGCAGGCGCGGTGGGGCGAAAACGTGCTCGGGGAGTGGGCCGGCATCGCCACGATCGCCAAGCAGAGCGGGCAGCTGCCGGATTCGTTCGATCCCGGCACCGTGTACACGAACGACTTCGTCGATGCCGCGAATAGCTTCGACCGCGCGGCGGTGGTCAGGCAGGCGAAGGATTCGAAGTGGTAGGGGCCCCGTCTCTGCGCTGAGGTCCCGGCCAGAGCGGGGGCCGGCGGTCATCGATGACCTGGTCCGGCGGCGATACAGGGCCGGTAAGCTCACGCCGTAGGACATTAGTCCGCGTCCACCAGCTCCTGGAAACCATAGATCGCCGGCCGCCGGTTCCTGAGCGCGAGCCCGGCGAGTCGCGCCCGGTGGGCCGTGAAAAGGACGTCCTGCGGCTGGATGAGGGCTTGCGCGCGGCGCGCGGACCGCAGCGCGGGCGCAAGTCCTCTCGGGCTGCGCATGATCACAGGCGGGAGAGCCGGGGCATGAGTTCCCGGAGCAGTCCGAGGCGTTTCGGCATGATCCGCCGGAATTTGACTGTTGCGGGAGATGTTCCCGCCTCCCTGCGAGAGGCTCGTCACGAGCCCGGACTGATATGGCCCAGGTCGCGGAGCCAGCCCTAGCTCGAAGGCCTCGATGAAGCCTCCCGGCGGCGCGCTGCACCGTAGGAACCCTACCGTGGGACGCCTGGCAGCGGCCCGGGCGGCGGACGCTGGCTGGAGAGCGACAACGCCTCCGACCAGGAGCTGGCGGGTAACAGGGCGCGCCCAGCCCTTCAAAGGGCTGCCGCGGGGCTGAAGCGCAGTCCAGCGCATCACCCCACCAGCGGAGGTATCCCCCGGCCTGTCAAAGATTCCTACCGGCTAAGGTTACCGAGCAATCCCCTCTCACCCACCCGTGGCCAGTCAAAATATGGCGGGACTTTGCGGCGATTGCGAGAACGGCTCGTCTCTTGCATAGGGCGAATCCTCGGGAGGGTGATCATGGTCATGGTCGGCGTGCTGATGGAGCGTCATCCGGATCATGTCGTCCTGAGCAACGGCGTCAAGATCGCTGTTGCGGAAGGTCTCCTCCCCTTAGGAGCGGAGTTCGGACGCAGCCTGACGATCACCTACACGGCCGACGGCGACGAGAAGCGCGCCGAGGACATCCAGCTCGTACCCGATTGGCTGATCGACTGGATGCACGAGCACGGGCACGAGCTGCCCGACGTGGAGCCGTCGCAGGCCGAGGGTTCTGCGAGCCCGACGGCCAGGGTCGCGTGACCGCCTAGCACGCTTCGTCGGGCCGCCGCGGAGTTTTGCGTCCGAGGCGGACAGAGTACGTCGTACGCTCCTGGTGACCACCCGCCCGCGATGCCGCAGTCGCGCCGCTCGCAGAGCCGGTGCTCCGCCGCGAACGCCATGCGGTCGTCGAGGAGCGCCACGCGGCCGAGATAGCGCACGCGTGCGGGCGCTCCAGCGTCCGCCACTGGGTTACTCGGGCTCGTTGCCTCTGCCCCGGGAGCCGCGGCGGCGTGCCCGCGTGACGGCCTTGACCATCTCGCGCAACCACATCACCGAGCTGCCCGTCGCGGCGCATCGAAGCCAGTCGCCCGCGCCGAGGCTCACCGTCGAGAACGCCTGCTGCAGGAAGGGCACGTAGATCACCGCGGCCTGCAGCGAGAGGGACAGCAGCACCGCGGCCCACAGCCAGAGGTTGGAGAAGACTCCGACGAAGGCGCTCCGCTCGTCGGAGCGTGCGGAGAAGATCGTGAAGAGCGAGAAGAACACGAGGGTCGTGAACGCCATCGTGTGGGCGTACCGCATGTCGTGCGTGCCTTCGATCAACCCGCCCGGCAGGCTCGCGTCCAGCACGAGCAGGGTGCCGATGGCGGTGATCGCGCCGACGAAGAAGATTCCCCGCCACATGTGCGGCGTGATCACCCTCTCGTGGCTGGAGCGGGGGGGCCTCGCCATCGCGCCCTCGTCGGGAGGATCTACCCCGAGAGCGAGTGCGGGTGCCCCGTCGGTCACGAGGTTGATCCACAGGATCTGGGTCGCGAGGAGGGGCAGCACCACGCCTCCGCCCCCGGCCCCCGGCAGTCCGAGCACCTCGGCCAGGACGACGCCGAAGAACATCGTCAGCACCTCGCCGATGTTGGACGAGAGCAGATAGCGCAGGAAGGAGCGGATGTTCGAGAAGACGGTGCGCCCCTCCTCGACCGCGGCCACGATGGTGGCGAAGTTGTCATCGGCCAGCACGATGTCCGCCGCTTCCTTCGAGACGTCGGTGCCGGTGATGCCCATGGCCACTCCGATGTCGGCGGTCTTCAGGGCCGGCGCATCGTTGACGCCATCGCCGGTCATCGCGACGATCGCGCCGTCGCGCTGCAATGCCCGGACGATGCGTAGCTTGTGCTCGGGATTGACTCGCGCGTAGACCGAGACGTCGCGGACGGTCCGCTTCAGCGCGTCGTCCGGCATCTTCTCGAGCTCGATCCCGGTGACCGCCCGCTCACCGCTACCGATCCCGAGCTCGGCCGCGATGACCGCGGCGGTCACCGGATGATCGCCGGTCATCATCATCGGGCGTATCCCCGCCGCCTTCGCTCGGGCGACCGCCTCGACCGCCTCCGCGCGTGGAGGGTCGATCATGCCGATCAGGCCGGCGAACACCAGATCGTGCTCGACCCGCTCGTCGACGGCGTCACCGTCGAGAGTCGCCGCGGGCAAGCTCCGGAAGGCGACCCCCAGCGTGCGCAGGGCGTCCCGGGCGAGCGCCTCGTTGGCCTGCCGGATCGCCACGCGCCGGGCGTCGGTCAGCGGTCGGAGGGCCTCGCCCTCGAGCTCGTGCGAGCAGCGCGCCAGCAGCACGTCCGGCGCGCCCTTGCTGAACACGAACAGGCGCTCGCGCCGCTCCGAATCGGCGTGGACGGTGGTCATGATCTTCCGCTCGGATGAGAAGGGCACCTCGCCGATGCGCCGGAAGCGAGCGTCGAGGGCCGCATCCTCGAGACCCGCCTTGCGCGCGGCCACAATGAGGGCGCCCTCGGTCGGATCGCCCTGAACGGTCCAGCGCCCGTCGTGTTCCTGGAGCACCGCGTTGTTGGCGCGGTCACCCACCGCGAGGGCTCGCTCGAGCTCGATGCGCAGGGGGCCGTCAATGGCACGCGGCGGACCATCGCCGGGCCGGGCCGAGGCCCGGGTCACGCCCCCCTCGGGCTCGTAGCCGGTGCCATCCACCTGGACCCGGCCGCTCGCCGTCACCACCATCCGCACCGTCATCTCGTTCCTGGTCAGGGTGCCGGTCTTGTCGGAGGCGATGACGGTCGCCGAGCCCAGGGTCTCGACCGCGGGAAGATGGCGCACGATGGCGTTCCGCTTGGCCATGCGCTGAACGCCGATGGCGAGAACGGCGGTCACGACCGCGGGCAGACCCTCTGGCACCGCGGCGACCGCGAGCGCCACTCCCAGAATGAGCACGTCGAACAGGGCCGAGAAGCCATGGATGCGCTCCACGAGGACGATGGTGACGACCATCACCACCGCGATGGCCATGACGATAGCCCCGAGCAGCTTGCCGACACGAGTGAGCTCCTTTTGCAGCGGGGTCGTCTCGAGCGGGGTGTCCTTCAGCATCCCGGCGATGCGCCCCATCTGGGTGAGCATGCCGGTCGCGACGACGACTGCCTTGCCCCGGCCGTAGGTCACGGCGGTCCCGCTCCAGATCATATTGTCGCGGTCGCCGATGGACACCTCCTCGTCGGGAATCGGCTCGACCTCCTTCGACACCGGCAGGCTCTCCCCGGTGAGGGCGGCCTCCGCGGTTCGTAGCGCGGTGGATCGGACGAGGCGCGCGTCGGCGGGGACGGTGTCGCCTTCCTCGATGAGGATCAGGTCGCCCGGCACCACTTCAGTCGCCGCGATGGTCTGGCGCTCGCCGTCTCGGACCACGCGGGCGTGGGCGGCCGACATCTGGCGAAGAGCGGCCACGGCCTGCTCGGCCCGCGACTGCTGGACGTAGCCCAGCAGCGCGTTGAGCAGGACCACGGACAGGATCGCGATCGCCTCGTACGGTAGGGCCGAATCGCGCTCGATCAGCCACAGGCCGGCCGAGACCGCGGTTGCGACGAGCAACAGGATGACCAGCGCGTCCTGGAACTGAGCGAGGAACTTCCGCCACGCCGGGACCGCCTTCTCCGCCATCAGCTCGTTTCGGCCGTGGCGCTCGAGCCGGAGGCGCGCCTCCTCCTCGCTCAGACCCTGCTCCCCGTCGGTGCCGCTGGCGGCCAGCACCTCGTCGGCTGAGTGTCGGTACGGCTCGAGGAGGGAGGGCGAGGTTGTCATCGGCGAGGCCCGCCCAACGGGAAGATACGAGTGGTACCGCCGGCGAACTCGTTCAACTCAGCCGCATCGAGACGTTCAAGAGGGAAAGAGACCGGACGTTGAGTCAAGCCCCGGTGGACGTCTTCGCCTTGCGGCCAGCCGCCAGGATGCCGTCGACGAGGTCGTAGGCGCGGCTGCGATCGACATTCCGAAGGTGGTGGCCGATGCGGTTGCGAGCGGCCGAGGTGAGATAGAACCTCTCGTAGAGGACGTTCCGTCCCGCCAGGCTCGACCCGACGAAATCCCAAGCCAGGCGGAACAGCGCAGCCCGGTCCTCGGCGCCGACGACCCCGGCGCCGTGCAGGAACTCGTCGATCAGCGGGCGGAGCGTGACGTCGTCGAGCTCGCGGCGGCTCGGCGCGGCCAGGAGGTTGTGGCTGCCGATGAGCGCGATGATCTCGTTCACCCGCGGAAACCACGTGGCCAGGAGTGACCGCATGGGTGCAAGGGGCCGTCCGTCCGGAAACCACACCCCATCGCCCACGTGCCGTCCGTGCTCGGCGGAAAGTAGGACCGCGCTGCGAGTGACCTCGACGTAGTCGAGCAGTTCCCCCAGCATTTCCTGAGTCGTCGCGCTGGTGTCGCCGATGGCCTCCGCCATGCGGGTGGCTAGCCCGTAGGCGAACTCAAGCTTGGTGAGCGCGCGGACGGTGGTCTGGTTCGTCATGTTGTCGCGGAGGCCGGTCGTGGTGACGCTGTTGTAGAGGTCGATCTGGCCGTTGATGAACAGGCGTTCTCGCGGGACCTCGACGTCGTCGAAGATCACGAATGCATCCTGCTCGTCGAACCGGGTCGACAGGGGGCGGTCGAACACGTGCGCGCCGGGCGTGGCCGCGCTGTCGCGGCACACGAAGACGAGTCCCGGGGTGTCCACCGGTATCGAGAAGGCCAGCGCATAGGCCTCGGCCCCGGGCGGGAGCGGGTGTGCCGGGTAGACCGCGATCTCGTCCGCGAACGGCGCGAGGGTCGCCAGGATCCGGGCGCCGCGCAGGACGATCCCCGGGGATGTCTCGGCGATCTTGTGCACGGGCACCCGGTTCCCAACGATCTGGGCATCCGTCGACTTGTCGATGGTCGGATGGATGATCGTGTGGGTGAGCGAGATGTCCTCTCGCGCCAGGCGTTTCTGGAAGGCAACGAGGTTGTGCGCCCCCTCCTCGTTCCGCCCGTCCGCGCCGAGCCAATCCTTCCAGCGGCCGGCGAAGCTGGCGAACTTCACGTTCATGTAGTCCGGCGTGCGGCCCATGAGTCCGACGGTGGCCTCGGCGATGCGCGCGAGGCCCCGGTTTCGGCGCTTGAGATCTTCGATCGAGCGTGGGATCATGTGGCCGACATTCAGCGGCTCGCCCGTCTCGGGGTCCGGGGTCAGGCACTCGTCGGGGAACGCGAGGACCCGGTCGAAGATGCCGGCCAGCGTCTGCGCTCCGCCCGCGAGCGCGGGATGCGCGGTCACGTCCTCCACGCGCTTCCCCTCGAGCCAGAGCTGCCGCTTGGTGCTGCGCAAACCCTCGAGAAAGCGCTCCCCCGATCGTGCCCCCATTGGTCTCCGTCGTAGAAGATGCGTGCTGGTCCGGCGCCTTCAATAGCCAACCGTGAAGGGGGCCGAAGTGAGCCGAGGAGTGATTATGAGGCCCGGCGCGTCTACGGGACGAGGCGCTCGCTCGTGAATCGTCCCATGTAGTTCACGAAGTGGGCTCCCTGCGCCCGGAGCAATTCGGCGGCCCGCTGCTTGCGCTCCTCGGTCGGCGCAAGAACCAAGAGAACGAGGCCGCCGGCCCTCAGCGCTTGCTCGTACCGCCGCTTCTCCTCCAGCTCGTCGTTCAGGATGCCGAGCCCTTCCGCCAATCGCAGCACGGCATCCACGAGTCCGGTGCGGCCGCTGCTTTGCCGCACGCGATCGGCCGTCTCCACGCCACAGACTACCGTGATCTCCGACGGAAGAAAGCCTCCGGCGCTCAGGGTGCGCAGGGCCGCGCCCGCGGCCTCGGGCGTATCGACGATCCCGACGACGTGCCCCTCCGGGTAACGCATAGGCTCGCCGTCGCGCACCTCGGCGGGCGGCTCTTCTCGTTGGTTCGCCATGTCGATGGAAGTCTCGGCTGCGACAAGGTCAAAGTCAAGCTGCGACCGGGTTCGGGACCTCGTTCGGGCCCGGTGGGGGGGGTCGCCCGCCGACGGCATGCCATGCAGCCGGAACCGTGGCGCCCCGGTAAAGGGGGCCACGAGTCACAACAGGGGAGAGAGCACTCGGGCTACCGAATCCCGGAACCGGGTCACGGCACCCCGCTCTCGATAGGCGGCCGGATCGAACTCGGTGCAGTAGGCAAGGTCGCGGTCGAATGCATCCTCCAGCTCGCCGGCAAGCTGAGCGCTGTAGAGCACCGCATTGATCTCGTAGTTGATGCTGAAGCTGCGGATGTCGATGTTGGCCGAGCCGATCGAGCAAACCTGCGAGTCGATGCTGATCGTCTTGGCATGCAGGTAGCCTTTCTGATACAGGAACACGCGCACGCCCGCGGCCACGATATCCGCGACAAAGGTGTTCCCCGCCCAGTCCGGAAGCCGATTGCCCGAGGGGCGTGCGCTCACCATCACCCGGACATCGATGCCCGACAGGGCCGCCGTGGTCAGGGCCTCGGCCAGCGTCGCGTCGGGGAGGAAGAAGGGCGACTGCACGCGCACGTGCCGCTGGGCCGCGACGATCATCGAGGCGTAGAGTTGCCGGATCCCGGCCCACTGTGAGTCGGGGCCCGACGTCAGGATCTGGACCGGAACTATGCCCTCGGCTGGGTCGGGTGCGGCGCGAGGGAAGTATGTCGCGGCGAAGAGATTCTCTCCGACCGCGTTATACCAGTCCACCATGAACACCGCCTGGAGGATCGCGGCGCCTTCGCCAACGAGCCGGACCTGGGTATCGCGCCAGGAGTCGAATCCCCGGCCGCCGTCCAGATGTTCCTGGCCAATATTCATGCCGCCGGTATAGGCGATGGCGCCGTCGATCACGGTGATCTTCCGGTGATTTCGATAGCTAATCGTATGTAGTCGGTAGAGGGGTGACGTGGGCGCCATGCGGACGCCAGCCGCCTCGACGTCGCGGACGTACCTGCGGCTGACGTGGGCCTGGGACCCCACCGGATCATAGAGGAGCCGGACCTCGACGCCCGCCCGCGCCTTCTCCATGAGGATGCGCTTGAGGCCGTCGGTGAAGGGATCGACGCCCCAGACGAAGTACTGGAGATGGATGGAGTGCTGAGCGGCCTTCAGGTCCACGACGAGGCTAGGATAGAACCGCGCGGCGTCCTGCTGGATCTCGACGTGGTTGCGAGTCGTCAGCACGGAAAAGGAGTTGTGCCGCACGAGCATCATCAGCTTCCGGTGGAGCACGCTCCGGGTCGCGAGCGCGGTCAGCTCGGCATCCTGGCGGGACAGGAGAGGTGACAGCAACGGGAGGGCCGTCGCCCGGAGATCCTGCATCAGGAGCTTGCTTCGCCGGCTGAACGCCTTGGTGTCACGGCCGAAGAGGAGGTAGACGAGCAGGCCGATCCCCGGAGCGAAGACCAACACCAGCATCCAGGCCAGCGTCGACTGGGGCCGCCGATTCTCGGACACGAGGAACACGCCGGTGACCAGCGCGTAGAGAGCCAGCGCGGTCGTCAGGATGGTGCCGAGATCGGGCATGAGTCACGTCCTCGTTGACGGCCGGGAGGGCCGGTTTGAAATGGAGACTCATCGGTGCTCGGCATCATATCGCCTCAATGCTAGCCGCGGACTGTCGAAGCTACGCCCCCGACGAAACGCTTCATAGGTGGTCATCCGAGCCCTCTTCGCGGAAGCTGATGGCTGCCACGCTTCGACTTGATCTCAACGAGGGCGCCGATCTTCCTATTGGACAGCCAGGGAGAATCGCGTAACGTTACTGGAGAGCGCTTCTCGACACCTCGAGCCGATGCGTATCTCCCGTCTTGTAGAAACGATCGAGGTCCGCGGAGGAGCGAGATGAGACGGCCCAGGCTCAACGTGCTACTGGCAACGGACGGATCGCCGCAGGCGCGCGGCACTCGCATTCGCCGCGGCCTTCCCGTGGTCGGAGACCGCTCGAGCCCACGTGGTGATGGCCCGAGGTGGCCTGCCGGCTCCCCGACGGGCCGATCCCTGGCCGGCCGGCACGTGGCGTGCGCTCGATGACGCCTTTGAGCGCGAGGCGCGGCGGGCGACTCGCGTCAGGTGTCCGTGTCGAGTGCGCCTCCGATCGAGGCGATTCTCGAGGAGGCGCGCCGTCACCGGGCGGGAGTGATCGTGGTCGGGTCTCGAGGGCTTGGATCCGCGCGTCGCTTGATGGGCGGCAGCGTCTCACGATCGGTCACCGGTTCCGGTACTGTTCGTCAGCTGACCGCCCTTGGGAAGGGGCACCCGTTCCCGGGTATCCCACAGGTCCCGCTCACCGCGCTGGAGCTGTGGTCGTGGGTGCCTGCTCGGCTCCAGTCGCGTTGGTTGAGACCGTGAAGCTCCTGCCGTCGAGGTAGAGTGTGGGCATGCCGACAGACAGTCGCGCCAGCGCCGACGTCGGAGTGATCGGACTTGCCGTGATGGGCCAGAACCTCGCGCTCAACATGGCCGATCACGGCTACCGTGTCGTCGTCTACAACCGGACGACCGCCGTCGTGGAGAAATTCGTCGCCGGGCACAGGGGCACGCCGGACGGCCTGGTGGGAGCCACCAGGCTGCCCGAGTTCGTCGCCGCGCTCAAGAAGCCGCGCAAGATCCTCATCCTCGTCGAGGCGGGGGCGCCGGTGGACGCCGTCGTCGAGCAGCTCCTCGGCGCGGGGGTCGAGCCTGACGATATCGTGGTGGACTGCGGCAACAGTCTCTGGGCCGATCCTCAGCGCGCGGCCTCGGTCCGGAAGGGAATGCCGCGCACCGGCCATGCGTGGTGATGATCGTCACGCTCCCGATCGGTTCGAGTCTCGCGTGAGATCGAACTCGAGAAACGCAGCCGCGATCGACTGCGGGTGTGGTCGCCTGCGCTGACCCCGGTCACGCGGGCCCGGGGTCGTGACCTTCCGAGCCGGCGACGGGCCGCATTGCGGTGTCCAGCGCCGGGGCGGGCGGAAGCCCCGTGACCTCGAGAATCTCCTGCTCGCTGAGGGTCTCCCTCGACACGAGGGCTTCCGCCAGCGCATCGAGCTGCTTGCGGTGCGAGGAGAGGAGCCGCCGTGCCTCGTCGTGGCTCTCGTTGATGATCCGGAGCACTTCGGCGTCGATCGCCTCCGCGGTCGCCTCGCTGAACGGCTTCTCGCCCGTGTAACCCCCGGAGCCTCCCAGGTAGGGATTCTCCCGCGGCGCGAGCTGCACCAGCCCGACCCGCTCGCTCATGCCCCAGCGCGTGACCATCCGGCGGGCGAGGGAGGTGGCCTGCTCGATGTCATTCTCGGCCCCGGTCGTCTTGGTGCCGTAGACGATCTCCTCGGCGGCGCGACCTCCCAGCGCCCCCACGATCCGGCCTCGCAGGTAGGCCTCCGGATAGTTGTAGCGGTCGCTGTCGGGGCGCTGATAGGTCACGCCGAGGGCCTGCCCGCGCGGCACGATCGTCACCCGGTTCACCGGATCCGCGCCCGGCACGACCAGGCCCAGGATCGTATGTCCACCCTCGTGGTAGGCGATGCGTTCCTTGTCGGCGCGGCTCAGGAGGAGCGGTCGCTCCGGCCCGAGCACGATCTTCTCGAGGGAGTCCAGGAAGTCTTTCTGATGGACCTCGTTCTGCCCGCGCCGGGCGGCCAGCAGCGCTCCCTCGTTGACGAGGTTCCGCAGGTCGGCCCCCGAGAATCCCGGGGTGGTCGCGGCGAGGTCGCCCAGGCTCACGTCGCTCGCGAGCGGCACCTGACGCGTGTGGACCTTGAGGATCGCCTCGCGGCCGACCTTGTCAGGCAGATTCACCACGACGCGCCGGTCGAAGCGGCCCGGCCTCAGGAGTGCCTTGTCGAGCACGTCCGGCTGATTGGTCGCCGCCAGGACGATGATGCCCTCGCGGCTGGAGAAGCCATCCATCTCGGTCAAGATCTGATTCAGGGTCTGCTCCTGCTCGCTGGAGCCTCCGATCACGACCTGTCCGCGCGCGCGTCCGATCGCATCCAGCTCGTCGATGAAGATGATGGCCGGGGCGTGCTCGCGCGCCTGCTTGAACAGATCCCGCACCCGCGCCGCCCCCACGCCCACGATCATCTCCACGAACTCCGAGCCGCTCATCGAGAAGAATGGCACGCCGGCCTCGCCCGCGACCGCCTTGGCCAGCAGGGTCTTGCCCGTCCCCGGCGGTCCCACGAGCAGCACGCCCTTCGGGGCGGTACCGCCCAGACGGGTGTACTTCGGAGGATCCTTGAGGAAATCCACGATCTCGACGAGCTCGTTCTCGGCCTCGTCGATCCCGGCGACGTCGTCGAACGTGACCTTCGTACCCTGCTCCTGGTCATAACGGCGAGCCTTGCTCTTGCCGATGCCCATGAGCCCCCCGCCCATGCCTCCGCCCTGCTGCGCCCGCCGGAACATCCAGACGTAAAAGCCGATGATGAGCACGGCGGGACCGAACCCGAGGAGCAGCGTGGTCCAGGGGCTGCCGCCTTCGTCGATCGGCTTGGCGCTGATCTCGACGCGGTGGTCGATCAAGAACGCTTCCAGGCCGGGGTCGACGAAGGAGGGCAGTACGGTCGTGAAGGCGGTCACGCTCTTGGGCGCTTCGGGCGCTCGCGAGCTCCGAGCGCTCGTGGACGATGGCTCACCCTTCGGAGTCGAGCCTTTCTCGCCCGAGGTCGCACGGTTCTCACCCTCTGGCGCGTAGGTGATGGGCACCTTGAAGTGGCCGGTGATCGTCGCGCCTTGGCTGTGGATCGCCTGGACGTTCGCTTTCCCGACCTCCTCCTTGAAGAGGGTATACGGGATCGTGACGGGTGCGTTCGGGCTGGGCAGGAGGAATCGCGAGAGCAGAAAATTGGCGAGCAAGATCAACAGGAACCAGAGCCAGGTTTTCCGCGGCGGCATCTTCGCGGGCGGGGGCCCCTTCGGCGATCCAGGCCGCGTCGGCGTCGTTTCGGTCTTGCCGGGTGACTGCTGTCCGATCGGGCTCATAGTCGCCTCCTGCTCAGGACGTGTTCGGCGGACGTCGTGACGACAGACTCGCGGGCCGTCCGGCCAGGGACCGTGGGGCTAGGAGTGGATGCTCCGTTTCGCTACCGCGAGCGCGGCTTCTCGGACCGCCTCGGCCAGCGTCGGGTGGGCGTGGGAGGTGCGGGCGATGTCCTCGGCGCTGGCGCCGAATTCGATCGCCAGGACGGCCTCCGCGATCAGCTCGGAGGCGTGGGGTCCCAGGATGTGGAGCCCGAGGATCCGATCGCTCCGGTCGTCGGCGACGACCTTGACGAGCCCGTCCCGCTCGCCCATGGCGCGAGCCCGCCCGTTGGCCGCGAAGAGGGAGGTGCCGATCGTGATCCCGAGGCCTTGCGCCCGGCACTCCTGCTCCGTCTTGCCGACGCTGGCCAGCTCCGGCCACGTGTAGACCACGTTGGGGATCGCCTCGTAGTTGACGTGACCGGCCTGGCCGGCGATGCGCTCCACGCAGGCGATCCCTTCCTCTTCGGCCTTGTGCGCCAGCATCGGTCCGCCGATCACGTCACCGACGGCGTGGATACCCGGGACGGAGGTCTCGAAGCGCTCGTCGACCCGGATGTGGCCCTTCGGGTCGAGCGCCACGCCGAGCGCCTCGAGCCCCAGGCCGGCCGTGACCGGGCGCCGGCCGACCGCCACGAGCACGCGATCGAAGGTCTCGGTGACCGCGGCGCCGTCGGCCTCGATCGTCACCTCCACCGTGGCCTCCTTGACCACCGCCTTGCGGGCCGCCGTGGAGAGCCGGAACGAGAGCCCCTGTTTCTCGAGCGCGCGCTGCAGCGCGCGCGTCAGATCGCCGTCCATGCCCGGGACGATGCGGTCCGCGACCTCGACGACCCGGACCTCGCAACCCAGGCGCGCCCAGACCGAGCCCAGCTCGAGTCCGACCGCCCCGGCGCCGATCACCAGGAGGCGCGCGGGAACGGCGTCGAACGCCAGCGCCTCCTCGGAGCCGACGAGGCGGGTTCCATCCAGCTCGAAGCCGGGCAGGGCGGCCGGCACCGATCCGGTGGCGATCAGGATACGCGTGGCGCCCACCGTGCCGGAGTCGGGGCCCTCGATCGTCACGCGGTCCGGCGCGGCGATCCGCGCGGTGCCGTGTCGCCGCGTGATCCGGTTCTTCTTGAAGAGGCCGGCGACCCCGCTGGTGAGCCCCTGGACCACCTGGTCCTTCCGCCGCATCATCGCGGGAAGGTCGAGGGAGACCTCCCCGACGCACACCCCGTGGGCGGCGAGGTGGGTGCGCGTCTGCCAGAAGCGCTCGCTGGAGTCGAGAAGCGCCTTGGACGGAATGCAGCCGATTCGCAGGCACGTGCCGCCGAGCGCCGGCTCCCGCTCCACGCAGAGGACGCGCATGCCGAGCTGGGCGGCGCGGATGGCGGCCACATAGCCGCCGGGACCCGCACCGATGACCACGAGGTCGTAGTGCTCGGTGTCGGCCATGGCTCACACCTCGAGGAGCATGCGGATCGGATCCTCGAGGCGCTCCTTGACCCGGACCAGGAAAGTCACCGCCTGCGCGCCGTCCACCAGACGGTGATCATATGACAATGCCAGGTACATCATGGGGCGGATCACGACCTGACCATCCACCGCCACCGGCCGGTCCTCGATCTTGTGCATCCCGAGAATTCCGGACTGCGGCGGGTTCAGGATCGGGGTCGAGAGCAGCGAGCCGAAGACGCCGCCGTTGGTGATGGTGAAGGTGCCTCCGGAAAGCTCGTCCGGCGTGATCTTGCCCTCGCGGGCTCTTCGGGCCAGCTCCTCGATCCGGCGCTCCAGGTCGGGCAGCTCGAGCGAGTCCGCGCCCCGGATCACCGGCACCACGAGCCCGCGCTCGGTGCTCACCGCGATGCCGAGATGGACTTGACGATGATAGACGACGTCGGATCCCTCGATCTGGGCGTTGACCACGGGCACGACCCGGAGCGCCCCGACGCAGGCGCGAGCGAACAGGGACATCAGACCCAGATCCACGCCGTGCCGCTCGCGGAACGCCTCGCGGTGGCGGCGGCGGGCGGCCAGGAGGGCGGAGAGATCCACCTCGTTGAACGTGGTCAGGATCGCCGCGGTCCGCTGCGCCTCCACGAGCCGCTCGGCGATCCGCCGCCGCAGCCGGCTCATCGGGACTCGCTCCGGCATCTCGGCCTCGGCGGGCCGCGATGCCGCGTGCGGCGCGGGCGCGGGCGGTTTCGTTGACGGCCGGGCGTCGTCCGCGGCCCGCGGCTCGGTCGGACGAGGGACGGGTGCCCCGGCCGGAGCGGAAGCCGGCTGCTCGAGATGACGGAGCACGTCGTCCTTCGTCAGTCGCCCGCCCTTCCCGCTTCCGCTGAGCCGGGCCGGGTCGAGGGCATGCTCGGCCACGAGCTTGCGCACGGCCGGGCTCAACGCGGGGTCGACCGGCGGCGGCGCGGCGATCGGCGTGTCCGGCGGGCTCGGTCGGGGCGGGGCGGCCGTCGGCGCCGCCTTGGCGGCGGGGGCCGCCGTCGGCGCGCCTTGGTCGATGCGCGCCACCACGGTGCCCACGCGCACCACCGCGCCCTGCGGCTCGACGATCGAGAGCTGTCCCGACATTCCGGCGGGGATCTCCATCGTCGCCTTGTCGGTCTCGAGCTCGAGCACGGGCTCCTCGGCCTCCACCATGTCTCCGGTCTGCTTCAGCCAGCGGGCGATCGTGCCTTCGGTCACCGACTCGCCCAGCTGCGGGATCCGCAGCTCGGCGGTCATGGCGCCGACCCCCGCGTCGTGTCGGACGGCACCGGCGACGGCTCCCCGGCGCGCGGCGGGCGCTCGGCCCGGGGCCGCTTCAGGGCCCGCTCCACGAGCGCCTGCTCCTCGGACTCGTGGATCTTGTAGCTACCGGTGGCCGGGCTCGCGGCCTCGTCGCGGCCGACGTAGCGGAGCCGGCGGCCGCCGAGCACCGCCTCGATGCGCCCCCGCACGAAGCTCCACGCGCCCTGGTTGGCCGGCTCCTCCTGCACCCAGGCGAAGTCGGTGGCGCGCGAATACGGGCGGAGCGCGTCGGCGAGCTCGGTGGCCGGGAAGGGATAGAGCTGCTCGAGCCGGAT
>Ga0070664_100000925_pt1 | contig 22937 bp, 18 predicted proteins | sample KBSC73metaG_FD_65863 | JGI IMG/M metagenome (GOLD analysis project Ga0070664, IMG submission 65863) | Corn rhizosphere microbial communities from Kellogg Biological Station, Michigan, USA - KBS C7-3 metaG | ecosystem: Host-associated > Plants > Roots > Rhizosphere > Soil ... | reverse complement strand
TCTTAACAAAGCAGTATCTGAATTATTTTTAAGCTCATCTGTTGAAACCATTAACAACGGAACGTCATTCATCCCAACTGGAACTTGAAATGCGTGAAACAATAAAATCGAACAATTGATGGTATTGGCCAACTTGCCTGCATAAAGCATGGCATTTTCTGCAGATGGTGAGAAATCGGTTGCTACCACAATAGTTTTCATATTGAAAATTTACAAATAAAAGCTGTTTTAGATGCTGATGTTTTATGGAATTCGGAATGAGTTTCGTCATATAAAAAACAATAGTATGGACATTCAAACTTCAGAAAACAGTAAAACTAAACGTACGGTTCATTCAGCCGTTCGAATTGATATGACACCGATGGTTGATCTTGGTTTTTTACTAATTACCTTTTTCATTTTTACTACTACAATGTCTGAACCCAATACTATGAAACTATATATGCCCCACGCAGGTGGGCCGACTTCAATCGCAGATAGCAAGGTTTTGACTATTTTATTGGGCAACAACAATAAAGTGTATGCCTACGAGGGAGCGTTTGAAAAAGCTTTGTTGAAAAACAGGATTATCTCAACCAATTATAATGAAGCTGATGGCATTGGCAATCTTATTCGTGAAAAGCAACGGCGATTACAGCAAGCCGGTACCAAAAATAGCAAGGCTGAACTTGTGTACCTGGTCAAACCAACAAAGCAATCAACTTACAAAAATGTAATTGATGCGTTGGATGAAGCAATTATTAACGGGGTAAAAAAATTTATGATTCTGGATGCTTCTGTTGAAGAGGGTCAGGTTTTTAGAGAATGAGTTTTTAAATAGGAATAAATCCTTTGCTGAATGTTTTCTCTCATGTTCATATAAAACAGGTTGATATCCCCTATATGATAATTCTTTGAACGATAAAATACCGAGCCGGGAAATTTGGGCTTGTTAACCCATAAAACACCTTCATGTATTTGTGCGTCAGTTGTATTCTTGATGATTTTAGAAAAGTCTTTCAGTACACTTCCTTTGTTATATTTTGCGTCAACATCGTTTGGGTTCGTTGTCCATGACAATGGATTAGTTACCAGTGATTTTATTTTTTCTTCTTTCACATATGCAGGTACATAGTCGACCTTGTATGTTCTCCATCCGCACAAACAATTTGTTTGAAGTGAATCTTTACACACGTCAATTTTTTCAAAACTGTTTTTTGGAATAGCCCATCCAACAATATAAGTCACAACTAATTTGTCCTGTAAAGGTTTGCCATCAAAAAATTCTTTAAGCAATCGTTCCGTCATTAATGCACCCTGGCTGTGCCCTGCGAGAATAATAGGACGGTTTTCATTGTAATTATTAAGGTAAAACTCAAAAGCTCTTTTTAAATCAGCATATGCCGTATCAAATGCAGCTTTGGTTTCATCGCTATGGTCAAAAAAAGCGGAAAAATGCGCCTGTCTATACCTCGGAGCAAATACTCTGCAATGCTCATTAAAGACAGAGGCCTGATAAAGTATGGACGAATAATCTGTCTTTGCATTTAAATAAGCATCATTGATATCTGCATTCCATTCTTTCCTGTTGCCAGTGTAAGTTGTTGGATGTATAAAAAAAACATCTACCAGGGAATCATTTTTTTCTGTTAGCAATGGTTCCGGTAGACTGTCTGATGGATCTTTTTTCCATGGATGAGCTGCCCAGTAATCCAGGTTTTCATATTGTGGTATGGCTTGTTTTTCCCGGAATTGGTAGTGCTGCACAAAACCAACATATTTTTCTGCGCACCCATTAATTGCTCCGATACAAAGAAAAACTACAATAAATCGAATCATACAATATCAACGTAATCGAATTTAGGGTATTGGGCTCTTTAGGCCGTTTTTTATTTCCGCTTAAAAAAGATTTGATCCGTTTAAAAATTTACTTGTGACTTACAGATATTTGATATTCCTTGTAAATCAATAACAAACGAATTTTTTTAAATGCTGGCAAACAACATTACCATAAAAAACTTAGTACCATGTGTAGCATAGTACCAAACAACACCATATCTTTGTGTAGAAATCGAATATATGGACAGGCAAGTTTTTAATTTTCTTCTGGTGCTGGCACTACTTTCCGGTTGTAGCCAATTAAAAGGCCAGGAGAAAAAAACAGACAATACTTTATATAACCAGATTGCCCATATGGACAGCATTCTGTTCAATGCATTTAATAGTCGTGACATCGAAATCTTCAAAAATTTATTTACTGCAGACCTGGAGTTTTATCATGATAAAGGTGGATTGACCGATTATGCATATACTATACAAAGCTTGAAGAACACTGCGGCTAAAAATGATGGTTTAAGAAGAGACCTGCTGCCTGGAAGTCTTGAAGTGTATCCAATTAAGGATTACGGGGCTATTCAAATTGGTACCCATCGGTTTTGTCATGTTGAAAATGGCAAACAGGATTGTGGCACCTTCAAATTTGTACATGTCTGGAAGAAAATTGGCGATGAATGGAAGATTGCGAGAGTGGTAAGTTATGATCATTAAAATTTTGAATCTCATAAACAAAACAATATGAACATTGAGAATACACAGAGCCAGATGCGGAAAGGAATTTTGGAGTTCTGTATTCTTTCCATTATTCGGAGGGGCGAAGCCTATCCAAGTGATATAGTGGAAGAGATGAAAGCCGCCAATCTTCAAATCCTGGAGGGTACTTTATATCCTCTTCTTACCCGACTTAAAAATTCTGACATGCTTACTTACCGATGGGTAGAAAGTAATTCCGGGCCTCCCCGCAAATATTTCTCACTTACCCCAAAAGGAGAAGGATTTTATAAAGAGCTGGAGCAAACCTGGCAAGAATTATCCAACGGTGTAAATGCCTTAACCAACAACAAAGAACACAATTCCTAAAACTTCAACCAAAGCATTATACAATGAAAAAGATCATCAATATAAACTTATCAGGCAGAGTGATTCCAATAGAGGATTCTGCATACGAAAGTTTACAACGATATATTGAAAGCCTCCGGCGATATTTTGCCAATGAGGAAGGTCGTGATGAGATTATTAATGACATCGAAAGTCGCATAGCCGAATTAATGAACGACAAAGTTCGCCGCGGTGCTGGAGCAGTTACTGATGCCGACATTGAAGAAATCATCGCGTCTATGGGACGGGTAGAAGACTTTGAAAAAACCGATGCCGAGGAAAAAGCATTTTCTGCTTCCGGCCAGCCTTATGGTGCCTATACACAGGCACAATCAGAACAACGTAAACCCAAAGGCAGATTGTATCGCGATGGTTCGGACAAATTTCTTGGTGGTGTTTGCGCGGGCATTGCTAACTATATGAATGTTGATCCGGCTATCGTTCGTTTAATATTTGCCATAATCACTTTTGGAGGATTTGGAACCGGAATTATTATTTACCTGGCATTATGGATCATTTTACCTGTAAAAGACCTGGACACCTACGTAGGTAAAAGACTTTTTCGCAACCCGGATGATAAAGTAATTTCTGGTGTTGCCGGGGGTTTGGCTGCTTACTTCAACAAACCCTCATGGGCGTTTCGGTTAATTTTTGCTGCTCCCCTGTTACTCAATATTTTATTTGGTGTTTTGAATGGTATATTCTTCATGTGGCAAAGAGATATTTTCCCAAACATTTTCATCGGCTCATTCTCCGGAACATTCGTCCTTGCTTATATTATTCTTTGGATCGTTCTTCCCGAAGCCAGAAGCCCTTTTGAAAAAATGGAAATGCGTGGTGAAAAAGTCGATGTCAACAGAATTAAACAAAATGTTCAGGAAGGAATGGGCGATTTCAAAACCCGTATGCAAACTTGGGGTGAAGAAGTAAAAACATCAGCCCAAAGAATGAGCAGCAGGGCGCAGGAGTTTGCACGTACACAAGGTGCCGATTTCGCTTCTGATTTAAAACAAACTTCCCAGCCTGCAGGAAGAGGATGTCTTCATGCCATCGCTGTAATTATTAAAGCCTTCTTCATTTTCGTTGCCGGTTGCATCACCCTGGCCTTATTTGCTGCATTGATGGCAATTTTATTCGGTGGTATAGCCTGGTGGCCAATCAATAACTTTCTCTGGACCTCTTCGTTACAAAAAATCCTGGCCTGGGGTACATTGATATTTTTCATTGGAGTGCCTATCATCGGATTCATGACCTGGCTAATCAGAAGAGTAGTAAGAGTGCGTTCACACAGCAGGTACCTTGGTTGGATCTTCGGTGGACTTTGGACTTTTGGTTGGATTTGCGCAATTGCCTTTGCTATCAGCATTGCAAAGGATTTGAGAGAATATGAAAGAGTCGCCACTGATATCAACTTGCAACAACCGGTAAATGACCGCCTAATAGTAAATGTAAATGAGCCAGAGATCCGCTATAGCGGGGGCTTTGGCTGGTTACGCCATGATAACACGGGTTGGGATATAACTGATGACACAATGAAATATAACAATGTCAAATTCAGAATTAGTAAAAGTGAAGATTCATTATATCATGCCACCCTGTACAAATACAGTTTCGGTAGCAATTTGAGAGACGCTCAAAGCCGCGCAGAAAAAATTCTTTTCAATGTTTCTGCTGCAGACAGCGTAATCAATTTTGGAAGTGGGTTAAGCATTCATCGCAATAGTAAATTTCGTGGACAGGGGATTATAATGGAGATACAGGTGCCTGTTGGCAAAAAAATTCGTTTCGATGAATCGTTAATACATGCATATAATCCATGGGTTGTTAGAAGAGCCGGAAAGGATTATCGTTATTGGAACCGTCGTTATGGCTATGACAACGACTGGGACTATGATAATTATTTTGACTGGGATGCAGATGTCGATTATGTAATGGCAAGTGACGGAAAGCTAATTAAAGCCGATAAAGTAGTTGTGGATTCTACGGGTGTATATGAAAAGAAAACAGAAAAAAATAAGTTAAGGGAATTAGAGGAGAAGGAAAGAAAAAATGAAAAGGAAAGACAGGAAATCGAAAAAGAAAAAGAGAGACTGCGAATACGGCAAGGAAATGATAGCAATTCAACAGGCTACAATAAAGAGCGGAGTAAAGAATCAGAAGTGACTTCATTGAATCTTTTTACGCCAATAATCATATAGGTAAACTCGGTTGAAGTTGGAATCCCGCAAGTGCGGGAGCAAACGGCTCTCAAATCTTTGAGAGCCTCTTTTTTTTGTCTGTATCGCCTAAGTGACATTGCGGGGATTTGTAACGTCCACCGATTTCATAAGATTTTAGTTCTAAAGCAAAGTTTTATTTCCCGTAAATCCTACATATCCCTCGCAATCCCAGTTCAGACAACTTATTTTTGCCATCCAAATTTGGTACATGAAAAATACACCTTTTACAAAAAAACATATTGAGCTCGGCGCAAAGATGGCAGAGTTTGCAGGTTACCATATGCCCATCAGCTATTCAGGGATTAACGACGAACACCAGGCCGTGAGAAGAAATGCAGGTGTGTTTGATGTAAGCCATATGGGCGAGTTTATGTTAAAAGGAGAAAATGCTTTGGATTTGATACAAAGAATTACGACCAACGACGCGTCCAAACTAACGGCAGGCAAAGCTCAGTATAGTTGTATGCCAAATGAAAAAGCCGGAATAATCGATGATCTTTTAGTGTACTGCATCGAAGAAAATAAAGCGTACATGATTGTAGTGAATGCAAGTAATATTGAAAAGGATTGGAACTGGATGCAAGAGAATAACACCAGAAATGTTGAGATGCATAATATTTCTGATGATACCTGTTTACTCGCGGTTCAGGGCCCAAACGCTACAAAAATGCTGCAACCACTTACAGAAATGGATATTTTGAATTTGAAGTATTACACTTTCGTAAAAGGAAAATTTGCCGGCGTCGATAATGTTTTAGTAAGCGCAACCGGTTATACTGGCGCCGGCGGAGTAGAAATTTATTTTAAAAACGAAAATGACAATGCTGAAAAAATCTGGAATAAAATTTTTGAAGCAGGAGCTCCGCAGGGATTAAAACCAATAGGACTAGCAGCAAGAGATACCCTTCGGCTTGAAATGGGTTATTGCTTATATGGAAATGATATCGATGATACCACCTCTCCATTAGAAGCAGGTCTGGGATGGATCACTAAATTCACAAAATATTTTACGGCAAAAGAAATATTGCAAAAACAAAAGGAAGAAGGAATCAAAAGAAAACTTGTTGGCTTTGAAATGATCGATCGTGGTATTCCAAGGCATAACCACGAAATATACAATGCGACTGGAATACAAATCGGTTATGTAACATCGGGAACACAATCCCCAAGCCTAAATAAAGCTATCGGTATGGGGTATGTTACCATTTCAGATTCAAGTTTTGACTCAACAATCCATATTAAAATCCGGGATAAGTTATTAGGTGCAAAAATTGTAAAAATTCCTTTTAGTTAATACATTATATACTTAACAGGAAACACGAACGTTTACATTAAAAAATTTTAATGCCTTTTATTCATCTAACAACATTTATAGCTGCACCACAGGAACGGGTATTTGACCTGAGCAGAAGTGTTGCACTGCATAAATCTTCGATGAAAGACCATGATGAAAAGATTGTTGACGGAACTATGAGTGGATTAATGAATCTAAATGACACTGTAACCTGGACGGCAAAGCATTTATTTAAACAAAGAAGATTAAAAATCAGGATTACCAAACTTCAACGCCCCGAATATTTTATAGACGAGCAGGAAGCTGGTGATTTTAAATTAATGAAGCACGAACACTATTTCAAACCTATAGAAAACGGAACGATCATGATTGACCAGTTCCATTTTGAAACAAGAGGATTTATGGGAAACTTTGTGAATAGGTTTTATCTCGAAAAATATATGACCCAGCTTTTAAAGTTGCGCAACAAAATGATCAAAGAGGTTGCGGAAGGCAATGGATGGAAACAATATTTAAGCTAATGACCAAGCCAAATTTATATACCGTTTTATCACCAGCTTTGTTGCACCTGTATGATGTTAATAATACAATTGTGGTTGTGATTGATGTATTGCGGGCAACATCCACCATTGCAACAGCCTTATACAACGGTGCAAAAGAAATTATCCCTGTAGACAGTGTACAACGGTGCATACAACTCGGAAAGGAATTGGAATGTGTTACGGCTGGCGAGAGAGACGGACAGGTGGCTCCGGGCTTACAATATGGTAACTCTTCGTTTGAATATCCAAGGGAATTCATCGAAGGAAAAACGTTAGTACTTACTACAACAAATGGCACAAAGCTTTTGCATATGGCTTTGGCAAAGGGTGCCACTGAAATAATAACAGGGGCTTTTTTAAACCTCTCTGCCGTTTGTGATCATTTGATACAAGAGAAAAAGAATGTAATCCTGGCCTGCGCGGGTTGGAAAGATCGTGTGAATATGGAAGATACCATTTTTGCTGGCGCCGTTGTTTCTATAGTTGAACAACATTTTTCTATTAATTGTGATTCGTCCCGTATTGCTGAAACGCTTTACAAGAAATCGAGAACGGACATGTATGAGTTTATGAAAAAAAATGAGGCATCGCATTATCACAGACTCACCAACTTTGGATTGGAAAGAGATATCCGTCATTGCCTGACTGCGGACCTGGCCAATGTGTTACCCGAATACGAAAACGGGAAGCTGGTGCTAAGGCCTTAATTTGCCAATTTTTAACGCAGAAATATTCCTTTTCATCAGGTTTTCTGAAAAGGTTTCAGTTAGTTTTGCAGATTGCCCTCTTCACAGTGAGTAACGGGCAATACGCAATGGGCAAAGTTTGTGCGATCAGCGATTGCCAATTGAAAATTGCCAGTTGCCAAATAGAATATGGCATTACCACATTTACTCAAATACGTTTATACACATGGAAGCGATGAAGTAATCCGACGTGGAAAAAAAATTCACGCTATTGGTTTTGTGGAGTTAGTAGAGAATGATAATCTTTTTAGTTCTGCAGTGTTCCGTGTAAAAGACGATAACTACTCAACATTTTATAAAGTTTACATCAGCAATTATAAAGATCAAAAAACGCTTTCACTTCGTTGTGCCTGTCCTTATAACCTGGGAGATATTTGCAGGCATGAAGCAGCCGCTTTAATTCGCCTGCAGGAGATGATCGACAAGGGACAACTTGAATCTGGCGATGTTGAATATGATCAAAAGCACACCGTTGCAAAAATGAAAACAATTGATTACAGAACTATTCAATTGTTGTCAAGTCATGAGGTGACCGATGAAGCAGAAAAATATCTAAAGGAAAACAAACCGGTAATTGAATCGGCCAATGACGAAACTGTAAAAGCAACTGTAAAAATCGATGGCCAGAATTTTTTTGTAATCATACGCCGCAATGAGGAAAGGAACTTTGACACCACCAGTGATTACCAGGATAGTGAACATCTTTTGTGCCTGCCGAAAGTGATTGTATTCCTTCATCTCTTATACACTAAAGGACAACATTATTTTGAAACCATACGCAATTGGGATAAGGAGAAGAATAAACTGTTGGAAGCCTACGGTTATTCATTGAGTGATGATCTTACCGGAAAATTTGAATTCAATTATAAAGACGGTAAACCTTACTTGCGTGTATTAGATCCAGCAATCAAAAGAGTGGCTTTGCCTTTGCCACTTTCAAAACCAAAATTTGAAAATGTTGTAGCAGTGGAAATAGAAGACACTGCGCCAAAAGAACATATCATAACAAAGCGGCTGGGTATTGTATTAAACTTCAATAAAAAAGCATACCCTTTTTTCAATATTGATCTTATTGAAGGCGAGATGGACGAAGAAGATAACTTTGCGGGCAGCCTGGAAAAGCTTGAGTTGGGAAAATACATCAACGCAGATATTTACAATGAAGAGGATAAAAATGTTTTAACGCTTGTTCGAAAGTTACAAGATCCTGAAATCAACAAATATGTAAGTCGCAATTCTCCATTTTCAGGTATTTGGGAAAATATAATTCATCATGAGGAAGATGAATTGCCTTCGGAGACAAAGAGGTTGATCATCGAATATTTATATCCCAAGATTAAAAAATTACTGGCAGAATTTACAGGCTCACCTGTTTATATTTTACCAAAGGGTAAATCGTTTAAAGCAAGCCATCTTACCCGAGTTGAAGTGAGCCAGCAATATTTAGTTCCGCAATTTACTGTGAGCAATAACGGAAGCAAATTTGAGATTGAATGTTACGTAAAGCCAGATGGAGTTGCCCATTTGGTAAATGAAAACGAGGTAAATTCTGTGCTGATCTTCTTATATAATCACCAGGTATATACATGGGTGAACACTGAAGCTATTGATACAGCTGAACAATTTTTGCCGTCCGGAATGGTAAAGATCAAGGAAGACGACTGGCCTCAAACCATGCTAAAATGGATGATGCCTTTAACGAAAGAGTATAAAGTTGATTTTAATAAGAATCTTATTTCAGAAGTAAAAGACGGGGAGCCAGAAATAAAATTATATCTGCACGAAAAAGGCGAGTACCTGGTATTTCAACCCATCTTTAGCTATAAAGGTTTTGATACAAAAGCTAAGGACAAGGATGAAGTCATTATTCCAAATGGCAATAAAGTAATTATCGTTCACCGTAACCGCGAAATAGAGTCAGCATTTATTGAAAAGCTAAGAACCCTTCACTCCAATTTTATTTCTTTTGACGATGGTGCAGCATTGGCATTAAAGGGTGCAGAAGTATTAAAAAACAACTGGTTCTTTTTATTTGTCGACGCCATGAACGAGGCAAAGACGCCTGTATATGGATTTGAATCGTTGAAAAACTTCCGATTCAATACCGCAAAGCCTACTACACATATTTATATCAGCAGCCATACAGACTGGTTTGATGCCAGGGTAGACGTAGTGTTTGGTGATCAGAAAGTAAATGTGTCAGAAATTAAAAAAGCGCTTAACAATAAACAACAGTTTGTTCAACTGAACGACGGCACATTGGGCATCCTTCCGGAAGAGTGGTTGAAAAAGTATGCATTGTTATTCCGTGTTGGTGAAGGAAGATCCGACAAGCTCAAACTTTCGCGTTATCATTTAAGTGTCATTGATGAATTATATGAGAATAGAAATGCAGAAGAACTAACTATTCAGCTTGAAGAAAAGTATGGACGAATACGTGAGTTTGACAAGATTACTGAAATTGAAGCTCCCGAAAATTTGCAACATATACTTCGCCCGTACCAGGTAGGTGGTTATCAATGGCTGAATTATTTACACGAAGTAGGGTGGGGAGGAATTTTAGCTGACGACATGGGTCTAGGTAAAACAGTTCAGGCACTTTCTTTTCTTCAACATTATTATGAGCAGCATGAAGGAGATATGAAGGCGCTGGTGGTTTGCCCAACAACACTGATTTACAACTGGGAAAATGAGATCAAGAAGTTTACACCTTCCCTCGAATATTATATTCATCATGGGCCATTGCGCAGCAGGGATGTGAAAGTGTTAAATGAACATCACGTCATCATCACCACCTATGGAACTTTGAGGAGTGACATTAAGACGCTCGTTCAAATGAGGTTGGATTATGTGATATTAGACGAGTCGCAGGCAATTAAAAATCCATCAAGTAAAGTAACTAAAGCGGCATCGCTGTTAAATGCTAAACATCGGTTATGCATGAGCGGTACTCCGCTTCAAAACAACACCTTTGATATTTATGCCCAGATGAACTTTTTAAATCCGGGGATGTTGGGCTCAGTTGAATTTTTCAGGCAGGAGTTTGCAATTCCAATTGACAAGTTTGGTGAGGCCGAACAAAAAGATCATCTCAAAAAAATACTGTATCCTTTCATTCTTCGAAGAACAAAGGAACAGGTAGCAAAGGATCTCCCTGATAAAACAGAAACTGTATTGTTCTGCGAAATGGAAGATGAACAAAGAAGAATCTATGATGCTTACAGAAACGATTACCGCTCAAAAATTATGGGCACAATTGAAGAACAGGGAATCCAAAAATCACAACTCACCATTTTGCAGGGTTTGATGAAGCTTCGCCAGATCTGCGATTCACCCTGGATATTAAATGAAGAAGAAAAATTTCCAAATCATTCAATTAAGCTCGAAGAACTAGCCCGGGAGATTACAGAGAACATAGGTAATCACAAAGCATTAATATTTTCCCAGTTTCTCGGAATGTTGGCTTTGATAAAAGAAAAACTCACACAGCTGCAAGTAAAATTCGAATACTTCGATGGAAGCACATCAGCTCCCGACCGGGAAAAAGCAATCCAGGCATTTCAGAATGACGATGAGACAAGAGTATTTTTAATTTCTTTAAAAGCCGGAGGTGTTGGTTTAAACTTAACTGCTGCAGATTATGTTTACATTGTTGATCCCTGGTGGAATCCTGCAGTGGAACAACAGGCTATAGATCGTACCCACCGTATTGGACAAACCAAGAATATATTTGCTTACCGAATGATTTGTAAGGACACCATTGAAGACAAGATTATGCAACTGCAGGAAAAGAAACGGTTGTTAGCCAAAGAATTGATTTCTGATGACGCGACATTTGTAAAAGCACTAAGCAGAGAAGATGTAGAATACCTATTTAGTTAATGTAATTTTTATCTGAGCCTTTTAAAAGCTCTTACCTCTTTTATATCCATCCTCGGTTTTCTTTTTACCAATTGATGTTTCGCATGGCTTGAATGCTATAAATTTATCCTGCCATGATGCTTCGTCATATTCGTTTTTTAAAGAACGTTTTTTTATATAGCCTAACTGCATTTGGTGGTCCCCAGGCACATCTGGCAATGATGATGAAAATATTTGTTGACAAAACACCATACGTAACCAAGGAAGAACTACTTGAGTACAGTGCATTTTGTAATTTGTTACCAGGAGCTTCATCAACACAAACAGTTACACTTATTGGCTACAAAAGAGGAGGTGTGCCGCTTGCGATAATGACACTACTAATATGGATTACGCCTGCATGTATCCTAATGGGTCTTTTTTCTTTTTTGTTGCATTATGTCGATCAAAACTCACTTCACACCAATATTTTCAAATTTGTGCCCTCCCTTGCCGTGGGATTTTTGGTATATGCCTCGGTAATGGCTTTTGGTGTTTCCATTAGAAACACTATTACATGGACAATTATGTTATCCTGTGTTATGGCCACTTTTGTTTTTTTTAAAACACCGTGGATTTTTCCATTACTTATCGTGTTGGGAGGAGTTGCCACCAACTTGAGTCATAAAAGAATTCCCCAACATGATACCCAGCCAAAAAAAATTAAGTGGTGGAATATATGGTTGTTCGCAATCATATTTATTGCTGCAGGAATTTTTAGTGAAGTTGCGAGACAAAATGGGTGGCCAAACAGAAAGCCTCTAAATCTTTTTGAAAATACCTACCGTATGGGCAGTCTTGTGTTTGGTGGCGGGCAGGTTTTAATGCCTATGATGTATGAACAATTTTCAGTTCGCCCTGCTATCGTGAGAGAAAAAAAGCCAGAGATTGCTAAAAATATGATTGAGATCGATAAAGATGATATGACTACTGCAATGGGCATTGTACGTGCCATGCCAGGACCCGTGTTTTCGATAGCATCATTTGCTGGTGGAACTTCACTCAAAGAAATGGGAAAAGAAATGCAGGTAATTGGTTGTGTTATTGGTTCAATTGCCATTTTTCTTCCAAGCGCTTTATTGGTGCTTTTCTTTTTCCCAATCTGGAATAACTTGAAGAAGTATGCTGTGGTTTACAGGTCTCTTGAAGGGATTAATGCCGCCGTTGTGGGAATTATGATAGCAGCTACTCTTTACATTATGAAAGACATTTCACTTATTGATGGAAATATATCAAGCCTGGTTAATATCGGGGTTATTATTGTAACCTTTCTTTTACTGCAGTTTACGAAAATTCCTGCTCCAATAATTGTTGTGGCCTGTCTTCTACTAGGCTATTTTCTTTGAGATTTTTTAAAAAATCCACTTGCCAGAATTTCTTCTTCAACGCTGGCAGGTACAAGGTATTTAATTGACTTACCGCATTTAATCAGTTCACGTATATGGGTAGACGAAATTTCTAGCAAAGGAGCTGTTAGAATTGTAATTTTTGCGTTGAGTTTATTTTGTATTTCAAAACCTGGCCTCTTATAAATGATGACAGGATATTTTTGGACGATAACATCTGCATTTTTCCATTTGTCCAAATTTTGGAAGCCATCGCTACCCATTATTAGGGAGAAGGAATGCATGGGATATTTTTCCTCAAGATAGGCTAGCGTATGAACAGTGTATGATGGTTTTGGAAGAGAAAATTCAATATCGCTTGCTTTTAATCTTGGGTCATTTTCAGTTGCTTTTTGAACCAAATGCAACCGCTCATATTCATTCATTAGGTTGGCAGAACTCTTGAAAGGGTTTAAAGGTGAAACTATAAACCAAATCTTTTCAACAGTCTGCTCGTTTAAAATATGATTAGCAATAATGAGATGTCCAATATGTACAGGATTAAATGAGCCGAAATAGAGCCCTATATTCATCAATATATTGATTATCAATTAGTTATTTTGAAACCACGATCTGGTTTGCCTCATTTTTACGAAGACTTAAAGAGTATCCGGCAACTCGAACCGAGATCGGATCCCCCAAAGGTGCTTTCTGTTCCACTACGATTTCTTCACCTGGTAAGCAACCCATTTCCATCAATTTAAGTTCGAGATCTGAGCTTTCAAACTCAATAATAACTGCTCGCTCGCCCACCTTTAATTCCGATAACCTCATAAATATTTAAAATTCAAAACTATAATAACCTTTTCTACCATGTTTACGATTTTTGAAATATGGCTAAAACTGATATAAAAAGAATTCGATTTTTTTATTTCGATCAGTCATTTTATTTCCCTGAACGTAACCCAACAAAAGCCTTTCTGATCAGCGTGTTTCGTTCAGAAGGCTTTAAGCTAAATACTGTGAATTATAACTTTTGCTCTGACGCGTATCTTTTCAAACTCAACATTGCCCACCTTAATCACAAAACATTCACAGATATCATCACATTTCAATATTCACTATCTACGGAGCCAGTGTCGGCTGAGATCTATATCAGTATTGATAGAATTAAAGAAAATGCCCAGCTGTTTAATGTGAGTTTTCTGAATGAGCTGTACAGAGTACTGATTCATGGGGCGCTGCATTTATGTGGCTACGGCGATAAAACAAAAAAGGAGGCTTTGTTGATGAGGAAAAAAGAAAACTTTTATTTAGAAAAAATTGTTCCACGTGGAACGAAGCTTTAGGGACTTGTTTTTAACAGGTTTCCCGTGAAACATTAAAATATTTTTGCCGGATGTTTCAAGAGTATGATGTCATTGTTGTAGGGGCTGGGCATGCTGGCTGTGAAGCGGCCGCTGCTAGTGCTAACATGGGCTCACGCGTTTTGCTGATAACAATGAATATGCAGACCATAGCTCAAATGAGCTGTAATCCGGCAATGGGCGGGATTGCAAAAGGGCAGATTGTAAGGGAAATCGATGCCTTAGGTGGTTACTCAGGAATTGTGTCCGATGCTTCAATGATCCAGTTTCGCATGTTGAATCATTCAAAGGGACCGGCGATGTGGAGTCCAAGAACTCAGAATGATCGAATGCTATTTGCCTTGAAATGGAGGGAACTACTTGAAAAAACAGAAAGAGTAGACTTTTACCAGGACATGGTGAGGCAGATAGTGATAGAAAATGGCAAAGCAGCAGGGGTAATAACAGGATTAGGCCACACCATCAAGTCAAAAGCAGTTGTGCTGACGAATGGAACATTTTTAAACGGGGTCATACACATTGGGGAGAAAAAATTAGGAGGTGGGAGAGTAGCAGAAAGAGCAGCAGAAGGTCTGACTGAACAGCTGGTAAGCATCGGATTTCAAAGTGACCGACTTAAAACCGGAACCCCGCCGCGTGTTGATGGTAGATCCCTGGATTATTCCAAAATGGAAGAACAAAAAGGAGATGAACAAATTGGAACGTTTTCATATCTCAAAACACAAAAACCTTTACAGCAACGTAGCTGCTGGATAACTTATACCAGTCCTGAGGTCCATGAAATATTAAAGACTGGTTTTGATCGCAGCCCGATGTACACAGGAAGAATAGAGGGAATTGGCCCCAGGTATTGCCCTAGCATAGAGGACAAAATAAATCGCTTTGCAGAACGTGAACGGCACCAACTTTTTGTAGAACCCGAAGGTTGGAACACAGTGGAAGTTTATGTGAACGGATTTTCAACTTCCCTACCCGAAGAAGTTCAATACGAGGCTTTAAGTAAGGTCCCTGGTTTTGAACGAGTAAAGTTCTTCAGACCAGGATATGCTATTGAGTACGATTTTTTTCCGCCAACACAGTTGAATTATAGCTTAGAAACAAAACAAGTCGAGAATTTATTTTTCGCCGGACAGATCAATGGGACTACTGGATATGAAGAAGCTGCCTGCCAGGGCCTAATGGCAGGAATTAATGCCCACCTTAAAACAAAAACTGCAGCCCCACTGATTCTCAAAAGAAGCGAAGCTTATATTGGAGTACTGATTGATGACTTAATTAGTAAAGGAACGCAAGAACCGTATCGAATGTTTACATCCAGGGCAGAATTTCGCACATTACTCAGGCAGGATAACGCAGACCTAAGGCTCACCGAATTGAGCTATAGACTTGGTTTGGCTAGCCAGGAAAGAATGGAAATGGTGCTTAAAAAGAAAGAAGCAGTGAATGATGTCAAAACTATTTTAAGTGAAATGGCCATTGAACCTTTAGAAATCAATTCACATCTTTCGGTGATTGATAATGCCCTCATTTCTGAAAAGCAAAAAGTGGACAAAATTCTGCTGCGACCGAATATCAAAATCAAAGATTTAATAAGCCACATCCCCAAAGTTCAGACTGCATTATCCAACTTTGAGCCTGAAGTTTTAGAACAGGCTGAAATTCAAATAAAATATCAGGTTTATATCAATAAAGAGCATGAGATGGTTTTAAAAATGCGACAACTTGAGGACCTTGAAATTCCAGAACAGTTTGATTTTCAACGTATTATATCATTAGGAGCAGAGGCAAGAGAAAAGCTGAACAAAATTAAACCCAGAACTTTGGGGCAAGCCAGCCGCATTTCAGGAATCAATCCCACCGACGTTCAAATACTAATGGTTTATATGGGCAGATGATTTTTGGTGTTCAATCCATGCTAAGACCAGACGTATCTCACCAAAACTTATATTATTTCCGAGTTTTTCTTTAATACTTGTAATTGATCCCCCGTCAAAATTTTTCACTTCTGGCTCGATGATGACGATTTTATGTTTGGCAACTAAATCATCTATGGACACTAAGCCCTGTCGAACAAAATATGCTAAATGCCCTTCGATCGTTTGAATGGAAAGATTTCTTTGTTTAGCTATTTCAGCTACGGTATTTCCATCCTTATATATTCTCAAGGTTTCAGCTTTTGTATCGATTTTGGCAACTCCAGGTTCCTTTCGCTTTCTTTTAGGAGCTTTTGCAGCGATATTAGAAGACAAATTATTTTCCAGGCAATAATTTTTAATAATAGAAATAAATTCATTTCCATAAGTCTCCACTTTGGATTTTCCAAAACCACTAACCTGTTCCAATTCTTCTAGAGTTTGAGGCAGGTAGATTGTCATTTCCTCCAACGTTTTGCTGCCTGCAACCAAATAAATAGGTAGGTTTTTCTTTACACAAATGCCGTCACGCAGTTTTTTTAGCTGATGGTAAAGTGCAGGATGTGACAATGGTACTTTATTTTCTGAAACTGCTGAATAGGCATTGACACCAAACGTGGGTGCAATAAAACTTTTTTTGCGACGATGAAAAGCTTCCATGTTGAACTTTCCGTTAATTCCCTGGAGTAAAAAGTTTTGTTGCGCTAATTGAACATAAGCCTCACGCAACATTTCATTGTATTCTTTTGCACGAATACTACTGTCCGTCACTGCTGGTGATTGTAAAATTTTTTCAATTATTAATTTAATCTCACCGGAAAACCAATTAGCCCCCGTTTTAATTCTCTCTTGTAAAGCTTCATTAACTTCAACTTTTTCTGTAACCGTAAATAACTTTTTAAGCTGGCTGTGAAATTTTTCTGAAGTGTTTTGAAGCGCCGTTAATTTGAGTAACAATTCATTTATCCATGTGAACACTTCAACATTAAAAGAGGATTTATGTTCCAAAAGATATTTTTCGATCTCTTTCATGTCATTCGACAATTTTCGAAAGTCGAATAATGATAACAATGTTTTTTCGTGGTAAGCTTTTTTAGCTTCCGCCAATCCCTGCTGCAGGGATTCCATGGACAAACTATTTTTTGTGAATTGAACAATGCTGGATTCAGTATAAAGTGCATGTGGATTGATACGACTATGAAGTACCAGCCCTTCCAGATTAGTGCATCGGCTGAGTGCGACATATACCTGTCCCGGAGCAAATGCTTTCCCGACGTCGATCACGGCCTTTTCAAAAGTTAAACCCTGGCTTTTATGAATAGTAATCGCCCACGCCAATCGTAAAGGATATTGACTAAAAGCTCCCAACACATTTTCATTTAATTGTCGTGTTGATTTATCAAGTGTATACCGTATGTTTTGCCACTTTTCCCTACTTACTTCAATCGGCAACGATTCGTCTTTGCATTGCACGATTATTTTTTCTTCGGTTAACTCAGTAACCACTCCGATTTTGCCATTGAAGTATCGTTTAGCCCTGTCAGTGTCATTCTTAATAAACATTACTTGCGCACCTACTTTTAACTGAAGTTGATCTGCAGCAGGAAATGCAGTTTCCGGAAAATCTCCATCTACGTCTGCACGAAATGTAAACACTTTTCCGGGCAGCTTTGCCAATTCCTCCGTATTGATTCCTCTTGCTTTGTCATTATGTGTGGTAAGAAGAATATATCCAGCTGAACTCTCTCCAAAAAAGTGGGGTTGATAACGTTGGTGCAGTGCAAGAAGATCTTCTTCATCCAGTTCATTGCTACGAACCTTGTTAAGCAGATGAATAAATTTTTCCTCCGTTTGGCGATAAATCTTCGTGAATTCAATATAAGCCGGAAGATCATCTTTCACGACATAGCTATCGAAGAAGTATGGGCTTCTATAATATTCCCCTAGAATACTCCACTCCTGATCCCTCACTACTGGTGGTAATTGAAACATATCTCCGATGAACAGAACCTGCACGCCGCCAAACCTTTCGGAGTGGCGATAGCGAACATGACGCAATACTAAATCCAGGGCATCCAGGACATCGCAGCGTACCATGCTGATCTCGTCGATAATCAGAAGTTCCAGTTCTTGAATAATTTTTCTTCTTTCGTTGTTGAGCCGAAGGCGGCTCAACAAAGTGTGTTTATTGGTAATTTCCTGGTTTTGCCTGAAATCATTTGATTCAGGAACAAAGGGCCCAAGTGGAAGTTGAAAAAATGAATGAATTGTTACACCTCCTGCATTAATAGCTGCCACACCTGTAGGTGCAACTATAACCATTTTCTTGGGACAATTCTCCTTGATGTATTTCAGGAAAGTTGTCTTCCCGGTCCCTGCTTTTCCCGTTAAAAAAATATTCTTTGATGTATGATTGACAAGATCTGAGGCCAGCGAGAATAATGTATTCGTTGAGTCGATTTTTTGCATGTAATCTGTGTACATAAAAATAGCTCAAATAGTGAGCCCAAGAGATTGAAAATATGAATTAAGAAGTATTTAAACCTGGTTTCAGAATGTTCAATAGTATAGTGTTACCTAAACAATTCGTCCCATAAAAAATGGAAAAGCTGGTGATGTATTCACCACCAGCAATGAAACCACAAATCCTACTTCGCAGATTTTTCGCCGAGCATCAGTAACTCATTTACCTGTATTTCCGTGAAGTATCTTTTATTACCATCTTTATCATTAAAAGTGCGGTAAGTCAGTTTGCCTTCAACGGCAACTTCGGAGCCCTTACTGATATACTTCTCAATAATTTCGGCAAGCTTGCCCCATGCTACCAGGCTATGCCATTGTGTTTCGGTAACTTTTTCGCCGCTTGCGCTGCGATAGGATTCATTAGTGGCAATACTAAATTTTGCCATTTTTTTACCGCCATCAAATGTTTTGATTTCAGGATTATTACCCAAATTACCGATCAGCTGAACCTTGTTTTTAAGTGCGTACATAACTTTAATTTTTACGTGTTTTGAATTTTGTTATTTCAATCAACCGTTATTTGCGATTGACAGAACAAAGATGTACCCACCAAAAAGCCGTAGTCGGTTTTTAGTCATTTGCTTTCGGATATAACCGTTTGTAGTCGTTTGTACACGGATAAATAATTGATTAACTTGTAAGAAAGATTTTTCATGGTACAAACTGTTATAAGAAAATGTTTATCCTGTGATAAGACTTTAAATGGAAGAGCAGATAAAAAATTCTGTAATGATTATTGTCGAAATGCCTACAACAATCAATTAAAGTCGGCAAACAGTCCTGTAGTAAGAAATATCAACAATGTATTAATCAAAAATCGACGGATACTGCAAGCAATGCTTGGAGAAGAAAAAATGGTGAAACACCCGAAAGAAAAAATCCTCTCTCAAGGTTTCAACTTTAAATACTTCACCCATAACTACACAAATCAAAAAGGTAATGTCTATGTATTCTGTTATGAGTTTGGTTATTTGCCCTTAGAGCATGATTGGTTTTTGATTGTAAAAAGAAAAGACTAGCATATACACGATGACCTAATAATTATTGATCCTGGGTAGATAAGATATAAACAGATATTGTGCTTTATAGCTCATCGCTTGTAATTAACCGGGTATAATTCTCGAAGTTGACTCAAGTTGTGAAGACCTGGATAGTTCAAACTCCTCCACTTCATGATCCACTAAATACATATCAATTTCTCCAACATTTTTTGCATGAATTTTACCGCGGTAAATGCAAACAAACTTGTCTTTAATTTTTTCATAGGCCGCGGCAGAAATATTTACCTGTCCTGGAACGCCGCTGCTTTCCATACGGCTGGCAATATTTACGGTGCTTCCCCAGATATCGTATGCATATTTCTTACTTCCTACCACCCCAGCTACCACTGGCCCATTATTAATACCAATCCTGATTTCCCAAAGCGGTAGCCCTAAAGATTTACGTTTCTCGTTATTATCGAAAATGTAAGATTGGATTTCCATTGCCGCCTTTACAATATTGTAATGGTGGTTCCCGCCAGCAGTAGGCAGGCCGCCTGCGCACATATATGAATCCCCAATCGTTTTAATTTTTTCTAACCCATACTTTTCTATGATGGTATCAAACGCTATAAAACATTTGTTTAGTTCAAGCACCAATTCCTCGGGCGATAGTGAATCCGCAATGGTAGTGAATCCTTTGAAGTCGGTAAACAAAACTGAAACATTTTCATAGCTTTTAGGAGTGGAATTGCCAGTTGCCTGCAGTTCCTGCGCTACCTCGACCGGAAGAATATTTAAAAGCAGATGTTCGATCTGAACTTTCTGACTGTCCAGAATTTTATTAATTCTAACCTTAACCCGGTTGTCGCGGTAAAGAATGAATAGGATAATGAAGATTAACACCAGGCCAATAGCAAAGGCATTCTTAATAAGTCGCTGCTGTTTAATCTCACCCTCCTGCAATGCTTTATCTTTTGTAAGCAAGGAAATCTCTCCTTCCTTTTTTTGCAAATCAAACTCAAATTGAAGTGAGTTTAATTTCTTTTGAACAGTTTCGCTAAACAAAGTATCCTTCACAACACCCAATTGTTGTTGATATTCAAATGCTTTTGAGAAATTACCCATTGCCGCATAGGTGCTAGCCAATTCCTCATATATGTCTCCCCTTGTTGACCAACTAGATTCCTGACTACCTGCGACCGCCTCCGCTTTTTTATAATAACTTATAGCCTGGCTGTACTGTTTTTTTGCGACAAATGTTGCCGCTATTCCCTGGAGAGATGGCACCAAATGTATTTCGTTCAGTTTTAAAGAAAGATTGTATGCTTGGGAATGAAAGGTAAATGCCCTGTCAATATTGCCTTCCTTTAAATAAACTCCACCCATACCATTATAAGCATATGCCGCATCTTTAAGTGCACTCGCATGTAAACATTTCGTATAATACTCCAAGGCTTTCTTATCATCACCCTTATCCAAATATATTTGGCCAATATTGCCAAGCACCAAGGCAAGAGAAGAAGTGTCTCCAACTCTTTCGGCAATAGGATAAGCCTTCAAAAGGTAATCGAGTGCTTTATCTCTTGTCGCCTTTTTTTCAAAATAAATACCGGCAATGTTATTCAGTGCAAAAAATATCCGGAGCTGATTTCCAGTTTTTTCTGCAAGTTTTAATGATTCCAAATGATGTTTTAAAGCACCCACCTCATCACCTTGTTTGTAAAAAACAGCGCCAATATTGCCCTGGAGGTTTGCCTGACCCAAGTCATCACCAATACGTTGAAGTATTAACAGGGATTGATTCCAAAACTCAAGCGTCTGGACAAACTTATTCTGGTAATAATAAACAAGGCCGATATTTTTTAACGCAAGGGCTTCCCCCTTATCAAATTTAATTTTTCGGGAAAGCTCCCTGGCCTCGTTGGCAATAGCTAAAGCACTGTCAGGTTGGGCATTAATATACCTCTTACTTGAATCAAGAAGTGCATTCACTTTAATAGAATCAGCCAGCGAATACTTGCCCTGTTGTCCTAATACTGCTGATACCACACAAACGGACAACACAAACAGAAGATGCTTTTTCATGAGTTAATCTTAATTTATTTTTCAAAAAGGATGTCACACCCTATCTCATAACAACAATTTTCTTCATTATCATTTCCTGTCCATTTTGATATTTAATAAAATATACTCCGGAAGCCAGTCTTGCCAGGTTTATTGTTTTGGTAATCCCTTTATTAGCCTCAACTGATCCAAGGCTTAATTGCTGTACAAGTTTGCCGTTTTCATCTAATATACTAATCCGCATAAGCCCATTGGATTGTGGTACTAAAAACAATTGAATATGGTCTAATGCTGGATTGGGATAGATTGTGAGAACTGCTTTCTTTTCTGTTTCAACTTGAATAGATGTATTTAGGTCTCTATTGACTACATTTTGCGTTATGTTATTTGTTTCGGAACATGATGAGAAGTTTTCGTTAGAACTGGAACTACCGGTATAATTATTTCCTCCGCCGCTACTGCCACCGCCTATCAGGTTGTTGATGATTGGAATTGGAGTTCCTGCCCTGTAGGTACCATTCATTGATGCCACCTTTCCGGAGTCCGCAATGGTTTTATATGTAAACTGTGGTCGATAACCTGCCAGCGCGAAGGACCATTGATCATTATAAGCCCTATTAGAATAGAATATTCCTTTCAGAACTGCATTAGCTCCATTCTTTTTTACAAACCCGGTCGAGGAATTAACAATAGCTCCGGTAATAAAAATATCGGAAGTACTGCTGAAACCGACTGGTACCTTTGTGATCCAAACCTTATTAACTGTATCAAAACGTGTATTAGGAGTGGTTGTATTGGCATCCGCAATAATTTTACCGGCCGGCACTGATAAATTGTTTATAGAAGGTGTTGAAGCGATGTTATTAAAACTAATAGTTCCACCGTTAAACGTCAGATAATCTCCAGCTGCTGTAAGTTGTCCACTCACTTTCACCTCCACATTCAACCACATACTGGTGGCAATATCTGGTTTAGGGGTACTACTAAAATTCTGCAAAGGCGAATGGGTCAGCAAACAAGCATTAGGCTGAATAGTAACTGTACCCAATCCATATGTGACGTCAAAATTCTTATTGATGAAGACTCCTGGAATCAATTTTTGAGTGCCAATATCCAGTCCCGTGATCATGTTAATTCCAAACATTGCT
>Ga0070664_100000919_pt1 | contig 22956 bp, 19 predicted proteins | sample KBSC73metaG_FD_65863 | JGI IMG/M metagenome (GOLD analysis project Ga0070664, IMG submission 65863) | Corn rhizosphere microbial communities from Kellogg Biological Station, Michigan, USA - KBS C7-3 metaG | ecosystem: Host-associated > Plants > Roots > Rhizosphere > Soil ... | reverse complement strand
CAAGAAGCTCGTCGCGACGGTCCGCACGGCGTCGTTCCAGCCGGCTGGTTCGGGTGGCAGCGGCAGCGTCGAGGCTGCGAATGCGAAGGCCGAGCTGCCGGCACACTCGCTTCGTCTCACGGTCGGCTGCAGCGACGGGTCGCCCGGATCTGCAGACGGCATCGCGCGTCGTATCGGGCGGTCGCGCGCTCGGCAGCGCCGACAATTTCAAGATCATCTACAGCCTGGCGGACAAGCTCGGTGCCGCAGTGGGCGCGTCGCGCGCCGCGGTCGATGCGGGCTATGCCGCGAACGATCTGCAGGTGGGTCAGACGGGCAAGATCATTGCGCCGGAGCTGTATGTCGCGATCGGAATTTCCGGCGCGATCCAGCACCTGACGGGCATCAAGGATGCGCGCACGATCGTCGCGATCAACAAGGATGGCGAGGCACCGATCTTCGAGGTCGCCGACTTGGGGTTGGTCGGCGACCTGTTCACGGTGTTGCCAGAGCTGGAGAAGGCCCTGTCGGGTTAGAGCTGCGTCAGCGCGTGCTCGGCGCTCGAAACGCCGAACTCGCCTTTCGGCTCGATGTTGACCTGCTTCACGACGCCGTTGTCGACGATCAGCGAGAAGCGCTGACCGCGCATGCCCATGCCGAAACCGGTTGCGTCCAGCTCCAGGCCCAGCGCCTTGGTGTAGTCGCCGTTACCGTCGGCCAGCATGTCGACCTTGCCGTCGGTGCTCTGCGCTTTGCCCCACGCCTTCATCACGAACGCGTCGTTCACGGACAGGCAGGCGATCGTCGCGACGCCCTTCTTCTTGATGTCGGCCGCCTTCTCGACGAACCCCGGCAGATGCTTGGCATCGCAGGTCGGCGTGAACGCACCCGGCAGCGAAAACAGCACGACCTTCTTTCCCTTGAAGTAGTCGTCCGCGCTCACCTTCTGCGGCCCATCCGCCGTAGCGAGCGTGAGCGTTCCGGACGGCATCTTGTCTCCGACTTTGATGGGCATGGCGCGATCTCCTGAAGAGTGAGCGCGCGAGTTTACAGGAGACGTAAGGCGCCGCGCGCTCCCAAAATATGCGACCGCATGAGAGCGGCGCTCCAATCGCCGTCGCGCGCTTCCAGAGCACGTACGATTTCCAAATGATGCGAGGCGCTGCGGATCAGGTCCTCGTCCTGGTAAGTCATGAACGTCTTCATCATCAGCGGCGCTTCGATCAGCGACGACAACGCTCCGACCAGGCGCGCGCTACCGGCAAATTCGTGAATGCGTCGGTGAAAGTGACTGTTGAGATCGCCGACACGGTCCAGGTAACCCTCGGTCTTGCTCAGCGTCTCGTGATACTGATCTTCGGCGAGCTGGCGCAGCTCGGAGATGCCTTCGGCGGTCATGCGGCGGGCGGCGCGAGCGGCACCGTACGCCTCGAGCAGCGCGCGGAGCTCGAATACGTCGTCGCGATCCTCAGCGGTCCATTCAGCAACGATCGCTCCCTGATGCGGAATGAACTCAAGTAATCCTTCCGCGTGCAGCTTGCGGAGCGCTTCCCGGACCGGCGTGCGACTGACGCCGGCGACTGCGGCGACTTCTTGCTCGGTGATACGGCAGGCGGCGGGATACACGCCGCGCACGATTCGCTCGCGGACGGTCTGGTAAGCCTTGTCCACTGCTTTGGCCATGGGGTTCCCTTCGTATAGTTGTGAGGGCCGTAAGAGCCCAAGGCCGGGAAGTGTATACGCGGTGGGATCATCGATGACAGACGTGCAACGACCCGTACGCTGGCGATCTAATAGCTGTGTCAGCTCTTGTTCCTAAGCAGCTGATCTCTTTGGGAATCCACCTGCCTTCGAAACCATGCTCGGGACCGGCCTGCCGCGCTGCTCCTGTAGCCAGCGGGCGGTTTCGATCAGCCGCCCGAGGTCGATGCCTGTCTCGAATCCGCTACGCGACAACATGTACAAGAGGTCTTCCGTCGCCACGTTGCCAGTCGCGTTCGGGGCGAACGGGCAGCCGCCGATGCCGCCGACGCTCGAATCCAATGTATGCACGCCGGCCATTACTGCTGCGTACGCGTTGGCGACCGCAGTGTTGCGCGTGTTGTGGAAGTGGCAGCGCAGCGGCACGCCACTCAGGGCCGGCAAGAGTTGCTCAACAAGTGCCGTGACCTGCGTCGGTACGGCCACGCCGATCGTGTCGGCGATCGCAATCTCGACCGGTTTGGAGGCAGCGAGCCGGCGGGCGATTTCGATGACTCGCGCCGGCGCGACTTCACCCTCGAACGGACAGCCGAACGAAACTGAAATCGTGACCTGAGCGCGAATGCCGGCCGCGCGGGCCAGCGGCGCAATATCTTCCCACGCCGCGATCGTCTCTTCGATCGACGCGCCTTGATTGCGTTGGGCAAACGTGTCAGTTGCCGCGGTGACCATGCCGATCTCGGTGCAGCCGGCCGCAAGTGCGCGATCGAAGCCGCGACGATTGAGCACGAGGCCGACGTACTGCACGTCCGGGCGCTTCGGCAATCCCGCCATCACCGCTTCGGCATCGGCCATCTGCGGCACGCGCTTCGGATTCACGAAGCTCGCAACTTCCACACGACGCACACCCGCATCGACGAGCCGACTGATCAGCTCGAGCTTGAGCGGAGTCGCGAGCACGTCGGGCTCGCTTTGCAAGCCGTCGCGCGGACCCACTTCGACGATTTCGAGCGGTAAGGACATGGCCGCAATCCTACACCTCGCAATCCGTCACGGCGCCCCGCGAGGCGCTGCTGACGACGCGTGCATACTTTGCAAGCACGCCTTTGCGGGCATATGGCTCGGGTGCGCGCCACTCGCTGCGACGCTGGGCGAGCGTTTCTGCCGGGACATCGACCCGCATTTCGCGCGTCTGCGCGTCGATGGTGATCGCGTCACCGTCGCGCACCAGTCCGATCGGCCCACCGACCGCGGCTTCCGGCGCGATGTGTCCGACGACGAAGCCGCGGCTCCCGCCGGAAAATCGTCCGTCGGTGATGAGCGCAACCTGATCGGCGAGACCGCGGCCCGCAATCGCGCTGGTCGGGCTCAACATCTCGCGCATGCCGGGTCCGCCCTTCGGCCCCTCGTAACGGATCACGACGACGTCGCCGGCGACGACCTTGCCGTCGAGAATTGCCTGCACGGATGCTTCCTCGCCGTCGAACACTCGGGCGCGGCCCGTGAACGAGAGGCCTTCCTTGCCGGTGATCTTCGCCACCGCGCCTTCGGGCGCCAGATTGCCGTACAGCACGACGAGATGACTTTCGGGTTTGAGCGGATTCGAGAACGCCCGAACGATGTCCTGGCTCTTCGGATACGGCTTCACGCCTTTGAGATTCTGCGCCAGCGTTTTGCCGGTGACCGTCAGGCAATCGCCGTGCAGGAGTTTCTCGCTGAGCAGCATCTTCATCAGCGGCTGGATGCCGCCGATGCGGATCAGCTCGGACATCATGTATTTGCCGCTGGGCTTGAGATCGGCAAGCACCGGCACGCGCGCGCCGATGCGCGTGAAGTCGTCGAGCTCCAGCGGCACGTTCGCGGCGTGCGCCATCGCCAGCAAGTGCAGGACTGCATTCGTCGATCCGCTCAGCGCGATCACGACAGCGATCGCGTTCTCGAACGCTTCGCGCGTCAGAATTTGCGATGGCGTGATGCCCGCCTTCACCAGCTTCACGACTGCTTTGCCCGCGTCTTCGCAGTCTTTGATCTTGTGACGCGAGACTGCCTCCTGCGCCGAGCTGTTCGGCAGGCTCATGCCGAGCGCTTCGATCGCGGACGCCATCGTGTTCGCCGTGTACATGCCGGCGCAGCTGCCGGGGCCGGGAATCGCCGTGCGCTCGATCTCGCTCATCTCGCGCGCCGAGATCGATCCGTTGGCGAAAGCGCCGCGCGCTTCGAACACGGAAATGATGTCGCGCCGTTTCGCACCCGGGCGGATCGTGCCGCCGTAGACGAACACTGATGGCCGGTCGAGCCGCGCGAGTGCCATCAGGCAGCCCGGCATGTTCTTGTCGCAGCCGCCGATCGCCACGACGCCGTCGAAGCCTTGCGCTCCCGAGACGGTCTCGATCGAGTCGGCGATCACCTCGCGCGATACCAGCGAGTACCGCATGCCGGGCGCGCCGTTCGAGATGCCGTCGGAAACTGTGATCGTGCCGAACGTTGTGCTCTTGCCTCCCGCCTTGTCGACCGCAGCCGCCGCGGCACGCGCCAGCCGGTCGATGTGCATGTTGCACGGAGTGAGGTTGCTCCAGGTCGAGGCGACGCCGATCGCCGGCTTCTTGAAATCGGCGTCCTTGTAGCCGACGGCGCGCAGCATCGCGCGGCTCGGCGCTTGCTTCAGGCCATCGACGACCTCGCTCGAATAGCGGCGGGGATTGACAGTGCCCTGGGGCTTGCGACTCGGTTTGCGATCTGCGGCCATGGCGTTCTTGCGGTGTGTGGCAGGTACACACCGCACGATACAGCATGCTTACATGCGCGGCGCGCGCTTCTTGCCTTCGTGCAGCCCGGCGATGCGCATCGCCAGTTCCAGCGCCTGCTCGTAGTTCAAGCGTGGATCGACTTGTGACTTGTACGCTCGTGCGAGATCCGCATCGGTGAGGCCGCGAGCACCGCCGGTGCATTCGGTCACGTCTTCGCCCGTCAGCTCGAAGTGCACGCCGCCGAGCCACGATCCGAGCTCGCGGTGGATGCGGAAGGCTGCCTCGACCTCCGCGACGATGTTCTCGAAACGACGCGTCTTCAGGCCTGAAGTCGCAGTCTCGGTGTTCCCATGCATCGGATCGCAGATCCACAGCACCGGGCTGCCGGTCGCGCGCACCGCTTGAATCAGCGGCGCGAGGTGCTTGTCGATGTCCTTGATGCCCATGCGATGGATCAGCACGACGCGTCCCGGCTCGTTGCGCGGATTGAGCGTCGCGATCAGACCCTGCACCCACTCTGCGCTCATCGACGGTCCGACCTTGATGCCGATCGGATTGGAGATGCCGCGGAAGAATTCGACGTGCGCGCCGTCGAGCGCAGCGGTGCGCATGCCGATCCACGGCATGTGCGTCGACAAGTTGTACCAGCGCTGCTGGCGCTCGATGAAGCGGGTCTGCGCCTGCTCGTACGGCAGGTGCAACCCTTCGTGACTCGTGTAGAACGCGACGCGGTTCGCTTCGTGAATCGGCGCGCGGCTGGTCGCCTCGAAGAAATCGAGCGAGTCGGAGATCGCCTGCACGATGCGCTCGTACGCGTCCTTGAGCGGCGAGTGCCGCACGAAATCCAGATCCCAATACTCAGGATGGTGCAGATCGGCGAAGCCGCCGTCGATCAGCGCGCGCACGAAGTTCAGCGTCAGCGCGGCGCGCTCATAGCCGCGCAAGAGCAGCTCCGGATCCGGATCGCGCTCGTCGGGCGTGAAGCCCGGACGGTTGATGATGTCGCCGCGATAGCTCGGCAGCGTCTGGCCGTCGCGCGTTTCGGTGTCCGCCGAGCGCGGCTTGGCGTACTGGCCGGCCATGCGGCCGATGCGCACGACCGGCTTGCGCAGGCCATAGACGAGCACGAGGCTCATCTGCAGCAGGATCTTCAGCTTCTTGGCGATCTTGTCGGACTCGCAGTCCTCGAAGGTCTCGGCGCAATCGCCGCCCTGGAGTATGAAGCGCTCGCCCCGCTGGGCCGCCGCGATGTGATCGCGCAGAGCCTCGATTTCCCAGGAAACGACCAGCGGCGGCAGGCGCGCAAGGGACGCAACAGCGCGTTGCAGCGCTGCTGTATCGGTGTAGGCCGCCTGCTGCTGTGCCGGCTTGCTCTGCCAGCTCGCAGGGTGCCACTGAATGAGATCGGGGCTGCGAGTCATGGAAGCAGCGTACCACTCTGCGGGAATTGCTAGAATGCCGGCCTTTTTTCCGGGGGAGGTCCCGCATGCCCAAGGTTCTCATTCTCGGCGCCGGCAAGATCGGAGCGCTGATCTCCGGCCTGCTCGCCGAGTCCGGCTCGTACGAAGTGCATCTCGCCGACGTGAGCGGCGAGGCGGCGAATGCAGTCGTCAACGCCCATCGCTTCCCGAATCTGCACGCGCACAAGCTTGATGCCACCGATACGGGGGCACTCGATGCGCATCTCAAGAGCCATCCCGTCGACGCGGTCATCTCCGGCCTGCCGTACTACTGCAACATTGGCGTAGCAGAAGCTGCACGGCGGGCTGGTACCAGCTACTTCGATTTGACGGAAGACGTCGAAGTCACGCGCGCAGTGCGCAAGATCGCGGCGGGCGCCAAGCAAGCGTTCGTGCCCCAGTGCGGTCTCGCGCCCGGCTTCATCTCCATCGCCGCGAACGAGCTCATCGGCCACTTCGACGAGTTGCGGACAGTGAAGCTGCGCGTCGGCGCCCTGCCCCAGCACCCGAACAACGTTTTGAAGTATTCGCTGACGTGGTCGACCGAAGGCCTGATCAACGAGTACGGCAACCCGTGCGAAGCGATCGTTGACGGTCGCCGCATCGAGGCGGCGCCGCTCGAAGGGCTGGAAGAGATCGAGATCGACGGCACGTTGTACGAGGCGTTCAACACCTCGGGCGGTCTCGGCTCCCTCGCCGAGACCTACGGCGCGCGCACGCAGGTCATGGACTACAAGACCATGCGCTATCCCGGCCACTGCGAGCAGATGCGGCTGCTGATGAACGATCTGAAGCTCAATCACGATCGCGGCACGCTCAAGCGTGTGCTTGAGAACGCCGTGCCGCAGACCCTGCAGGACGTCGTCGTGATCTACGTTGCTGTGACGGGCAAGCAGGACGGCGACCTGCGTGAAGAGAACTACGTGAACAAGGTGTACCCGCAGATGATCGCGGGACGGTTGTGGTCGGCCATTCAGGTGACGACCGCTGCCGGCATCACCGCCGTCGTGGACCTGGTGCTGAACAGCGGCGGCCGGCACGCCGGGTTCGTGCGCCAGGAAGATTTCCGTCTACAAGATGTGCTGCAGAACCGCTTCGGCAAGCATTACGCTGCCGCCAGCGGCAAGGAAATTTCGGCGCACGTCGTCGTCAGCGGTCAGGCCGGCCACCAGCGCGCCCTGCACCGCCGTTGAGGTTGTACCCATGCGTGACATGCTTTCGTCTCTTGGAATTACCGAGCTAAACGCCGGCGCGTGGTCGCAGGACGGTGGCTGGTCGCAGGACACCAGCGGCGCGATCATCGAATCGCTCAATCCCGCAACGGGCGAGTTGCTCGGTCGCGTGCGCAGCGCAACTGCCGCCGACTACGAGCGCGTGATCATTTCGGCGCGCAAGGCGTTCGAGCAGTGGCGCATGGTTCCCGCGCCGAAGCGCGGCGAAGCCGTGCGCCTCATCGGTGAAGAACTGCGTGCACACAAGAGCGCGCTCGGCAGCCTGGTCACGCTCGAAACGGGCAAGATCAAGCCCGAGGGCGACGGTGAAGTGCAGGAGATGATCGACATAGCCGACTTCGCTGTCGGTCAGTCGCGCATGCTGTACGGCTCGACCATGCACTCGGAGCGGCCGATGCATCGCATGTACGAGCAATGGCATCCGCTCGGCATCGTCGGCATCATCAGCGCGTTCAACTTTCCGGTCGCGGTGTGGTCGTGGAATGCGTTCCTGGCCGCGGTCTGCGGCGATGCTTGCGTGTGGAAGCCGTCGCCGAAGGCGCCGCTGTGCGCGATCGCTGTCCAGAACATCGTGAATCGCGCCTGCGAGAAGGCAGGTCTGCCGGGCATCTTCCAGCTCTTCATCAGCGCGGGCACCGAGCTGGCGGAGAAGTTCGTCGATGACCGTCGGGTCGACCTGGTGTCGTTCACCGGCTCGACTGCGGTTGGGCGCAAGGTCGGCGAGCGAGTCGCCGCGCGGCTGGGCAAGAGCCTGCTCGAGCTGGGCGGCAATAACGCGATCATCGTCGATGAGTTCGCGAATCTGGATCTCGCCGTGCCGTCGATCGTGTTCGGCGCAGTGGGCACCGCGGGTCAGCGTTGCACGAGCACGCGCCGCGTGTTCGTGCACGAGTCACGCTCGAAGGAGCTGGAGCAACGACTCACCAAAGCCTATGCACAGGTGAAGATCGGCAATCCGCACGAGTCGGGCACGCTGATGGGACCGCTCATCGATCCGCGCGCAGTCAGCAGCTACAGCCAGGCGATCGAGAAGGCTCGCAAGGCTGGCGGCACCGTGTTGTGCGGCGACAAGGTTCGTCCGGGCGCCGGCAACTACGTCGAGCCGACGATCGTGCGTGCGCGCAGCGAATGGGAGATCGTGCAGACCGAGACGTTCGCACCGATCCTGTACTTGATCGAGTTCAAGACGCTCGACGAAGCGATTGCGCTGCATAACGCCTCGCACCACGGTCTGTCGTCGTCCATCTTCACCGACCGGCTGCAGAACGCGGAGAAATTCCTGTCGGCGGCGGGCAGCGACTGCGGCATCGCCAACGTGAACATCGGCACGTCCGGTGCGGAAATCGGCGGCGCATTCGGCGGCGAGAAGGACACTGGCGGCGGACGCGAGTCGGGATCGGACAGCTGGAAGGCGTACATGCGCCGCCAGACGAACACGATCAACTGGAGTCTGTCGCTGCCGCTCGCTCAGGGCATCGATTTCAAAGTCGGGGCCTGAGCGCGCTCGATCTGTTCCTGGATCCGCTTTTCCGACACCGGGACGGCGGTCCGCAGGTCTTGCGCAAACAGCGAGACGCGCAGCTCTTCGATCATCCACTGCAACCGCTGGATCTCGGCGTGCTGCTCGTCGCTATGTTGTTGCGCGCTCAATTGTTCGAGCGCGCGCATCGCCGGCCGCACGCGAGCCATCAGCTCAGCGTCGCGTTTCTGATTGCCAGGTGCCTTGTCGAGGCGACGCGCGAGAGCTTTGAGAAAGCGCGGCAAGTGCGGCCACAGGATGGCTGGCACGCCGGCTGGGAAATCCGCGGGCACGAGCAGCTTGAGCTGCGCACGCGCGTCCTGCTGCACTGCCTGGAATGCGGGGTTCTCGATCGCTGTGAGCTTCTGACGAACGTTGCGCAGCTCGCGGAGCGTTTCGCGCGCGTGGGAGAGAACACGATCGACGGTCTCCCCGAAGCTGCTGCGGTGACGGTCGAGCAATGCCTCGAACTGCTCCGCAGTGCGTGGCAATGCTTGCGTGTCATCGCCGAGGAAGCACTCGTCGAAGGCCCGCTCCGCCAGTGATTCGGCCATCGGCCGTTTAGTGCTCAGACCTTGGCCGAGCAGCACGATGTCGCGGTCGTCCGCGAACTTCTTGCGCGCGTATTTGAACTGCTCCGGCAACGCGAGCATTGCGAGCCGCAGCACTGCCGGTCGCAGCGACTCTTCTGCGTCGGCTGCACTCCCCGCCTCGGTCAACTCGACTCCGTCGCCGTGATCGCGCAACGTCGGATAGGCGGTGAAGCGCAGGCCGCGTCGCTGAACGACGTCCTGGTTGGGCACCGTGCCGAAATCCCAGCGACGATGCACGGCATCAGGCCGCCCGCCCGAGCGCTCGCCTGCGACCCGTCGAATGTTGCGTTTGAGCGCGAGCAGATCGCGTCCCTCGGCCAGCACCGCGCCACCCAGGTCGACGACGCGAATGTTGAAGCGTTGCGCTTCCGGCACAGCCAGCGCTGCCAGCTCGTCCGCCGTGATCGGAAAACCGCTCGAGGCTGTGATCCAGCTTGCGAGAGCGGCATGGAAGTCCTTGGGGTCGGCGTCGAGCTCGACTGCCGCACGGGCCGCGTGCTCGGGAACCGGAACGAACGCCTTGCGCACTTGCTTGGGCAGGGCGCGCAGCAGCTCCGTGATCTTCTCGATGCGCCAGCCCGGAATGGGCGATGCGAAGTCGCCCGGCGCTGCATTCGCCAGCAATGGCAGCGGCAGCGTGAGTGTGATGCCGTCACGTGGGCTGCCCGGCTCGAACACATAGTCCAGAGGCAGCTCGTTGCCCGCGAATCGCAGCTTGTCGGGATGGCTCGCGGCAGTGATCTCCGGAACGTCGCGTCGCATGAGATCGTTGCGGGTCATCTGCAGTGCTGGGGCCGGATGCGGCCCGCGTAGCCATTTCTCCAGCGCCGCGATCGAGTTCACCTCAGGCGGCAGGCGCTGCAGGTAGAAGTCCGTAATCGTCTGCTCGTCGACGAGCACGTCCTTGCGACGCAGCTTGGCCTCCAGCTGCTCGACTTCGCGACGCAGCCGTCGATTGTGCTCGAGGAACTTCGCTCGCAAGCGAGTGTGTCCTTCGACGAGCGCTTCACGCACGAAGATCTGCTGCGCCTCTTTGGGTGCAACGCTGCCGTAGTTCACGCGTCGTCGCGACGACAGCGCGAGTCCATAGAGCGACGTCGATTCGAAGGCCGCGACGAAGCCGCGCTCTGCGACCCAGTGAGGCTCGCTGTAGCTACGCTTGATCAGGTGCTCGGCGGCTGCCTCGATCCATAGCGGCTCGACTGCCGCAACCATGCGCGCATACAGACGCGTCGTTTCTGTAAGACTCGCGGCAACCAGCCACTTCGGCGGCTTGGCAGCGAGCGGTGTTCCCGGCGCAACCACGAACCGCGTGCCACGCGCGCCTTCGTACTCGCGTCGCTCGTCGAGCGCGCCGATGTTGCCGAGGAAGCCCGTGAGGATCGCCTGGTGCAAGTCGTTGTAGTCCGCGGGCAACTGATTCGGCTTCAGCTGCAGTTCCGCGACGATGTCGGCGAGCTGTCGCTGCAGCTCCTGCCACTCGCGCATGCGGATGAAGGACAGGAAGTTCTCGCGACACCACTTGCGGAGCTGGCTGCCCGACAGCGCCGCGCTCTGTTCCGCGAACCCCTTCCACAAGTTCAGCACAGCGAGAAAGTCGGAGCGCGGATCGGCGAAGGCCGCGTGCTGCTGATCTGCCTGCGACTGCGCATCGGCGGGACGCTCGCGCGGATCCTGCGCCGCGAGGAACGCAGTGATGATGAGCATCTCGGCCACGCAACGATGATGGCTCGCTGCGAGCAGCATGCGCGCGAGGCGCGGATCGAGCGGCAACGCCGAGATCTGCCGGCCGACGCTCGTCACGACGCGATTCTCGTCGACGGCTTTCAGCTCCTGCAGCAGCTTGTAGCCGTCGTTGATCTGCCGCGTGTCGGGCGGATCGACGAACGGGAAGTCCTGCGGCTCGCCCAGCTCCAGTGCGGCCATCTGCAGGATCACGCTCGCCAGATTCGTGCGCAGGACTTCCGGCGGCGTGAATGGCGGACGTGCAATGAAGTCGTCCTCGGCATACAGACGGATGCAGATGCCGGGGCTCTCGCGACCCGCGCGGCCCTTGCGTTGCTCGGCGCTCGCCTGCGAGATCGGTTCGATCGGCAAGCGCTGTACTTTGCCGCGCACGCTGTAGCGGCTGATGCGCGCCAGGCCGGAGTCGATGACATGTCGCATGCCGGGCACGGTGAGCGACGTCTCGGCGACGTTCGTCGCGAGCACGATGCGACGGGTGCCGTGCTTCTCGAAGATCGCTTCTTGATCGCGCGTCGACAAGCGAGAGTACAGCGGCAACACCTCGGTCGCATGCAGGCGCGCCTTGCCCAGTGCGTCGGATGCCTCGCGGATCTGCTTCTCCCCCGGCAGGAAGACCAGCACGTCGCCGCGATCTTCACGGTCCAGCTCCTGCATGGCGGCGACGATGCCTTCCGGCAGCGACAGCTCCGAGTCCTCCTCGTCGTCGATCAGCGGGCGATAGCGCACGTCGACGGGATAGCTGCGGCCGGAGACCTCGATGATCGGCGCGCCGCCGAAGAAGTCGGCGAAGCGCTGCGGGTCGATGGTCGCGGAAGTGATGATGACCCGCAGCTCGGGCCGCTGTGGCAGCACGCGCTTCAGCACGCCGAGCAGGAAGTCGATGTTGAGACTGCGCTCGTGAGCTTCATCGATGATCAACGTGTCGTAGTTGCGCAGCTGGCGGTCGTGTTCCAGCTCGCGGAGCAGGATGCCGTCCGTCATTACTTTGAGCCGAGTGTCGGGCCCGCTGCGATCGGTGAAGCGGATCTGGAAACCCACGACCCCGCCGACAGTCGTGCCGATCTCCGCGGCGACTCTGTTGGCGATCGCGCGGGCGGCGATCCGTCGTGGCTGTGTGTGGCCAATCAGGCCGAGCGCGCCGCGGCCGGCTTCGAGGCAGATCTTCGGGAGCTGCGTCGTTTTGCCGGAGCCCGTCGCTCCGCACACCACGATCAGCTGACGCTCCTGCAGCGCCTTCGCGATCTCCTCGCGATGCGCAACGATCGGCAGCGCCGTGTCGTACTCGATCTTGAGCGGCAGCGCTTTCAGACGTTCGACGCGCGCCACCGACTCGTCGATCGCCTTCCCCAGCCCGTCAGCCGCCTTCTGCGCCTGCGCATCCGGCGTCTTGCGCGCAAACAGCCGATCCAGCTCGCGCGCCAGCCGCGGCCGATCCGCATAGCGCACCGTCGCCAGCCGCTCGCGCAAGGCCAGCAGCGTCGTATTGAATGAAGTCGTCGGGTTCACGTAGCTGGGAAGCTGATCTCGATCAGGGCGCCGCCGAGCGGCGATTCGTCGATGCGAATCGTACCGCCGTTGAGCTGCGCAAGCTCACGCACCACCGACAGGCCGATGCCCTGGCCGCTGACGCGCTCGTCGAGGCGGGCGCCACGGTCGAGGACGCGGGCGCGCTCGTCGACGGGGATGCCCGGGCCATCGTCCTCGACGATGAGGCGCAGACCGTCGCGTCGCGCGGTGGGATCGGTGAGGCGTTCGGCCGTGAGCCGCACCTTGCCACGGCTCCACTTGAACGCGTTGTCCAGCAGATTGCCGGCGACCTCGGTCAGATCTTCGCGGTCGCCGCTGAAGAGACACAGCGGCGCAACCACGAGCTCGCAGTCGATGTTGCGCTCGACGTAGACCTTGAGCAGCGCCGCGCGCAGCGGTTCGAGCGCGGTGCGTACATCGATCGGTGCGGTACCGAGGCCGGTGCCGCCGGAAGCAGCTGCCCGCTTGAGCTGATATTTGACGATGTCGTCCATCCGCCCGACCTGCTCGTCGAGCTGTTTCGCGACTGCAAGCTCGCGACCATTCGAGCCGCCGAGCAGGTTACGCATGACCGCGAGCGGCGTCTTGAAGCTGTGCGCGAGATTGCCCAGCGTGTTGCGATAGCGAGCCAGTCGCTCCCGCTCACTGCGCAGCAAGGTATTGAGATTCGTGGTCACGCCGAGCAGCTCGCGCGGATACTCTGTCCCCAGCTCCGTCATGCGCCCCGCTTCGATCTCCTCGATCTCATGTTCGATTCGCCGCAACGGAGTCAACAACCGCCGCAGCAAGAACGCGAGCGAGCCGATCAGCAACAGCATCAACAAGCCGAACCAGCCGAACAGCTGACCGCGGAAGCGGTTGAGCTGCGCGTAGTACGGCTCCAGATCCTCCGCGACGCTGTAAATGAAGGTCCGGGTCACGCCGTTGTCGAACTCCCAGGCGATGCTGCGACTCAACGCGCGCACGGGCGAGCCGTCGCCGCGATGCAGCTGTCGATATTGCCGCTGACCGGACGGCAACTGCACCGCGAAGTCCAGCCCGGTGCCCGTCAGCGAGTTCGAGCGCCAGCTCGGATAGCCGTCGCTGCGCAGAATCTCGCCGTACAAACCCGAGCCGGGATTCTTCAGACGCTCTTCGGTTTTCTCGGGCGCCGGCTGCAAGCCACCGCTGCTGTCTTCTTCCGAGGCGGAAATCAGCGCGAGCATCTGCGCTTCGAGGCGGTCGTGCATCGCCTGCTCGGTGACGCGGCGGAACGCGAAGTCGAGCGCCGCGATGGTGATGCCAAAGAACACGATCAGCAGGATGCTGACCGAGGCGAGCAGTCGTGTACTGAGGGAGCGCGGCCCCATTCAGCGCGTAATCTAACGCACTGGGTGCGTCATGCGGCGCTTTCTCGTTGCAGGGCGAAGCGGTAGCCGCGGCCGCGCAGGGTCTCGATCGGCTTGATCGAATCGTCCGGGTCGAGCTTGCGACGCAGCCGGCCGATGAAGACTTCGATGGTGTTGCTGTCGCGATCGAAATCCTGCGCGTACAGGCGCTCGGTCAGCTCGCCCTTGGAGATGACCTCGCCGGCGCGGTGAATGAGGTACTCGAGGATGCGGTACTCGAAGCTGGTGAGATCGACGCGCCGGCCATTCACCGTCACTTCCTGCGTCCGCGGATCGAGCGCAACGGCGCCACAGCGCAGGACCGGCTGTGCCCAGCCACCGGACCGGCGCAGCAGTGCCTGCATGCGCGCCAGCAGCTCTTCGAAATGAAACGGCTTCGCGAGGTAATCGTCCGCGCCGGCCTGCAAGCCTTCGACCTTGTCCTGCCACTTATCGCGCGCAGTGAGGATCAGCACCGGATACGACTTGCCTTCGGCACGCAGCTTCTTGATCAGCTCCATGCCGTTGAGCTTCGGCAAGCCGAGGTCGACGATCGCGAGATCGAGCGCGTACTCGCGTCCGCAGTACAAGCCCTCCTCGCCATCCGCAGCCGCATCGACATTGAAGCCGTGCTGCTGCAGCTGCTCGACGATGGAATCACGCAGGGGTTTTTCGTCTTCGACGATCAGTACGCGCATGGATCAGTGCATAGCTCCTGATTCTGCGTCCACCCGCACGGTCCAGACCTTGCCCTCGGCGCTGAGCAAACGGATCTGGTGCACCCGCTTGCCACCGCTGTCGACTGTCTCAGCTTTGACGGCCTTGGCACGGAAATGCCGCTGAGCCATTTCCACTGCCTGGTCGAGCGACACGCCGGCCTGCTCGACCCGGCCGTCGTGCTTCTGACGACGGTCGATCAGCTCCTGGGCTTGGCCGGACAACGGCAGGCCCGCCGCTGACAACGACAGGAGGGCCCATACCAGATGCCGGCCAATGTGCATGATGAACTGTAGTGTACGTGCGGCGGGACGCTGATTCACGCCCCACCGCGCATTCTCGATATCAACTCAGCCTGTCATTGCGTCACGCTGCCCGTCATTCCGCGGGAGCAACGGCCACCCGCACCTTGATCCGCTCACCCGGGTCGTACGGCAGGCGCGTCGTGTATTCGCGGCCGTTGTACTCGTAGGTCACGTGGTAGCCGTCGATGCGCTCTTCCGTCGTGTGCTCATAGCGCACGTCGCAACGCTCGACGGTTTCCTCACGGCCCTGCGGGCCGTACTTGCGCGAGGCATTGCTGTAGCCCACAGCAGCGCCGACTGTCGCGCCCGCGATCGTCGCGAAATCGTTGCCGTGGCCGTGACCGATCTGATGGCCGATCACGCCGCCGATGATGCCGCCGAGCACAGTCTGGGCGCCGACGTTCGGATTGGGAGATTCGACATAGCGCGTGTCGTCGTAACACTCGCGGCGCGGCGTCTCGATGCGCACCTGGCGCACGATCGGCTCCACGTGCGTCACCGGCGCGTAGTCATATTCGCTGGACGACCTGCTGTAACGCGAATTCGAATACGGCGGCGGCGACGCGAGTGCGACACCCGTCACACCGAGCACACCGACCATGACCAGCAAACCACGAGCCTTACGCATCTTGTTCTCCGTTGAACCTGCCCGGCTTGTAGGCCGAGCTTGGGGCACACGGTAGGCGCCAGGGCATGAATGAACCCTGAATTGTGGTTTATCGACCTAAGTGCCGTCAGCCAGACGCTTTTTTCCCTCGTCCCAGAGCTTGTCCATTTCCTCCAGCGTGGCCTCGCCGGCACTGCGTCCCTGCTCGCGCAGGCGCTGCTCGACGTAGCCGAAACGGCGCTCGAATTTGCTGTTGGCGCCCCGCAGTGCCACCTCCGGATCGACGCCCAGATAGCGGCAGACGTTGACGACACAGAACAGCACGTCGCCGAGCTCGTCGGTGATTGCCGCCGGACTGGCCTGCTGACCGAGCCCGGTGCGCAACTCGCCCAATTCTTCGTCCAGCTTGTCGAGCGCTCCGTTGACGTTCGGCCACTCGAAGCCGACCTGTGCCGCTCGCTTGCCGAGCTTGTTCGCGCGCGTGAGTGCAGGCAGCGCCAGCGGCACGTCGGCGAGAATGCTCTTGCCGGCACGCTCGCGCTCGAGGCGTTTCTGTTCTTCCCACGCTACGGTCTGTGCGACCGCAGTTTCGATCTGAGCATTACCGAAAACGTGCGGATGGCGGCGTTCCAGCTTGTCGCTGATTGCCGTGGCCACGTCGTCGAACGCGAACGAGCCCTGCTCCTGCGCCATTCGCGAGTGAAACACGACCTGGAACAGCAGATCGCCGAGCTCATCGCGCAGCGCTGCGGAGTCCTCACGCTCGATCGCGTCGGCGACTTCGTAGGCCTCTTCGATCGTGTACGGCGCGATGGTCGCGAAGGTCTGCTCGAGATCCCACGGACAGCCGCGCTGCGGATCGCGCAAGCGCGCCATGATTTGCAGCAGTCGGTCGATGGCAGCCATGGTCACTCGCGCAGCAGACGGTAAAAGGACATGAGCATTCCGGCGGTCGCGCCCCAGATGTGATGCTCACCGTAAGGAATGTCATGGACGAGCACTTTGGTCGTGCCCAGCACGCGCTCGCGCCCCTGGTGATTGGCGGGGTCGAGAATGTGCAGCAGCGGCACCTCGAACGTCGACTCGACTTCGCTGCGATCGAGCTGCAGCTCGAACCCCGGCTGCACGAAACCGACGACGGGCGTTACCCAGAAGCCTGTGAGCACGAGATGCGGTTCGAGATAGCCGGCAAACGTCACGTGCTCGCGCGACAGTCCGATCTCCTCCTCCGTCTCGCGCAGCGACGCGGCCAACGGACCTTCATCGCTGTCTTCGATGCGTCCGCCGGGAAAGCTGATCTGGCCTGCGTGATTCTTCAGGTGCGAGGCACGTTGCGTGAGCAGCACCGTCAAGCCGCTGTCGCGATCGACGATCGGCACGAGCACCGCCGCCGCAACCGGCGCGGCCGGAAAGTACTGGCGAACCGCTGCATCCACTTCAGCCGAGAATCCCGCGGGTACCGCAGAGCGCGCATCGGTCGGCGGACGCGAATCCTTGAGCCGCTCCTCGATCAGACGCCGCAACTCGTGCCGATTGCCGGCCGCTATCGTCACCTTCAACCGCCGCCGCCGTCGATCTTGGCACCGCCGCGCGTCAGCGCTCGCGGATCGAGCAGTCGTTGCAGCTCCTCGGGCGCCATCTGCGTCTGCTCGGCGACGACCTCGCGGATCGGCCGGCCTTGCTCATAGGCCAGCTTCGCGAGCTTCGCTCCCTGCTCGTAGCCGAGCACGGAATTCAACGCGGTGATCAGGATCGGATTGCGTTCGAGCGCTGCATCGACGCGCGCTTGATTGACAGTCATACCGGCGATCGTCGTGTCGGCGAGCGCACGAGCCGCGTTCGCTGACAGGTCGATGCTCTGGAGCAGGTTGTACGCGATCACCGGCAGCATGACGTTGAGCTGGAAGTTGCCGGACTGTCCCGCGATGGCGATGGTCGCGTCGTTGCCCATCACCTGCGCGCACACCATGGTGACGGCTTCCGCGATGACCGGATTCACCTTGCCCGGCATGATGCTGCTGCCCGGCTGCAGCGCCGGCAGCTTGACCTCGCCGATGCCCGCGAGCGGTCCGCTATTCATCCAACGCAGGTCGTTGGAGATCTTCATCAGCGCCACCGCCAGCGCGCGCAACTGACCAGACAACTCGACTGCAGTGTCCTGCGACGACAGCGCTTCGAAATAATTGCCGGCAGGCCGCAGCTCGAGACCGCACTTCACCGCGAGATAACGCGTGGCGCGCGCGGCAAAGCGCGGATGCGCATTCACTCCCGTGCCCACTGCGGTGCCGCCGAGCGCGAGTCCTTGCAGGCGCGCACGGCACTCCATGATGCGTGCACTAGCGTGATCGATCTGCGCGTGCCAGCCACTCATCTCCTGACCGAACGTCAGCGGCATCGCATCCATCAGGTGCGTGCGGCCGGTCTTCACGACCTCGCCGATATCGCCGATGCGCCGACTGATCACCGCACCGAGGTACGCCAGCGCCGGCAACAGGTGCTGTTCGATCGAGAGCAGCGCGCTCAAGTGGATCGTGGTCGGAATCACGTCGTTCGAGCTCTGGCTCATGTTGACGTGATCGTTGGGATGCACGGCAACACCGGCGTAGCGGCTCGCGAGGTGCGCGATCACCTCGTTGGCATTCATGTTGGTGCTGGTGCCGGAGCCGGTCTGGAACACATCGATCGGGAAGTGCGCGTCGTGCCGGCCTTCCGACACTTCGAGCGCCGCCTTCTGGATGGCGGCGGCGCGCTTGGCGTCCAGGCCGTCGAGGTCGAGATTCGTCGTCGCCGCGGCCCACTTGATCAGGCCGAGCGCACGGATGAACTCGCGCGGCATGCGCAGGCCGCTGATCTGGAAATTCTCGAGCGCACGCTGCGTCTGGGCACCCCACAGCGCGTCGGCGGGCACTTGCAGCTCGCCCAGGCTGTCTCGCTCGACCCTGAATCCTTCGTTCGCCACACCCAACCTCGATGCCAAAAAATAAGCTTGTCTCAAGTACTATAGTACTTTGTCGGGCTGAAGCCCGACCTACAGCCTATGAATAACAACGCGCTCAATGCCATCTCGCCGATCGACGGACGCTACGCCGACAAAGCCGCCGAGCTGCGGCCGCTCTTCAGCGAGCGCGGGCTGATCCGTCAGCGCGTTCGCGTCGAAGCGCTGTGGCTCAAGGCGCTGGTGGCAGAGCCCGGGATCGTCGAGCTGCGCGGCCTGCCAGCCGCCGCGCTCACCGTGCTCGACGCACTGGCCGCCGAGCTCACCGAAGCCGAAGCCGCCGAGGTCAAGCGCATCGAGCGCGAGACCAATCACGACGTGAAGGCGGTCGAATACTTCGTCAAGGCGCGCCTGGACTCCGTGCCCGCGTGGCGCACGCGCCGCGAGTTCGTGCACTTCGCCTGCACCTCGGAGGACATCAACAACCTGAGCTATGCATTGATGCTGCGCGATGCGCGCGACCAGGTGCTGCTGATGCGCCTCGATACGCTGATCGGCCGGCTTCGCGCCCTCGCACATACCAATGCAGCGGTCCCGATGATGTCCCGCACTCACGGCCAGCCCGCGACGCCGACCACGCTCGGCAAAGAGATCGCCAACTTCGTCTATCGTCTCGCGGAGCAGCGCACGCGCTTCGCGGCAGTGGCGGTCGCCGGCAAGATCAATGGCGCCGTCGGTAACTTCAACGCGCATATTGCCGCCTATCCGCAGGTCGACTGGCCCGGTCTCGGCAAGCGCTTCGTCGAATCGCTGGGCCTGACCTGGAATCCGTACACGACGCAGATCGAGCCGCACGACTGGATGGCTGAGTACTTCGACGCCCTCGCACGCTTGAACACGGTGCTCATCGATCTGTGCCGCGACATGTGGGGCTATATCTCGATCGGCTACTTCCGTCAGCGCCCGGTCGCAGGCGAAGTCGGCTCCTCGACGATGCCGCACAAAGTGAATCCCATCGACTTCGAGAATGCCGAGGGCAATCTCGGACTGTCGAACGCCCTGCTGCGATTCCTGGCCGACAAGCTTCCGGTCTCGCGCTGGCAGCGCGACCTCACGGACTCGACGGTGTTGCGCAATGTGGGCGTGGCGGTCAGCCATGCATTGATTTCCTGGCGTTCGATCGAGCGCGGCCTGGAGCGAGTCGAAGTGGACGCACGCGCGCTCGCCGAAGATCTCGACGCCAACTGGGAGCTGCTGGCGGAACCGATCCAGACCGTCATGCGTCGATTCGGCGTGGAGAACGCGTACGAACAATTGAAGTCCCTGACCCGTGGGCAGCGGGTCGATGCAGAATCCCTGCGGCGCTTCATTGCCGGCCTCGCGATCCCCGAAGAGGCACGCCGCGCACTCCTGGAGCTTTCTCCGCAGCGCTACACGGGCTGCGCGGAGGATCTGGCGCGTAAAGTCTGACCAAAAGATTCTTGACCATTGTCACAAATCCCGGCGATTCAGCCGGTTATATTACCTTCATGATCCTTCGTCCCGACCTCACCGTCGCTGCCATCGTCGAACGCGACGGGCAGTTCCTGCTCGTCGAGGAACGTGTCGCAAATCGCATGGTGTTCAACCAGCCCGCCGGCCACGTCGAAAAGGGCGAGCAGTTCATCGATGCAGTCGTGCGCGAGACGCTGGAAGAGACGGCTTGGACGTTCCACCCGGAGGCGCTCGTCGGCATCTACTTCTGGGAGCAGCCCGACCAGCCCCGCAGCTTCCTGCGTGCGGCGTTCTGCGGTCGGGTCAGCACGCACGATCCGGCGCGTCGCCTCGATCGCGGCATCGAGCGCGCTGTGTGGATGACGCGCGAACAGATCGTGATGCGCCAATCGCGGCTGCGCAGCCCGATGGTGCTCGGCTGCATCGACGACTACCTGGACGGCACCCGCTATCCGCTGGACGTCATCACACACGTCCTCAAGGACCCGACCAAGCTGAGCACGGCCGACCTGCGCTCGCGCTCCTTCGATCATCCCGCGCTCAACCGCGTGAACTAGTCTTCGAGAAGCGGATACCATCCGCTCCCCCATGTCTGCCACTCCTGTAATCGTCGGTATGTCCGGCGGCGTCGACTCGTCGGTCGCCGCCTGGCTGCTGCAGCAGCAGGGCTACGACGTGCAGGGACTCTTCATGAGCAACTGGGACGAAGACGAGGACGGCTACTGCACGGCCGCTGAGGATTTCCAGGACGCGCGCAGCGTCTGCGAGCAACTACGCATTCCGCTGCACAAGGTGAGCTTCGCGGGCGACTACCGCGAGCGCGTCTTCGCCCATTTCCTCGAGGAATATCGCGCCGGCCGCACGCCGAATCCCGACGTGCTGTGCAATCGCGAGATCAAGTTCGGCGTGTGTTTCGACTACGCGCGACGGCTCGGCGCCGAGTGGGTTGCCACGGGTCACTATGCGCGGGTCGAGCACGGCACCGATGGCACGAGTCCGCGACTGCTCCGCGGCGTCGACGCCGGCAAGGACCAGAGCTACTTCCTGCACGCGATGCCTTCGCAAGCCCTCGCACGCACGCTGTTCCCGATCGGCTCGCTGCAGAAGAGCGAAGTGCGGCGCATGGCACGCGAGCTCACGCTGCCGGTGTTCGACAAGAAGGACAGCACCGGCATCTGCTTCATCGGCGAGCGACCGTTCGCCGAATTCCTGGCGCAGTACCTGCCCGCGCAACCCGGCGACATCGAGACCGCCGGGGGCCGCAAGGTCGGCGAGCATCGGGGCCTGATGTATTACACGCTCGGCCAGCGCCAGGGCCTGCGCATCGGCGGGCGCACTGACGCCTCCGAAGAAGCCTGGTATGTGGCCGGCAAGGATCTGAAGCGCAATGTGCTCGTGGTCGCGCAGGGCCACGATCATCCGTCGCTGTTCAGTGGCGGCCTGACCGCGTTGCAACTGACTTGGGTCGCAGGGACAGCGCCAGCGGCGCATTTCCGCTGCACGGCCAAGGTCCGGTACCGCCAGCCGGATCAGAACTGCGAGGTCCGCGTGCTCGCGGACGCACGTTGCACGGTCCAATTCGACGAGCCGCAGCGCGCAGTCACGCCCGGGCAGTACGTCGTGTTCTATCGCGGCGAGGAATGCCTGGGCGGCGGCGTCATTGAGGCGTCTCAGGGGCAGCCCCAGCCGCTATAATCCGCCACTTTTGGCGGGCGCAGTCCGCTCAGCCATATCTTTAGAATATCGATGGTCGAGCCACCATATATTTTACCCGCACCCCAGCAAGCGTTAAGGTGCGCGGGCCGATTTCTCCCGGAGGAAGCATGAAAGACTCGTTCAAGGCGCGCACGACGCTCGCTTGCGGCACCAACAACTTCGAAATCTTCAGCCTCGCGGCGCTGAAAGGTCGCAACGTCGCCCGCCTGCCCTACTCGCTGAAGATCCTGTTGGAAAACCTGCTGCGCTACGAAGACGGCGTGAACGTCACGCGCGAGGACGTCGAGGCGCTGCTCAACTGGGATCCGAAAGCGGCACCGGCCTACGAGATCTCGTTCTCGCCGAGCCGGGTGATCATGCAGGACTTCACCGGCGTGCCCGCGATCGTCGACCTGGCCGCGATGCGCGAGGCGATGATCAAGCTCGGCGGCAATCCGGACGAGATCAACCCGCTGTCGCCCGCGGAGCTGGTGATCGATCACTCAGTGCAGGTCGACGCTTATGGCTCGCGCGACGCGCTCGCCAAGAACACTTCGATAGAGTTCGGCCGCAACACCGAGCGCTACGCGTTCCTGCGCTGGGGCCAGACGGCGTTCCGCAACTTCAAGGTCGTGCCGCCGAACACCGGCATCGTGCACCAGGTCAACATCGAGCACCTGGCGCGCGTCGTGTTCGACATGGAGAAGGACGGCGTGCGTTGGGCGTACCCGGACACGCTGGTCGGCACCGACTCGCACACGACGATGGTCAACGGTCTCGGCGTGCTCGGCTGGGGCGTCGGCGGCATCGAAGCGGAAGCGGCGATGCTCGGTCAGCCCGTGACGATGCTGATTCCGCACGTCATCGGCTTCAAGCTCACCGGCAGCCTGCCGGCCGGCACGACGGCAACCGACCTCGTGCTCACCGTCACCGAACTGCTGCGCAAGAAAGGCGTGGTCGACAAATTCGTCGAGTTCTTCGGCGACGGCCTCGCGAGCCTGCCGCTCGCGGACCGCGCGACGATCGGCAACATGTCGCCGGAATTCGGCAGCACCTGCGCGATCTTCCCGGTCGACGAAGAGACTCTGCGCTATCTCGAGCTGACCGGCCGCAGCGCCGATCACATCGCGATGGTGAAAGCCTACGCGCAGCACCAGGGGATGTGGCGCGAGAACGGTCAGCCGCAGGCGGATTACACCGATGTGCTGCAGCTCGACCTCGGCACTGTCGAGCCGTCGCTCGCCGGTCCGAAGCGTCCGCAGGATCGCGTGCCGCTGCGCACGGCGAAGCAGACGTATCAGTCGGCCCAGAAGAAGATGGCTGAGGAGCGTG
>Ga0070664_100000917_pt1 | contig 22995 bp, 18 predicted proteins | sample KBSC73metaG_FD_65863 | JGI IMG/M metagenome (GOLD analysis project Ga0070664, IMG submission 65863) | Corn rhizosphere microbial communities from Kellogg Biological Station, Michigan, USA - KBS C7-3 metaG | ecosystem: Host-associated > Plants > Roots > Rhizosphere > Soil ... | reverse complement strand
GTCACCGCGAGCCCGACGTAGTTCAGCGGATTCTTCCAGAACACGTACAGCTTCAGCGCGAACGGCCGCACCTGCCGGAAGCCGCCGAGCTCGAGCAGCTGCGTCAGGCTGTACTCGGTCACGAGATAGAAGTGATCGATGTTGTGCGCGAGATTCTCGGAGCCTACCAGCGGATTCGCACCGTTCATCGCGTACACGATGATGCGGCCGCCGGGGCGCAGCGCTGCGTGGCACAGCTGCAGGAATTCGATCGTCTCCTGGTGCGTGAGATGGTTCAGCTCCTGCTCCGGGATGATCACGTCGAACTCGCCGCGGCTGCGCTCGAGATAGCCGAACGCTTCCGCCACTTCGCACGGCAGCCCGCGACGCCGCGCGTGCTCGACCTTGCCCGGATCGGAGTCGATGCCGATGACAGCTTTGTAACCGGCCTGCGCCAGCACGTTCACCAGATAGCCGGGGCCACAACTGATAACCAGAATGCGCGCGGCGCGGTCGGCAGGCAGATGCTGCAAATAATTCGCGCGGTAATACGCAGCGAACGAGCTGTAGCCCGCCTCGATGTCCTTTGGCGCCTGCCAATAGGAATCGAAGGGCTCCAGGCGGGCGGCGAGCACGCGTCGCGTAGGGGCCGCCTTCTGGGGCGTGAGGGGCTGCGCATTCATAGTGGAACTCCTGACCGTCCCGGTAAATTCGTCAATGTGAGCCCGGGTTCCCCGGACGACCTGCAGGCATAGAACTTGCTCGTTTTCCTTTGATGCGCATTCTTTTTTGCAACTACGAATACCCGCCGCTCGGCGGCGGCGGCGGTGTGGTGATGGCGGCGCTGGCACGTCAGCTCGCCCGACGCCACGAGGTCACGGTGCTCACTTCGCGCGCCGGTGACCTGACCGCCGAAGCGAACGACCAGGGCGTGCGCGTAGTGCGTGCACCCGTGTTCTTTCGTCGCCAGCTCGCAGTCGCGAACTTCCCTTCCATGCTCGCGTACCTGCCAAGCGGCTTCGTGCGCGGCATGGCGCTGCGGCGACCGGGCTTCGATGTCATCAACACGCACTTCGTCGTGCCGACTGGACCTCTCGGCCATGCGCTGGCGCGCGCGATGCACGTGCCGAACGTGTTGTCGGTCCACGGCGGCGATTTGTTCGATCCGAGCAAAGGCTCGTCACCGCACCGTCATGCGCCACTGCGGGCTGCCGTGCGCTGGATGCTGGCAGCAGCTGACGATGTGATTGGTCAGTCGCAGGACACGGTGCGACACGTCAACGATCTCTACGGCGTCCAGCGCGACGTCGGGCTCATCCCGCTCGGAATCGAGCGGCCGCCGGTGCGGACCGATGCGTCACGCGCAACCTTCGGCCTGCCGCACGATGCCTTTGTCATGGTGACGATCGGACGTCTGGTCGCACGCAAGGCGACGACGCAGCTCGTCGACGTGCTCGCCGGGAGTGCAATCCCGAATGCGCACCTGCTGATCATCGGCGACGGCCCGGACGCAGCTGCAATCCGTCAGCGAGCTGCAGATCTTGGCGTCGCGGAGCGCGTACACCTGCCGGGGCAGGTCAGCGAGGCTGAGAAATATGCCGCGCTCGGCATCGCCGACGCATTCGTCTCGACCAGCCAGCACGAAGGCTTCGGCCTCGTCTTCCTGGAGGCGATGGCGTGCGGCCTGCCTATCATTTGTTATGACCGCGGCGGACAGACGGATTTCCTGGCGAGCGGCGAAACCGGCTTCGTCGTGAAGTTGAACGACACGCTGGGTTTCGGCCATGCAGTCCGTGCAATCCATGCCGACATTTATTTGCGGCGGCGCCTCGGCCAGCGGAACCGGGTGCTGGTCGAAAACTATTTCATAGACAGCTGCGCGGCCCGCTACGAGAAGGTTCTCGAGGCCGCGATCGATCGCCGCCTGGCACAGGAACGCGGCGTGGCTCCGACCAGTCACTGATTCACTCTCCCATCACCTTTATGTGCGGCATCGCAGGCATTGTGAGCACCGACCGGGCGCGCGACATCGCGATGCGCCGCATGCTCGAGGCGCTGGCGCATCGCGGCCCGGACGGCGAAGGCACGTATCGCGACGAGCTCGTGACGCTCGGGCATCGCCGCCTGTCGATCATCGATCTGGCCGGCGGCCAGCAGCCGCTGCTGAACGCCGATCGCTCGATCGTGCTGGTCTGCAATGGCGAGATCTACAACTACCGCGCACTGCGGCGTGAGCTGGAAAACGACGGCCATGCATTTCTGACCCACAGCGATTGCGAGGTCATCATCGGCCTGTACGAGCGTCATGGCGATCGACTGCTCGAGCGGCTGCGCGGGATGTTCGCGTTCGTGCTGTGGGATGTGAAACGGCGCCGACTGCTGGCGGCGCGTGACCACCTCGGACAGAAACCGCTTTACTACAGCAACGACGAGCGTGGCTTCGCGTGCGCTTCGGAGATCAAAGCGCTGCTGGCATTCGCTGGCCGAGCGCCGCGGATGAATCTCGCTGCGCTCGATCAATACCTCGCGCTACGACTGATCGATGCGCCATTGTCGATGTTCGAAGGCATTCACAAGCTGCCGCCGGGACATTCGCTGGTGCTCGAAGCCGGCGGCACGCCGCGGATCGAGCGCTACTGGCAGTTGGAGCAGGAGCCGAAGCTGACGGGCACGGAAGATCAGCTCTGCGATGAGCTGGAGGCACGCATCGAAGAAGCGCTGCGTCTGCATCTGGTCAGCGACGTGCCGGTCGGCGCCTTCCTCAGCGGCGGCATGGATTCGAGCCTGCTGGTCGCGATGCTCGCGCGCAAACTCGGCGTGCGCGAGTTGCCGACCTTCACCATGGGACTCGACTATCAGCGCTTCGACGAAGCGCCGGCGGCACGCGCCGTGGCGCAGATGTTCGGCACCCAGCATCACGAAGAGCGCGTCAAGCCCGAGATCACCGCGCTGTTGCCCGATCTCGTTGCGGCGCTGGACGAGCCATCGGATCCGCTGTCGCTGTGCACGTGGCTGCTGGCGCGCTTCACGCGTCGTCACGTCAAGGTCGTGATCGGCGGCGACGGCGGCGACGAATTGTTCGGCGGCTATGACCGCTACTACGGCAATCTCTACGCCTCGCACTACGGTAAGGTCCCGGAGACGTTGCGCCGACGCGTGCTCGCGCCCGCGGTCGCGCTGATTCCGGAATCCGGGTGGTACAAGAGCGTCGGGCATCAGCTGCGCTGGCTGCACCATCTGTCGTTTCATTCCGGCGGCGCGCGCTACGCAGCGAGCCTGTCGTATTTCTATTTCGATCGCGAGCGCCGCGCCGAGCTGTTCGCCCCGCAGGTCGCGGATCGGTGGCAGCAGCTCGACGCCGAGTCTGCAATCCGCGCACCGTACGAAGCGGCGCCGGGCAATGCACCGCTCGATCGAATGCTGTTCGCCGACAGCATGGTCCGCCTGCCGAACCATCCGGTCATGATCACGGACCGCATCTGCATGGCGCATGGCCTGGAGGCGCGCAGCCCGTTCATGGATCACGAGCTCGCTGCCTTCGCTGCACGGCTGGCGCCGGCTCTGAAAGTTCGCGGCGGCTCGCTGCGCTACATCCAGCGCAAGCTCGCGGCGCGCTATCTGCCGCCGCAGATCCTGAATCGTCCGAAGCAGGGATTCTCGTCCGCCCTGCCCTACCTGCTGCAGCGGGAGTATGCGCAGCTGTACTCGAGCTGCCTGCGCGACTCGCGGCTCGCGCGCGATCGCATCCTCGACGGCGCCGTGATGGCGCGATTGGTCGACGAGCACCTGGCGAAGCGTGCCGACCATGGCAATCGGCTGTGGCTGCTGATCAACGCGGAAGTGTGGTATCGGATGCGGATCCTCGGCGAGTCCAAGGACGAGCTGCGGCGCGAGCTCGCCTTCCAGCCGCCGGAACGGAAAGCCGTAGCCAGCCTATGAAGAACTGGCTCCGCATTTCGATCACAGTGCTCGCCTGTGCACTGCTGCTCATCTTCGTGGTCGACGAACGCGCGGTGTTGCACACGCTGGCTCGCTGCGACCCGCTGTGGGCGCTGATCGCGCTCGGCGCCTTCACGCTCGACCGGGTGTTGATGAGCTTCAAGTGGGGCCTGCTGCTCGCGATCCGCGGCTATCGTGTGACGCTGACGGAGCGGCTCATGGTCTACTGCTCCTCGATGATGTGGGGACTCGCGCTGCCGAGCACGGTCGGCGCGGATGGCATCAGAATCCTGCTCGTGCGCCGCTTGGGCGTGCGCGTCGACGACTCGCTCGCGACAATCCTCGTGGAACGCGGTCTGGGCTTTGTGTCAGCACTGCTCATGGGAGTGATGAGCCTGCTGCTGCTCAGATTCCTGGTGCCCGACGCCGCCGAGTACGACGTACCACTGCTGATCGGCATCGCCAGCCTGCTGCTCGCGATCGCACTGCTGCTGCTTTCGTTCCACAGCAAGGCCGCCAGTTCGGTGCTGAACCTGCTGCCGCGACGTGTGGCGCAGAGCGCCGCCGCCCGACTCGTTGCGGGATTGCACGAGGCCTATCGATCGCTCGCTTCGGATCGCCGCAGGCTCTCACTGTTCCTCGCGCTGACGGTCGTGGAGCAGTTGCTGGTCATCGTCTGCTATGGACTGATCGCATTCGCCCTGCAGCTGAACTTCAACCTGGTGTTTCTGCTGGCGGCAGTGCCGCTGGCGATTCTGATCTCGCGCCTGCCGATCTCCATCGACGGCCTCGGCGTCTATGAGGGCATCTTCATCGCCATCATGTCACTGGCGGGCGTGCGTCCGGACGATTCCCTGGCCCTCTCGCTCGCTGCGCGCGTGTTCCAGATCGTCATCTGGATGCCATGGTGGCTGATGCTGATCGCGCGCACCGGCGCGCTGCGGCCGCCGGCGGAGACGATCACGCCGGAGCCGACGACCAGCAAGCCTCCGCCACCGCGGGTTGCTACGCCCTGAGGAGAGTCGGGCTGGAGCCCGACCTGCAGTTCACTGCTTCGCGTAGGAGTAGGAGTAGTACGCCGCGTCGTTGCGTTCGGCGGAGCGGTTCAGCACGACGCCCAGCAGGTTCATCTCCGACAGCACTTCCTTGGCGCGGCGCAGCTGGTTGCGATCGGTCGTGCCTTCAGCGACGACCAGCAGCAGGCCGTCGATCTGCGGCGCGAACGCCAGTACGTCGTCGGCGGCGAGCACCGGCGGCATGTCGAAGATGAGAATGCGCCGCGGCGTTTCGGCTTCCAGCGCTTGCATCAGTTCCGCCATGCGCGGCGAGGCGAGCATCTCGGAGGCATTCAGGAGCGGCGAGAAATTCGGGATGACCGCAAGCCGCTCGATATCCGGCGAATACACGATGTTCTCGAACGTGGCGTTGCCCTGCAGGTAGTCGCTCAGGCCCTTCTCGCCCCGCACGCTGCGCATCCCCAGGTACTCGGCGACGCGCGGCCGCTGCAGATCGAGGTCGACTAGCGCGACCCAGGTGTTCACGTCCTGCGCCAGGGCGATTGCCAGGTTGACGGCAGTCAGCGTTTTACCTTCACCCGCGGTCACGCCGGTGAGCGCAAACGAGTGCCATTGGTTCGCTTCCAGGCGCCGGAGTACGCGGGTGCGCAGGATCTTGTACGCGCGCAGCGCTCCGGCGTCCTGAAGCTGCGGGAGGATGAAATTGTCGTGCAACGCCGCCTTATCCAGCGTGACAGGCTGAAAGCGCTGCGCATGCGCAGTGTCGACCGGTGCCGCGGGTACCCGCCGCAGACGTGCCTGGCCGCGCACCTGATCGCCACCGGTCTGCCGGTTTCGTTCTGCGTTCTTGCGGACTGCTTCTTCGATGATGCTCATGAACCTGCTCCAGCTGTCGCCCGAGAGAACGCCCAGCGCATTTTCCGATGCGGGTTGCGGCCGGACCGCTCGATGACCGGCACTGCTGTCAGCGGCGTCACGTCGAGGATGTCGCGAATGTCCCGTACGCCGCGCACTGTCGGATCGAGCAGCTGGGCGAAGACCATCGAAGTCGCGCCGATCATCAGCGCCAGCACGAACGCGACTGCAAAGATCGCGATGCGCTGCGGCTTGGCCGGCTTGTCCGACAGGGTCGGCCTGCTCTTGATGTGGAACTTGTCGGCGGTGCCGCCGGCGATGGCTGCCTCGCTGACCTCGGCATCCATCTGCTGGCGCAGCAGCTCCTCGAACTTCGCGCGCGCGCCCGCGAGATCGCGAGTCACGGTCTGGTATTCGCGCTCGACCTGCGGCGACGCCGACATGCGCGTCTCCAGGTCCGTCATCTTCTTGCGCAGCTCGAGGCCGCGCGCCTGCAAGGCGGCGATCTGCGTATCCGTGGCGTTGAGCTGCGTCTGCAGCTGCACGGCCATCGGCGAATCCGAAGCCAGCGTCGAGTCGGCCGACTCACCGGCCTTGATCCGCGCTTCCAGCGAATCGATGTTGCGCTGGATGCGCTTGATGTCGGGATGATCTTCGCCGTAACGCTGGCGCGCCTCCGCGAGGATCGAGCGCTGCTGCGCCACCTGCTGCCGCAGCGTCATGCCGGTCGGCGAGCCGCCGGCGCGCATCATGTCGATCTGCCGGCGCAGCGAGATCAGGTCGGGATGATTCGGATCGTAGGTCGCCAGCTTCTGCTTGTACTCGTTCTCGAGCGCCTGCAGGCTGGAGGTCTCCGGCCCGGTGGAGCGCGCCGTCTGCAATTGCGCGACCAGGAATACACGCTCGCGCCGCAGGCCCTGCAGTTGCGATTCGGTGCTGTTGATCTCGTTCTCGGCCCGATCCATCGAGCCCAGGTTCAATTGGGTCAGCTCGGGGAGCTGGCCGATGTTCTTCGCCTTGAAATCGGCGAGCCTGGCTTCCAGCTCGCTGACGTGCTTGCGCATGCGCTCGGCTTCGGCGGCGAAAAACTTCGCGTTGCCCGACGCGTAGCGGCGACGGTCCTGGCGGTTGCCTTCGAGGAACGCGTTGGTCAGCCATGCCGCGCCCTGGTACGCGCGTTGGGGATCGCGGTTGTCGTAGCTGACAGTGAAGGCGGTCACGACCTCACGCTCGCGGCCCGATTCGGGGTCGAGAATGGGCACCGTCACCATGTCGACGCCGATGTCCTTGCGCAGCCGCTGGACCGCACCCTTCGGATCTTCTGCCTGGTCGTCGTACAGCTTCTGCTGCGCCAACAGCTGCGCCAGGTTCTTGTCGCTGAGCACGGACGTGCTCAGGCTCTGCACGTACTGATCGGCGTACAGCGGCTCGTCGGATGCGCGCGCAATCGAGTCCTGCAGCGTACCGTTGGCGGCGCCCTGTCTAAGGTTCTCTGCACCCTCGATCTCGATCAGGCCCTGGGAACGGAAGATATCGGGCAGACCGAGCGCGAGCAGTCCGCCCAGCGCCACGATCGGCAATCCCACCATGAACAGCAAGCGCTTGCGCTTGCGGATGATGCTGGCGTAGTCGCCGAAGCCAGGCAGTTCGTCGGCGGGTCCCTGCGTGATGGTCGGTTGCTGCTGCTGCATGCTTTACTCAATCCCCACGTCTCGGTTCGTACACGAAGCCGACGAGGAATCCGTTCGCGCTGCGATCGGACAGCTCATCCGCATACTCCTGCCACCGATAGCTGTAGGTGGCCGTCACCGCGAAGTTGCGCAACACGCGCCATTCGAAGCCGCCTTCCGCCGCCGCGTACTTGCGAGTGACAAAGGTGCTGGCCTCCGCGATGGCATCGTCATGCGACCCGCGCGCGCCCAGCATCAGTGAGACTCGCGGCGACACGTCGTGGTGAATCTGCATACGCAACTGGTAACGCTCCACCAGGGTTCCCGCAGAAACGGGCTCGACGGTACGAGTAAGATCGAGAAACAGAGTATTGCGCTGGTTGTTCCAGCGGCCGCCGACGCCGCCGATGACGTTTGTGTCACTTTCGCCGGACTCGGCTTTCGTTTGCTGCGCACCCGCACGCACGTAGACGCGCGAGTTCTCGGTGAAGTTCGTGTCCCATTGCAGGTAGCCGCCGTAAGCGTCGCTGTCGACGGTGGTTTCGTAGCGGGACGCGATCGCGCGCACCGTCAGCGACGAGCGCTCGGAGAGCTGGTAACCCCAGCCCGCGCCGACGCCCGACTCGCTGAAATCCTGCTGAGCGCCCGCAAACTGCTTCTCGAAATCGGCACGCAGATAGTGGGCATCGAAGTCCACGTGCTGGCGCTGCGTTACGTCATAGCGGAAGAACGGCGCGACCTGGACGAAATCGCGCGTATTGTGCTCGATGAAGCGGCCGGAATCGCCACCGACGGGATTGCCCAGGTCGCCGCCGCCGCCGACGTCGCCGCCTTCGGGCAGCTCGCTGCGCGTGACATCCTCGCGGGAGAACGTGCCGTCGATGCCCATGCGCCGCCGCGGCGTGACGTCCGCGAAGCTGGCATCGAGGTAGCCGTCGATCGAGTTTTCGTCGGAGACGTCGAAGTAGGTGCCCCGCACCCGTGGCGTGATCTCGACCTGCGTACGCGGATCGAGCGTGCGGAATGTCACCAGCGCGTCGGCCTCGGCGCCCGACACTTCCAATTCGGTGCCGGGCGGACCGAGGTGGTAGTTGTCGCTGTAGCGATAGCCGGCTTCCACGCGCGGCGCGATTTCCCAATTTTCGGCAGATGCGCTGCCCGCAGCGAGGAGCGCTGCGAACAGGATCGCCGGGCTGACGAACTGCGGCGTAACCAGGCGCCGCGGCGTTTTACGGCACAACAACGATGTCTCCACTCAGCAGCTCAATATTGGTGTCGAGGCTTCGCCCGCGGACGACGTCGTTGTAGCGGAAGGCCATCGCCTTCTGCTGAGTCCCCTGTCCGCGCAGCACGATGATGTCGTTGGTCGCAGCGAACGGCGTCATGCCGCCCGCCATGCTCAACGCCTGCATGATATTCACGCTCGGATTGACGATGAACTCGCCGGGCTTGTTTACCTGCCCGAGCACGTAGATCTTGTTGCCCTTGATCTCCTGGACCGAGATGGTCACGACGGCGTCGGAGATGAACTTCGTGAGCCGGTCGCTCACGAGCTTGTTCAGCTCGCTCACTGTCTTGCCGCGCGCGTCGACTTCGCCGACGAGCGGGAAGGAGAACGCGCCGTCCGGCCGCACCAGCACCGTGCGTTGCAGGTCGGGCTCCTTCCACACCGAGATTTCCAGTGTGTCGCCTGGCTTGACCGTGTAACCGGCCGTCGCTTGCGCGTGTGCAGACGCGAGCACGGAGAAGTAGGCAACGCTGCTCATCAGCACGCAACGCGCCAGCAGGAAAAATCTACGCAGCAGCATTCAGACCACTCCACCGAGATGTTGGCTTGGCCCTTGCAGGGGATGTGCCAACGATCGATGGTGTCGCTCGACGCAGTCGGTGATCGTCTCGCAGGGCGCGGCGCGGCGGCGATCATGAGGGTTAAGCCCTGTCGGCAACTTCCGTGCGCCGGCAGAGTTGGGATGGTGTGGAGTTGTAAGAACGTCGGATCGAGTCATGTCTGGTGCAAAAAGTACAACGAGTGATGGCAACATTGACGCTGCACAACGCACAGCGAAAGCGTGTGGGCCCGCTCACGCAATCAAGTTGTCAGTGATCGTCCCGCTCTATAACGAGCAGGAAAGCATCCGGCCTTTGTATGAAGCGATCGTGCGCGCGGTCGAGCCGCTGGGCCGGCCGTTCGAGATGGTGTTCGTCGACGACGGCAGCAAGGACGGCACGGTCGCGATGGCACAGGCACTGGCGCAGCGCGATGCGCGGCTGCGCATCGTCAAGTTCCGCCGCAATTACGGCCAGACCGCGGCCATGGCAGCGGGCATCGAGCACGCGAACGGCGAGGTGCTCGTCACCATGGACGGCGACTTGCAGAACGACCCCGCCGATATCGCGCTACTGCTCGAGCAGATCGAGAGCGGTTACGACGTAGTCGTCGGCTGGCGCCACAACCGCCAGGACAAGCTGATCACGCGCAAGATTCCTTCGCGCATCGCCAACTGGCTGATCGGCCGCGTCACCGGCGTACCGATCCGCGACAACGGCTGCTCGCTCAAAGCGTTTCGCGCCAGCCTGATCAAGCGCATTCCGCTGTACTCGGAGATGCACCGCTTCATCCCGGCGATGGCGTCGATCGCCGGGCCGCGCGTCGCGCAGATCAGAGTGCGGCATCACGCCCGCCGCTGGGGCCAGTCCAAGTACGGACTGTCCCGAATCTACAAAGTGCTGCTCGACCTGATGGTGATCAAGACCATCGCGAGTTTCGCGTCGCGGCCGCTGCGCTGGTTTGCGATTCTGTCGCTGCCGCTGTTCGCGCTGGCGTTCTTCGCGTTGGGCCAGACGGCGGTCGATTTGCTGCTCGGCGCTGACGGGATCTCGCTACCGATTGCCGGCTCGGGCGTGATCTTCCTCGGCTCGGCGCTGATCCTGCTGTGCAGCGGCGCGCTCGCCGAGTTGATTTACGCGCGCGGCGACGTGCGTGACCGTGAATTCCTTAGGTTGACTCAGACAATCCTTGCAGCAAAACGCAACCCTGAGCCGGATCGAGCGTTATAGAGGACCATGAAGCCCCACGCTCCGCCGTCGCTTTCCGTGATCGTGCCTGTCGGCGTGCGCCGCACAGCCGATATCGGCGCGCTGTATCGCGAATACCGCACCAATATCGCGGCGACCGGCGCTACGTACGAATTCATCTTCGTGCTCGATGGACCGCGCCCCGAGGTGCGACGCGCGCTCGAGACGCTGCTGCGCGAGGGTGAGGAATTCACCATCGTCAATCTGACGCGCAGTTTCGGCGAAGCCGCGGCGCTGACTGCCGGCTTTGAACGCGCGAGCGGCGGCACGATCATGACGCTGCCTGCCTATCCGCAGATCGATCCTGCCGACATTCGCAAGCTGCTCGCGGGGCTGAGCACTGCTGACATGACGATCGGCTATCGCTGGCCGCGCTACGGCAACGCGCTCGACCGCCTGCGGCGCTCGGCATTCCACGGACTCGTCAACTGGGTGACCGGCGCGCGACTGCGCGACCTTGGTTGCGGCGCGCGCGCAATGCGTCGTCAGGTGCTGGAAGAGATCGATCTATACGGCGATCAACATCGCTTCCTGCCGATCCTCGCGATGCGGCTCGGCTTCCGCGTCAGCGAGATGCCGCTGCGCCAGTCGGCACAGGATCGCCACGCGCGGATCTACCGGCCGCGCGAGTACATGCATCACCTGCTCGACCTGTTCAGCATTTTCTTCCTGATGCGCTTCACCAAGAAGCCGCTGCGCTTCTTCGGGATGCTCGGCGCCGCGACCTTCGGCATCGGCGCCGTGCTGATTGCGTACCTGGGCATGGACCGGTTGCTGTTCGGCGAGCCGCTCGCGGATCGTCCAGCGCTGCTGCTCGCAGCGTTGCTGCTGGTTCTCGGCTTGCAGATCTTCGCGCTCGGCCTGCTCGGCGAGCTCATCATCTTCACGCACGCCCGCGGACTGAAGGATTACCGCGTCGAGGAGATCATTCAGTATCCGGATGCCGTCGCGGCATCCGCTTCGGGCAGCGACTCCGTGCCGGCCGATCCGGCAGCGAGCCCGGAGATGCGCGCCACCGCCCCGCCCGTCGTTACTGCCTGAGTCGCGCTGTCCAGCGTAATCGACACACTCTCGATGATGCGTGCCGGCAGCCGCTCGGGCTCCGCGGTCGCGTAGATCATCGTCACTTCCGATAGACGCGCCGAGAAGGCCGCGGTGCCGTCCGCGAGGAACGAGTGCGCCCGACGGATCAGCACGACGTGCGGCCGGCCCAGACGATCGTGCAGCGCCTGCAGCTGCACCAGCAGCGCATCGGTGAACATCGGCCGGGTCTCGACGGCGAGCGCAGCGAGATTGATCGCAACGCTAGCTGTCGGCTGATCGAGCGCGGCAAGAATCTCCGTGAGCCGCGGCACCTCGTGCGCGTCGCCGAACACGTCCATCTCGCCCGGCACCTGCATCTCGCCGGCTTCGGCATCGATGACGCAGCACTGATAACTGTTCGCGAGGAACTGTTCGAGCAGACGGTTGCACAGCGCAGCCTTGCCGCTGCCGTCGGGTCCGTGCACGAGCAATGAATCCTTGCACGGCGTGATCTCGACGGCCGCACCGTTCTCGCGGGTACCGATGATGACCTTGTGACGCGGCACTGCGCCAGCGAGATCGGTGGCGATCAGGTCGCGGGCCAGTTCCAGAAAGCCTTCGCAGTACGCGCCCTGCGTCGTGCGCTTCGCCACGCGCTTGACGAGCGAGTCGGCGTTCTGCACGGCCACCGCGTGCTCTGCGAACTCGAACAGCGCCAGATCGTTTTCGCCGTCGCCGATTGCAACCAGGTTGTGGCGCGAGACACCGAGCTCGCGGAGGGCGGCCCAAACGCCGGAGGCTTTGTTGACGCCCGCGGGCAGCATCATGAGCGCGCCGGGATTGGTCACGAGCTGGAAATCCAGCTGCAGCTTGCGCAGCGCCGCGCTGACTTCGGCCTCGTTCGCCTGCACCGTGCGCACGATCGAGCTGCCGACCGTCAGCGGCGTCACGTGGCGCCGGCGCAGCTCCTGCAACAGGATCTCGGGCGGCGCCTGTGCCAGGATCTCGGATTCGCGAGTCGCCGGACGATGCATGACCGCGCCGTTCTCGGCGACCACATAGTCGAACACACGCACTTCCGGAAAGATCTCCAGCAGCTCGCGCAGCTCCCGTCCGGTCACGAGAATGAGCTTGCGACCGGTGGCAGCCAGCGCACGCAAGGCCTCGATGCAACGCTGGTCGCAAACGCCGTCGCGCGCCAGCGTTCCATCGAACCCCGCGGCGAGGGCGACGTACCTCATTTGAACAGCTCGTCGTAGGCCGCCAGCAGCCGCGGCACTTCGTGTTCCCAGGCGAGCTCGTTCTTCACGCGTTCCAGTCCGGCAGCGCCCATGCGGGAGCGCAGCTCGGCGTCATCGAGGAGCGCAACCAGCTTGCGCGCCAAGTCGATCGGATCGTTCTTGAGCGCATACAGCGATGCGTCCTGCGCCGACACGCGGCCTTCGGTCAGATCGAACTGCACGATCGGCTTGCCGAGCGCCATGTACTCCATGATCTTGTTCATCGTCGACTTGTCGTTCATGTCGTTGGCAACATCGGGGTTCACGCACGCGTCGGCGGTGTTCAGCATCGCAAGCAGCTGTTCGTCGGGTACGCGTCCGGTGAACGTCACGTAGTCCGCAACACCGAGATCCTCCGCCAACTTGCGCAGCGCCGGCAGCTCAGTGCCGCCACCGACCAGACCGAACTGGATGTCGTGCCGCTGCATCGAGTGCACGATGTGCTGCACCGAGGCGAGCAAGCCGTCGATGCCTTCCTGGCGACCCATCACGCCGACATAGCCGACCAGGTAACGTCGACCGTTCTTGAGCGACGGCGTCGGCGGTAACACACGCAGGCGACGCAGATCGGGTCCGCTGCGCACGACGAACACCTTCGCCGGTGAGCGCGCGCCGCGCTCGATCGCGATCCTGCGGTAGGACTCGTTGGTCGCGACGCAGACGTCCGCTGTTTTGAACGTGCAGCGCTCGAGCCAGAGCATCAGCCGGTAGAACAGGTCGCGGCGCTGGAACTTCGCTTCGTACAGCTCGGGATTGATGTCGTGATGATCGAACAGGAATTTCTTGCCGAACAGCTTGTAGAAGGCGCCGATCAGGAACAGCGTATCCGGCGGATTGCAGGCGTGGATCGCGTCGAAGCCGCGCTCCATCAGCACACGGAGCGAGAGCGCGAATTCCGCGAGCAGCGCCCAGCTGTATTCCGCGAAATAGCCGAGCGCGCCGTTGGCCTCGAAGGGCATCGGATGGCGGTAGATCGCGATGCCGTCGATTTCCTCGTAGCCCTGCTCGTAGCCCTTGCCCTTCGGGCAGATGATCGACACGAGGTAGCCCGCGGCCGCGAGCGTGCGCGCTTCCTGCCAGACGCGGCGATCGAACGGCAGCGGCAGATTCTCGACGATGATGAGGACGCGGCGGCCATGCCGCGTTACCACGGCCGCGGAGCTCACTGCATGCTCTTCGACTGCCATCTTGTCACCAGCACACGCCGCGATAGTGCGCGTGATGCGCTGCGCGGTCGGGCAGCAACGCGACATCGAGCAGCAACTGCTCCGGACGCGTGTGCGCTTGCAGAGCTGCGAGGACTTCAGGGGTCTTGGTCGCAACGACGAGCACGTCCGCCTCGCGCACCAGCTCTGCGACGTCGCTCGTCATCACGGATGCGATGTGGGGGATGCTTTCTTCGATGAAGCGCCGATTGGCGCCGATCAGGCGCGCGACGTTCACCTGCGGATCGTAGATCGACAGCTGCAGGCCTTTGCCGATGAAGCGCTCCGCCATGATCACCAGCGGGCTCTCGCGGAGATCGTCGGTACCGGCCTTGAAGCTCAGGCCGAGCATGCCGACGCGGCGCTTGCCACTGGCGAGCACCTGCTCGATGGCGTGCTCGATGTGCGCAGTGTTGCTGGGCACGACGCTCGCGAGCATCGGCACTTCGATGTCTGCGCTCTTTGCCAGATACACGAGCGCCTTCAGATCTTTCGGCAGACAGGAGCCGCCGAAAGCAAAGCCGGGGCGCAGATAGGCGGGCGAGATGTTGAGCTGGCGATCCATGCACAGCAGCTTCATCACCTCGTGCGGATCGACGCTCGCCGCCTGACAGATGCGGCCGATCTCGTTCGCGAAGGTCACCTTCACGGCATGGAAAGTATTACAAGCGTACTTCAGCATCTCGGCAGTGCGGATCGAGGTGTGCACGAACTCGCACGGCAGATGACCGAAGATCCCGCGCAGCGCCGCAACGCCATGAGCATCGCTGGCGCCCACGACGGTCAGCGGCGGATGGTCGTAGTCGTGAATCGACGTGCCTTCACGCAGGAATTCAGGCTGGAAACACAGACTGAAGTCGACGCCGGCCTGCAGACCCGAGGCAGCTTCGAGTGCCGGCTGGATCACTTCCTCGACGGTGCCGGGCTTCACGGTGGAGCGCACGACGATGACGTGACGTGTCGACTTCTCGCCGAGCACGGCGCCGATCTGCTCTGCGACGCGCGTGATGGCGTCGAGGTTCTGGCTGCCGTTTGAGCGTGCCGGAGTGCCGACGCAGATGAACGACACGTCGGTCGCAAGGATCGCGTCGCGCACGGAATCCGTCACGGTGACGTTGCCGCGGCGGATCACGCTGCGCGTCAACTCCTGGATGCCGGTCTCGACGATCGGCGCCTGACCTCGGCGCAGCATCTCGAGCTTCGCCTCGTCGATGTCGACGCCGGTCATTTCATGACCGTCGCGCGCCAGGCACGCAAGCGATACGGCGCCGACATATCCAAGGCCAAAAATGCTGATTTTGCGCGGCGCCGCCAGCGTGAGGGCCTCGTCGCCGACTGCATCGCGCAGCCACGCATGTGTGGCTGCGGTTTCTTTCTTCGCCGCATCGCTCTGCAATGTCATGCTCGCTCCCGGTCTGCGAATGTTCGCGCTCCGCGGAGCGGCAAGTTCTATGCCGCCATGGAAAATCTACAGTGCGCTGTCGTCGTCGTGCGACGTGGCTGACGCGCACACTCGTTTCACCGAATGTTCTTGGACGCGTGTCGTAGTTCGACGCATCACTGCGTGGCGATTTTTCTGACACTCATTGCGCAAAGGAGCACAAGAAAAAATTTATTACAAAGGAACTGTGACCCCGCTGGAAGAATTTGCATCTCACGCAGTGTGAGTTGAAGGGGCAGAACGAAGTGGATGCAAGGATTACTTTGCACGAGGGTGGATTGGGCAACCTGCTCGGTCGCTCACCCGCGATGAAACAGGTGTTCGCGCTGATCCAGCGCGTCGCACCGACCGAAGCGACTGTGATGATCATGGGCGAGAGCGGCTCGGGCAAAGAGCTGGTCGCCGAATGCATTCATCTGCTGAGTCATCGCGCGCAGGGACCGCTGGTCGCAATCAACTGCGGTTCGATTCCCGCTTCGCTGATCGAGGCCGAGTTGTTCGGCTATGAGAAAGGCAGCTTCACGGGCGCGTCGCGCTTGCACGCCGGCGTGTTCGAGCGCGCTACCGGCGGCACGCTGTTCCTGGACGAAGTCACGGAGATGCCGCTGGACATGCAGACGCGGCTGCTGCGCGTGCTGGAAACCGGGCGGTTCTATCGCGTCGGCGGCACGCAGGAGATCAAGACTGACATTCGCGTCGTGGCCGCGACGAATCGCAACGTCACCGAGGCGGTGGCGAATCGGCAGCTGCGCGAGGACTTGATGTATCGCCTTGCGGTGTTCCCGCTGCACTTGCCGCCGTTGCGCGATCGCGCTGGCGACGTGCCGCCGCTCGCGGAGCATTTCCTCGGCTTGCTCAATCGCGCGAACACTACGCACAAGCGGTTCTCAACGGCGTTCGCAGAAGCGCTGCGCACCTATCGCTGGCCAGGCAACGTGCGCGAGTTGAAGAATGCGGTGGAGCGCAGTTTTATTCTTGCCGACGACGTGCTCGATCTCGACCTGACGATGTCGATGGCGACGCAGACGCCGCAGCAGATCGAGCAGCCTCGCGCGGCGGGACTGCACGTTCCGCTGGGTTCGCGTCTCGACGAAGCAGAGCGCTCGCTGATCGAGGTGACGCTGGAATATTGCGAAGGCGACAAGCGTCGTGCTGCGTCGGTCCTCGGCTGCAGCCTGAAGACGCTGTACAACAAGCTCAACAGCTATGCGCGCACCGGGGCGCCGGACCGGACCCGAATCACCTCGAGCGCGCTGAGCTTGCAGTAGCCGCCAAACGCGCTAGACTCCATACCAGACATCCGTCTGGTATCGTCTCAACATGCCTGATCTCTCTCCCAAACAGCTGGAAGTGCTGGCTTTCATCCGTCGTTTCATGGAAAGCGGCGGGCTGCCGCCGACGCGCGGGGAGATAGCCGAGGGGCTGCGCCTGAAGAACCGGCAGGGGATCGATCAGCATTTGCGGGCGCTCGCTGCGAAGGGTGCGATCGAGCTGATTCCTGGCATTTCGCGCGGCATTCGTCTCGCGGAAGCCGCGCCGACGGGGCTGCCATTGCTGGGGCGAATCGCTGCGGGCGCGCCGATCCTCGCCTCCGCGAACATCGAGGATTACGTGAACGTCGATCCGACGCTGTTCCGGCCGGCTGCTGATTTTCTGCTGCGAGTTCGTGGCGACAGCATGAAAGACGCCGACATTCTCGATCGCGATCTGCTGGCCGTGCATCGCACGAAGCAGGTGCGCAACGGGCAGATCGTCGTGGCGCGCCTCGGCGATGAAGCGACGGTGAAGTATTACCGACGGCAAGGACAGCTGGTGCGGCTCGAGCCGGCGAATCCGGATTTCGCGCCGATCGAGATCAATCTGCGCGAGCAGGAGCTGACGATCGAAGGTCTGGCGACGGGCGTGATCCGCACGGCGCTGAGTCGCCGGTCGTGAACGTTCCGGTGCGCCGCGATGAATCGGGCCGAGACATTGCAACATCTGGCTTGGCTTTGCCGCAATGGCCGCACGACTCTCGCGCCGGTCATCGAAGCGAGCGGCTGGACGGAATTGGATGCCGTGTTGCCCGGCGGCGGCTGGCAGGTCGGCACCATCGTCGAGCTTATGCCTACCGCAATCGGTATCGGCGAGTTGCGGCTGATAGTGCCGGCGCTGGCGCGCATCACCAGTGCGGGTCGTCACGTCACGCTGATCGCTCCACCGTACGTTCCGTTCGCACCCGCGCTGTCGCAGCACGGCGTGCGGCTCGACCGGTTGCTCGTCATTCAGGCGCAGCAGGCCGAAGACATTCTGTGGGCGACCGAACAGTCGCTGCGTTGTAGATCTTTCGGCGCCGTGCTCGCGTGGCCGGCGGCGAAGATTCGAGATCGCGAGATCCGTCGCTTGCAACTCGCGGCCGAAGCCGGCGGCAGCACCGGATTTATTTATCGCGACGTCGATGCCGCCCACGAAGCTTCGCCTGCGGCGTTGCGCTTGAGACTGCGACGAATCGCGAACGCGTTGCAGGTCGACGTCGTCAAATGCCGCGGTGGACGCAGCGGCGTATCCGTGAAGGTGGAAGTGCCGTGCTCTGGTTGTGCATAGCGCTGCCGCAATTGCCTCTGGAAGCCCTGCGTTCCGAGGACACTGACGCGCCGTTGGTCGTGACTGCCTGCGAAGGCAGCGCACGCTGGGTCGTCTGCGGCAACCCGGCCGCGCAGAACGCGCGGCTCAAGCCCGACATGAACTACACGGTGGCGCTCGCGCTCTGCCCTGCCGTGCAAAAGATCGAGCGCAGTCCTGCTGCGGAAACTGCGGCACTGGAGCGGCTCGCCGCCTGGGCTTACCAGTTCAGCAGCACGGTGATCCCGGGAGAAGTGCCGCTCGATTTCCGCCAGGCGCGCAGCGGCGCGTTGTGGCTCGAGATCGCCGGCAGCCTCAAATTGTTCGGCGGCTTTCGCAATTTCATCGCGGCACTGGAGCGCGAGCTCGCGCTTCTACACTACAGCTATCAGCTCGGCATCGGACCGACGCTGGAAGGCGCTGCTCTGTTGGCGCGTAGCGGCATCCGTGTCGTCATGTCTTCGACCGCGGCACTGCAGTTGCGGATTCGCAATCTGCCGCTTGCGTTGCTGTCGCTGGAACCGGTGATTGCCGGCGCCTTGCATACGGCGGGCGTGCGAACCATCGGTCTGCTGCTGGAATTGCCGCGCGGTGCCGTGAACAAGCGGTTCGGAGTGCAGTTGGGTAATTTCCTCGACCGTCTGGTCGGCACGGTTGCGGATCCGCGGCCGGTTTTCCGGCTCCCCGCTCGCTACGATGCGCGCTTCGATTTCGAATTCGAGGTGAAGAGCACCGAAGCGTTGCTGTTCCCGCTGCGGCGCATGCTGCACGAATTCGCCGGCTTTCTGCGCGCGCGCGATACCGGCGTGCAGCGCTTCACGATCACCTTCGCGCATCGTGGCGCGACCAACACGTCGGTGGACATCGGCTTGTCGCTGGCCGATCGCGATGCGAACCTGTTTCTGACGCTGGTGCGCGAACGGCTCGAGCATCTCGAGCTGCCCGCGCCGACGATCGGACTCGGCCTCATCGCCGATCAGTTCGCGATGCCCGCGGCGCTGCAGGCAGACCTGGCGCACGGTTCTTTGCAACAGAACGAGGAGCTCGCGCATACGATCGATCGACTCGCAGCACGTCTCGGCGCGCAGCACGTTCACGGACTGCGACAGGTTGCGGATCATCGGCCGGAAGCGAGCTGGACGGCGGCGCCGCTGCAAGCCACGCGCGAAACTCCGCAATTTCCCGAGCGACCGCTCTGGCTTCTGCCGGAACCCAAGCCGCTGCAGCTGTCGGTCATGCCGCAGATCGTGTCGGGTCCCGAGCGCATCGAGGGCGGCTGGTGGGACACCGTGGACGTACAGCGCAATTACTACGTCGTGCATCTGAGCAATGGATCGAGCCTGTGGGTCTATCAGGATCTCGGCGAGCGCGGCGGCTGGTATTTGCACGGATTCTGGTCATGAGCGGGTACGCTGAGCTGCATTGCCTCAGCAATTTCTCGTTCCTGCGCGGGGCGTCGCATCCGGGCGAACTGGTTAGGCGAGCGGCAGAGCTGGGTTATACGGCGCTTGCGGTGACCGATGAATGCTCGATGGCCGGCGTCGTGCGGGCACACGATGCGGCCAAACAGTACCAGCTGAAATTGATCATCGGCGCGGAATTCCGTACGCCCGACGATCTGCATCTGGTGCTGCTCGCGCCGACGCAAACTGCTTATGCAGAAATCTGTGCGTTGATTACCCGTGCGCGTCTCGCGGCAGACAAGGGCACGTATCGACTGACGCGCGCCGATTTCCAATCAGGGCTCGATCACTGTCTCGCGTTGTGGGTGCCGCCAGCCGAGCCGCGCGCCAGTACGGCTGGGTGGCTGCGCGAACTGTTTCCTGGGCGATGCTGGATTGCAATCGAGCTTCACTTGGGCGCCGACGATGCAGCACGTCTTGCACGTCTGCAGCAACTCGGCGCCGCACATGGATTGCCGTTAGTAGCAACTGGCGACGTGCACATGCATTTGCCGGAACGACGGGCGCTGCAGGATACGGTCACTGCGATCCGTCATCGTTGCACGCTGGCGGCAGCAGGCCATCGCTTGTTTCCTAACGGCGAACGGCATCTGCGCTCGTACGAGCAGCTGCGGAAAATTTATCCGCGCGAGCTGCTCGATGAAACGCTGCACGTCGCGCAACGCTGCGAGTTCTCGCTGAACGAGCTGCGCTATCGTTATCCGCGCGAGCTCGTCCCGCCAGGCATGGAAGCGTCCGAGCACCTGCGCAACCTGACCGAGCGCGGCTTGAAGATGCGCTGGCCGGGAGGCCTGCCGGAGAAGATCCGCACGGTCGTAGACAAGGAGCTCGCGCTGATCAAACAGCTGCAGTACGAGCATTTCTTTCTCACGGTCCATGAAATCGTCGAATGGGCGCGCGGGCGGCCGAAACCGATCCTGTGCCAGGGACGCGGTTCGGCGGCGAATTCGGTCGTGTGCTACGCCTTGCGCATCACCGAGGTGAATCCGGACAACATCGCGATGCTGTTCGAGCGCTTCATCAGCGCGGAGCGCAACGAGCCGCCGGATATCGACGTCGACTTCGAGCACGAAAGACGCGAGGAGGTCATCCAGCACGTGTTCGAGAAGTATGGGCGCGAGCGCGCAGCGCTCGCCGCAACCGTCATCACGTATCGACCGAAAAGCGCGCTGCGCGACGTCGGTCGTGCACTGGGATTGGACCCGGATGTGATCGATCGCCTCGCGAAAGCGCAGGCGTACTGGGATGACTGGCAAACGTTCCGCGACAGCGTCGCCGCGCAAGGACTGCATCTGGATGCGGCTGTCATCCAGCGACTGTGCGCGCTGGTCAAGGAGCTGCTGAATTTCCCGCGGCATCTGTCGCAGCACGTTGGAGGTTTCGTAATAGCGCAGGATCGGGTCAGCGACCTGGTGCCGGTCGAGAACGCGGCAATGCCGCAGCGTACGGTCATTCAGTGGGACAAGACCGACCTGGAATCGCTCGGCCTGTTGAAGGTCGACGTGCTTGCGCTCGGCATGCTGACCGCCGTGCAGCGGACGTTCGATTTGCTCGCGACCGCCGGCATCGGGCCGACGCACATGGAACAGATTCCGCGCGAGGATTCCGCAACGTACGACATGATCTGCAAGGCCGATACAGTCGGCGTATTCCAGATCGAGTCGCGCGCGCAGATGAGCATGTTGCCGCGGTTGCGACCTCGCAATTACTACGACCTGGTGATCGAAATCGCAATCGTGCGGCCCGGACCTATCAAGGGCGGCATGGTGCATCCCTATCTGCAACGACGCGATTTGCCCGACGCTGAGGTGCCCTACCCCAGCGAAAAACTCCGCCCGGTGCTCGAGAAGACGCGCGGCGTGCCAATTTTCCAAGAGCAGGTGATGCAGATCGCCATCGTCGCCGCCGGTTTTTCGGCCGGCGAAGCCGATCAGCTGCGGCGTGCGATGGGCGCCTGGCAGCGCAGCGGCAGAATGAATCTGTATCAGCAGAAGCTGATGGACGGCATGCGCGCCAACGGCTACTCGGAAGCGTTCGCTGAGGCCATCTACAAACAGATCGAAGGATTTGGCGAGTACGGCTTTCCGGAATCGCATTCGGCGTCGTTCGCGCTGCTCACCTATGTTTCGAGCTGGTTGAAATTGCATCGCCCTGCGGCGTTTTTTGCCGGTCTGATCAACAGCCAGCCAATGGGCTTTTATCAACCGGCGCAGTTGCTGGAACAGGCGAAACGTCAGGAGGTGCCGATCCTGCCGGTGGACGTCACTGTCAGCGTGTATCAGTGCACGCTCGAACGCGATGCGCAGGGAATCGACGCGATCCGGCTCGGATTGCGACTGGTCAAAGGATTGCGCGACGAAGAAGCACAGCGGCTCGTTGCCGCGCGCAGCAAGCAGACTTTCGCTTCGATGGCCGAAGTGGTGCAGCGAGCGGAGCTGTCGCCGCGCGGAACGCGCGCGCTCGCGATGTGCGGGGCGCTGCGCAGCCTCACCGAGCATCGCAATCTCGCGTTTTGGGAAGCGTTGGCAGTGGAGCGAACGCGGCTGCCACTGGCGGGGGAGTCGATCGACGAACAACTACCGACGTTACCGCCGCCGACTGAATGGGAAGAGATTCTGCGCGACTACTACCAGCTCGGTCTCAGCACCGGGCGACATCCGCTGGCGGTATTGCGTCGACGCTTGCAAGCGCTCGGAGTAGTCAGACGTCGCGACTTGGCAGCAATCGGCAGCGGCAGTCAGGTGTGCGTCAGCGGGCTGGTTACACATCTGCAGCATCCGCAAACGGCGAAAGGCGTCGTCTTCGCTTCGCTCGAGGACGAGACCGGCATCAACAACATCATTTTCTGGCCGAAGGTGTTCGAGGCCGAGCGACACAACATCGTCGGCACGACGCTATTGATCGTGCACGGCGAGTTGCAAAACGAGAAAGGGGTGATTCATGTCGTCGCCCAGCGCGTCGAAGACTACACGCACTGGGTCGAACGGCTGCCCCGCAAGTCGCGGGACTTTCATTGAGGGAAACCGGCGCCTCAGGCGCGCGGATAGGAGATCGTATCGACTCTCAGCTTGGCGTAGCGGCTGGCTGCCAACGCTTTACGCAGCTTCTTCGCGGCATCGGCACGCTCTCGACGCGACTCGTTGACCGCCGTCTTGGCAACCACGAGGTCGATGACCTGCCCTCGTACGATCTGGCGCCTTTCGAGTGTGTTCATTGTGGTACCTCCACAGTGACCCGATCTTTCCGCAGTGCTACTGGAAAAAGCCCCGCCGGATCTTACGTCCGACGGGGCTCTCCGTTCAAATAGAAGCCTGGCAGTGACCTACTCTTGCATGCCCGAAGGGCACACTACCATCGGCGCGCGGCGTTTTCACTTCCGAGTTCGGAATGGGATCGGGTGGTTCCCACCTGCTATGGCCGCCAGGCAAATTGGCTCACGTAGCGGTCG
>Ga0070664_100000914_pt1 | contig 23012 bp, 21 predicted proteins | sample KBSC73metaG_FD_65863 | JGI IMG/M metagenome (GOLD analysis project Ga0070664, IMG submission 65863) | Corn rhizosphere microbial communities from Kellogg Biological Station, Michigan, USA - KBS C7-3 metaG | ecosystem: Host-associated > Plants > Roots > Rhizosphere > Soil ... | reverse complement strand
GCTACCTCCTGTTAATGGTTACGGCCGCGCTTCTCGAGGGGCCACACTTCGTGGACCATCGACAGCCACTGACGTGCCCAAAAGTCTATTTGACAATGTGTCGATCGATACCGGCGATACGAGGAATTTCGAGGGCGTCAGTCATCCACGCTGCCCATGGTCAAGTTGACGATCGTTCCAGTCATCCCGCTTGCCCGATCGGAAGCCATGAATACGGCCATGTGTGCCAGCTCCTCGAGGCTCATGAGCCGGCGAGCGTGGGTTCTGCTTGCGAGGAACTCCTGCCACTGTTCCCACGTCATGCCCGAAGCCCTGGCGCGAGGTTCGAAGGCGTCCTTGATCGTAGGTGTCTCCGGCATCGCCTGCGGCCGCAGGCCGACCACGCGAATGCCGTGAGGCGCGAGCTCAGCGGATAGATCTCGAGTGAGTGCCTCCTTGGCAGCCATCGCCGGACCGTAGCCTCCAACCAATGGGATGCCCGTGCGCGAGTGGAGTGCCGTGACGGTCATGATCACTCCCGACCGATTCGCAACCATCCGCCGTGCCGCCATGCGTGCAGTCATGAAGTACGACTTCGCGTAGATTGCAATCGGCAGCAAGAACTGTTCGACGTCCAGATCGACCAGAGGCACACCAAGAATCTTCGTATTCGGGATGCCTACCGCGTTGAAGGAAATGTCGAGGCGCCCAGACGTGTCGATGACCGATTGCAGATGCCTGTTCACGCTCTGCTCGTCGAGAGCATCGACTTCCGCCGCCTCGGCAGATCCGCCCGCGGCGACGACATCCCGAGCGACTGTTTCGATGGAGGCCCGGTGGCGCCCGGTGAGAAAAAGCGTGGCCCCATCGCGCGCAAAGGCGCGTGCGACGGCACCCCCGATCGCACCCCCTGCTCCGTAGATCACGGCGATCTTGTTTTCCAGCAGCATGGACTCTCTCCCACGTTGAATGTCTCTTGCTGCTATTACGGAGGCGAGCGACGCGAGGATACGTGGGTTACGTGATCAGAACCGTCTCGGCGGCCGCGAGAATCCACGGGCAGTACCAGTAGTCCGTGATGCCGACGATGCGGCCGTCTGAAACGTGCAGGCGCGCGAGGGTTCTCGTGGGCTGACGCTCGCTGTCGCCCTGGTGAATGACGATCACCGCTTCGCCATCGACTTCGCCGACCGACAGGCGCCACGACACCGTCATGCGCGCATAGGTGGCAAAGTACGGCGCATCGGCAAGGCGTCCGCTGAACCGGTTCGCCAGCCGCAGGCGAGCGTCCGCGGAAATGAGCTCGCGAAGTCCGTCCCAGTCTCGCAGGTTGAATCGCTCGACGTACAACCGAAGGAGTTCCGCATCGTCGCTGGCGTGAGCACGAGATGATGGAAGGCTGGCCGGTCGCTGGACGAGTTTCGATCGACCTCGATTAAGCGCTGCCTTGACGCCGCCGACCGTCGAGTCCACGAGATCTGCAATCTCTTCCAGCGAGTAGTCGAACACATCCTTCAGGAGCACGCACGCGCGCTCTTTGGGCGGAAGCATCACAACGAGGTGCTCGACGGCTATCCCGAGTGCTTGCCCGAGCGGCTCGATTGGCGTGGTTGAGGGTTCCTCGTTGTCGGCGGCCGCGTCTTCGGCCTCCTCGCGAATCCTCCGCCGGCGGAGGAAGTCGATACAACGATTGTGAGCGATACGAAACAACCACGGCGCCAGGGGTCGGGTGTCATCGAACGTCTCGAGTTTCCTGTACGCCTGGAAGAGCGCCTCCTGGACGACATCCTCCCCGTCCAGCACGGAGCCCGTCATGCGTGCGCAGTAACGGTGCAGGCTCGGCCGAAGATGCGTGATCGTCTCGAGAAACGCGAGGTATCGCGCCTCAACTCGACCCGACTGTGCGAGGTTGTCTTTCATTCCCGCTCAAGAACAATACGCACGCAACCGCACTGAGGATACGCCGCCGAGCTTCGCCGACGTGCGAGGATCATGGGTGACGATATAGCCTGAGGGAGGTTGTGATGAGCGAGACGCCACGAGGATCGTCTGCAGTCAGCCATGACGCCGAGCATGGAAGCTCGCACGGCATTGTCTCCGTGCACGGCGTGCGCTATCAGGTCAAGGACGTCGCGCGGGCGGTCGCCTTTTATACGGGCCATCTCGCCTTCACGCTGGAACATCAGCAACTCCCCGCGTTTGCCAGCGTGTCGCTCGGCGGCGTCACGATGCTGCTCAGTGGACCAGGAGCGTCGGGATCGCGGCCGATGCCTGACGGTCAGTCGCAGGAGCCGGGCGGATGGAATCGAGTGGTCCTCCGCGTGAGCAATCTCCCTGCGCTGATCGATGCGCTGAAGAACGGTGGCGTACGGTTGCGCAATCGGATGGAGACCGGCCCGGGCGGCCGCCAAATTCAGGTGGAGGACCCCGACGGCAATCCGATCGAGCTCTTCGAGCCGGCCCAGCGACCGAAATCGAATTAAGCCGACCCGCTCACTGTTGCGGCGTAACGGCTCGGCGGCGCGCCAACGTATCGGCTGAATGCCGCGCTGAACGTGCTCGCCGAACTGTACCCGACGCGTTCGGCGACATCGCCGACCGTCAGTTCCTCGCGCCGCAGCAGATCCTTCGCGACGGCCATACGCCAGGCGAGCATATATTCCATTGGCGCGACGCCAACGATCAGTCACATTCCTCCGCCGCGGTCCGTCATGGTAGTGACGGACGAAACGTCGATGATGTAACAGAACGAGAGGGCGAGGAAACCGATGAAGATCAAACTGACCAGCGTGCACGTCGACGACCAGGCAAAGGCCCTGCGTTTCTATACGGAAGTGCTGGGCTTCGTGAAGAAGACAGACTTCAGCAACGGCCCATTTCGCTGGCTCACCGTGGCCTCACCAGAGGATCCGGATGGCACGGAACTGCAGCTGGCGCTCAATGACAACCCGGCAGGCAGAGCCTACCAGCAGGCGATGTTCCAGCAAGCCCAACCTGCAGCGATGTTCTTTACCGACGACGTGCAGGGCGATTATGAGCGGCTGAAAGCGCGTGGCGCCGATTTCACGATGCCGCCAACGGATGTGACCGGCTCGAAGATCGCAAGACTGAACGACACGTGCGGCAATCTCATTCAGGTCACACAGTTGATGCGCTGGTAGGACGACGGCCTAAGCGCGGTGCGTGGACCGATGCTGGTCGCTCTCGACACGATGGGGGTCTTGCTGTATCGCGCCGATGACTTCCTGTCCGGTAACTGGACGGAAGCGAGCCGTGTGTCGCTAAAGGCGCTCGGTGAGCGGCAAGGTGAAGGAATCGCGTTTTACGACGACAGGACCCTTTATCTCGTCGGCGAAGGCGGCGGAAAGTCACAGCCGGGCACCTTCGCCCGATTGACCTGCGTATTTTGACGGACCATCTGGCGCGAGTTGACGTCCGGAGTTTTCCCGGGCTTGGCGCGCCGTCAGCGATCCTCCACCGAGATGGGAACACGTTACATGGGTATGATGGCGGTCGCTTCGTGCACGGACCGCCATGGACCTCAGCCAGAAGCAGTTGATCGAATCGGTATTCGCCGGTGGCGGCGACATGGGTGCTCGAATGCGCGCCTTCGATTGGTCGACAACGGACCTGGGATCGGTCGATCAATGGCCGCTATCGCTGCGAGCCCGCGATTCGACGCGTCCTTCAAAGAGGGCCAGACCATCAGCACCCTGAGCCACCAGCTCTTCACGTTCCGCCGCAACAACTACCTCGAGGAGTGCTACTTCGCGTTTTCGTACAGCCCGATTCCTGATGACGATGGCCATGTCGGGGGCGTGTTGACCAACGCCCTCGACATGACAGAGCGCGTGATCGAGGACCGACGCCGGCAGGTGCTCCGTGACGTCGCCTCGCGAACCGCTGAAGCGCGACACGAGGAAGAAGTCTGGCGCGTGAGCGCCGAAACGCTCGCCGACAATCGCTCGAGCATCCCGTTCGCCTTTCTCTACGAGTACCTGCCCGGCGAACAACAGGCCTCTCTCGCCGCGGTCAGTGTCGAGACGGACGACTCGCTGCATTCGGACTCATCGACTGCAACAGCGAGAGCCTGTGGCGATTCAACGCCGCCCTCGCGCAGGATTGCCTGTTGGTGGACCTTGGAGACCGCGCATCAGCGTTGTCCATTCCTGGTTGGCCGGCCCCGCCAGACAGAGCGACAGTCGTGCCGATCCGGTTGCGTGAAGCGAGCGAGCCGGCGGGGTTCCTGGTGCTCGGCATACATCCGGGCCGCGCGTTCGACGATGCCTATCGTCGCTTCGTACGTCGAATCGCAGAACAGATCGCCGTCGGGTTGGCCAGCGCTCGCGCCTACGAGCAGGAGCGCAAACGCGCGGAGGCGTTAGCTGAGATCGATCGCGCCAAGACGGCCTTCTTCAGCAACGTCAGCCACGAGTTCCGTACACCGCTCACGCTGATGCTCGGACCGCTCGAGGAAGTGTTGCCGGACGCGCAGGAGCGTCTCGGCCCGGACCGTCACGAACAGTTGGTCACGGTGCGCCGGAACGCGCTCAGATTGCTCAAGCTCGTGAACACGCTTCTGGATTTCTCACGTATCGAGGCCGGCCGCGTGCAAGCTGTGTACAGGTGTACTACGCCTTCCACATGGGCACGCGACCGCAAACACTTGTCGGGCTGGCCGATTCACCGGTCGGCCTCGCGACGTTCTTGATCGATCATGACGCGCGCAGTCTCGAGCTCATTGCGCGCTCTTTCAACGGTGTCGCCGAAGGTCTCACTCGCGACGACGTGCTCGACAACGTCACGCTGTTCTGGCTGACCAACACGGGAGTGTCCGCGGCCCGTCTCTACTGGGAGTACAAGCTCGGATTCTTCACTCCGAAGGGCGTGAAGATTCCAGTGGCCGTCAGTTCCTTCCCTGACGACTTGTACCCGATGCCGCGATGCTGGGCCGAACGCGCGTATCCGAAGTTGATCCACTACAACACCCTGCCGAAGGGCGGTCATTTTGCGGCGTGGGAGCAGCCGGCGTTCCTGACTGAAGAGATGCGCGTCGGATTCAGATCGCTGCGCAACTAGAGCCGCTTTCCATATCGTCGTAGAGCGCAGGCTTTAGCCTGCGCGGTCATTGTGACGCGGGGGCTGAAGCCCCGGCTCTACGTGATTGTGGAAAACGCTATAGACCGCTTTCACAAGGCGTAGAGGCGGGTCTTCCGGCTTATCCGTTGCGATGCGCTCTGATGAAGAACGCAACAGTAATGGAAACGCTGATGACGATTGCCGTGATGTGCGCCACGCGCGGCGATAGGCGTTTGCCGACGCGTGCGCCGATATACCCTCCGGCCATGGCGCCGGCGCCCATTGGAATACACGCGGTCCATCGCACGATGCCAGCCGCCGCCAGCAACGCAATGGCTGCCGTATTGGCCGCCGTGACGAGCAGGGTGCGAGGTCCATGAAGTGACTTGATGTCGTGTTCACCCAACACGCGCCACGCGGCGATCATCAGCAGCCCGACGGCGCCGCCGAAGTAGCCCGCGTAGATACCCAGCAAGAGCTGAATGCCGAGCACAGAGCGTCGCCCGTGCCGAACGCCTATTTCGTGCAGCCGCACGAGCCGCGGGCCGAACGCAAGCAGAATAGTGGCCGTCAGGAGCAGCCACGGCAAGACGCGGTCGAATAACCGTGTCGGCGTCCACAGTAGAAGTGCGGCGCCGGCGCATCCGCCCAGAATGCTCACCAGCATCAATCGGCGTACTGGCACACCACCCACGAATCCGGCTGCCCCGCGATAGACGAAGGCGCTCAGCGCGCCACCCGGGTACAACGCGACCGAACTCGAGGCGTTGGCCTCTAAGGCCGAGAGACCGGTGGCCACGAGCGCGGGCAACGTCACGAAGCTGCCGCCTCCGACCATCGCGTTCATGGCACCGGCGAGGCCGCCCGCAGACAACAGCAGAAGGAAGTCCGTGAAGGGCACAGGTTAGGGCGTTTTCCACGATATGGAAAACGCGAGATGCGCACAATCGCTATCACAATCCGTGGTTCTTGTCAGGCAGGCTGGACGTCAAGCGCTGAACCGGTACGCGGTCGCGTCGCAATGGAAGGTCCGGGCACAGCACGAGCTTGCCCTCGAGACCGCCGGCCTCGATACGGCGGTGTGCGTCGGCGACCTCGTCGAACGAGATCCGCTCGGCGATGCGCGGCCGGATCGCGTCCTTCGCCAACAGGCCGAAGAGTCTTTCCAGATCGTCTCGGAACCAGGAGGGATGACGCGCCCGCATGGCGTTGATCGAGTAGAAGCGTGCGTGCTTGCCTCCCGGGAGAAACCTCCAGAGATACATCCGCGCAATCGACATCAGAATGGTGCGCATGCGTTGCTGCGCCTGCACACCAGCCGAGAAACCAATCGCGAGAAGCAATCCGCCAGGCTTGAGCGCTGCGAACGAGCGGCGATAGCCATCCTCGCCGATTCCGTCGAACACGACGTCGAACCCGCCCTCGACCACGCGCGTAAAGTCTTCGCGCTGGTAGTCGATTGGTGTACCGCCCAGCTCGCGGATGAGCGCCGCATGTTCGCCGCGCGCGCCACCCCACAGCTCCAGACCGGCCCGCTTGCCCAGGACGAGCAGCGCCTGACCAACGGCGCCGGCGGCTCCATGCACGAGCACGCGCTGTCCTGCCTGCACGTGGGCGGCGCGATGCAACAGCTGATACGCCGTCATCCAACTCAAGATCAGCGTCGCGGCCTCCGCCGCGTCGACCTCCGGCGGCACGCGCGTGAGGTGATCGGCTCTGAGCGTTCGATAGGCTGCATTCGATCCGATCACCGTCATGTCGGCGACCCGGTCGCCCACCGTGAAGTCGCGCACCGCATCGCCGACTTGATCGATTTCCCCGACGACGTCGTACCCCATCACGAATGGCGGGCGGTGGCGTGCAGTTTGTGGATAGAGGCGGCGTCGTATCAACACGTCGGTGTAATGCAGGCTCGAGGCAAGCACGTGGACTCGCACTTCGCCGCGACCGGCGGTTGGCATCACTGCGTCGACGACCTCCAACCCGTCGGCATTCCCGAAACGCGTGACTTGAACAACCCGGTTGCGAGGTTCTTCAAGGGATGCGCGTGATCGCTCTGCACGTCGTTCAGCAGCAGTCGTCGAGTCGCGTCTGACATAGGCCTGGAAAGTCATCACGACGCCGCACACCAGGAGGACACTCTCAGTGATGATGAACGTTGGGATCGCGATCGTGGCCGCTTGGTGCTGATACGCGCTGGCAGCAAACATGCGCACGATGCCAAGTGCGAGACCGAACCACCCCGAGATGGTCACGAGCACTGTCCAGTCCGTACGCCACCGGTTATGCGCTCTCACGATTGCGAGACCTGCGACGAACAGCAGCACGCCGGATAAGTAGACGACCGGCGGGATTTGCGTCTCGTAGAGATGAGGCTGGACGAGCGGGAACTCCGAGACGATCATCACGATCATCGTCGGGCCAAGCAGGCTGGCGATTCGTCGCGATTCGACATCGTTCACGGGAACGGATGACGGGTGCATCATGGCGCACCTCCCGCACCGCGCCATCAAGAGCAGAAATCTTGCCGAACGATGTTGGTCAGATCTGGCTGAATCCGGCGCATTGTGTCGAGATAACGTCGGCGGTCGTCGAGGAGATTCCGCGCTGCGTGCGGACTTTTCCCTGGCTCCGTGCGTCGGCGCCATCGAGTCCGGAGGCCATGACACCGCGCGGCGAGCCCGTCGTCAGACAACAGCGAGTTGAACCGTCGCTTCGAGAAACGGAATTTCAGGCCTATACGAAAGTATCGACCGATACCATCGTCCAATTGGCGCGCGTCGCACCTCCGAAATATCGTGCGGGGTGTCCACGTCCTGTCGCGTCCGATTTGACTCGATATCACCGGTCCATAGAGACCGGCGTGAGGACTCCTGATACCAGAGGTGCCGCGATGAATCGTAAGAGTCTACTGACGATAGGTATTACGAGCGTATGGCTCGTCGTCCTGGGCGGCTTGGCCCTTTCAGCGCAGGACAAGTACAGCGTGAAAGTACCGGGCGGGCTCGCGTTCGCTGAGTTCAAAGGATACGAAGGCTGGCAGACTATCTCCATCAGTCGGAACGCCAAAGTGATGGCCGTGATTCTCGGCAATCCTGCGATGATCGACGCGTATCGCGCCGGCATTCCCGGCAACGGTAAGCCTGTTCCGGATGGGGCCAGGATGGCCAAGGTCCACTGGATCCCGAAACAGAACGAGTTCTTTCCAGAGGCGACCGTCCCGGGCACCCTGCTGAACGTGGATTTCATGGTGAAAGACAGCAAGCGGTTCGCGGACAGCGGCGGATGGGGATATGCCGTGTTCGATTACGACGCCAAGTCCGATACGTTCACGCCAGGCACCACCGCTGGTTCGCCACCGCAGGGGAACGACGCCAAGTGCGGGTTCGTGTGCCACACGAAAGCGAAGGCGAGAGATTACGTGTTTACTGAATACGGGAAGCGGTGAACCGGCAACGTGATGCGTCGGCCGGTGGAATCTTGCGCGAGCTTGTCACGCCTACCTCATCCGAAGCGCCGCATTGAGCGCATCGACGAGAGCCGCTTCGCTGAACGGCTTGAACAGACACTCGACCGCTCCGTCTGCGAGGACGCGGGTTCGGATCGCGTTGTCGCCGCTCGCGGTGATGAACACGATCGGGATGTTGCTGCGGCGATGTGCCAGCTCACGCTGCAGCTCTGGTCCCGTCATCCCCGGCATCGCGACGTCGAGGATCAGGCAACTCGTCCGGCCGAGGAGATCCGATGCGAGAAACGCTTCGGCCGACGCGAACGCCGCAGCGGCAAAACCGATCTGCCGGAGCATGTCAGGTAGCGACTCTCGAACGGACTCGTCGTCATCGACCACCGACACGAGTGAACGCGTAGCCATCACGATGTCCTCATGGATGCATGTGCGTGGTGCGCGCTACGGGACGCGAGGTCGCTTGCAAGTTGCTACAGAATCCGACAGGAGCATGTAACCGTATATAGGACTTTGGTATCGGTCCCCGCGACCAATTCGCAGAGCAGATTAGGCCTGTCGCGTTGGTGGCACGCCCGCGACAATCTCCGGTACGGCCGCCGGAATGGAAAACGCGAATGTTGCGCCTGGACCGTCGTTCGGCTCTGCCCACATGCGCCCGTGATGTCTCTCGATGATGGAGCGGCTGACAGAGAGTCCGATGCCCATGCCTTCAGCTTTTGTCGTGTAGAAGGCATCGAACAGTTTGTTCTTGCTCCCGAGGTCAAGCCCGACGCCAGCGTCCCGGACGGTCACGCGTACGCTATCGTTGGTGTCCCTAGCGGTTCGAATCAGCAATTGCCTGGGACGATCGTGAACGGTTCCCATCGCGTCCGACGCGTTGCGGAGCAGATTCAGGACCACTTGCTGAAGCTGAATGCGGTCGCCGGTGATCATCGGAAGATCGTCGGCGAACTCGGACTGAAGGACGACTCGATTTCTCTGAAGGTCACTCATCGAGAGCGCCACGACCTCTCGCGTGATGTCGTTCAGGTCGAGCGGCTCGAGCGCGAATTCCTTCTTGCTGAACAATGCCCGTAATCGGGTAATCACGTCGGACGCGCGATTGCCGTCGCGCAAGGTACGCCGCGCGGTTTCGCGCGCGCCTTCCAGATCAGGAGGATCGGCGGCCAACATCCGCAGACAGGTACCGGCATTCGTGATGATGCCGGACAGCGGCTGGTTCACCTCGTGAGCGACCGAAGCGGTCAACGCGCTCACCGTGGAGACGCGCGCGACATGTGCCAGCTCGGAACGAGCCCGGTCCAATGCCTCCTCTGCGACTTTGCTCTCGGTCACGTCCTGAAGGGCGCCGACGAACATCGGTCGACCCTCAATCGTCTCGATGACATGGGCGATCCCGCGCACATGTTTCACCGCCGCGAGCGGAGTCACAATTCGAAAAGAAAAATCAACGTTTGCGCCGGACATAGCCCGCGCAATCATGGCCCCGAACGACGCCTGGTCATCGGGGTGGATTACTGCCTGAATTCTCTGCAGCGACACTTGGGTCCCGGGCTCGAACCCGAAGGTGCGGTAGGTCTCCTCGGACCAGTTGTGGTCGTCCCCCACCAGGTCCGTGATGAAGCTGCCCGTTTTGCTCAGCCGCTGGGCGTCAGAGAAGCTGTCGTAGGCCCGTCTGAGTTCGACTTCGGCGCGCTTGCGTTCGTCGATATCGATCAGCAGGACGTACCACCGGACGATGTGCTCGTTCCAATCCCGAAGCGGAAACCCGCGAACTTGAAACCACCGGTAGACGCTATCCGATCGTCGAGCACGTACTTCGAAGTCGAAAGGGTCGCCGGACGCGATCGAATGCGTGAAGAGCTCCACGACACGCGGAAGATCGTCAGGATGCAACATGCCGGCGGCGGCCCAGCTCTTGTGCTCCTCCAACGTCTTGCCGAAGTACTCGAGCATCTGGCGATTCACGAATTCGACCTCGCCGGCAGGATTACACGTGGCCACCAAGCCTGGAATGCTGTCGACGATCAGTCGCAACTCACGCTCGCTTTCGCGCAGCGCGTCTTCGGCATGCTTGCGTTCGTCGATGTCGATCAGGACGACATACCATCGGCCGATGTGCCCGCTCGTGTCGCGCCAGGGAAGCCCACGGACCTGACACCAGCGGTAGATGCCGTCGAACCGCCGTATGCGTGCCTCGAAGTCGTAGGGATTGCCTGCCGCGATCGCCTCAGCAAAGACCGGCCCGACACGAGGCAAATCCTCAACATGAACGGTACCGTTCGTGCCCCACTGTTTCATCGCCTCCAGCGGCTGCCCGCAATACTCGACGAGTTCATGGTTGACGACGTCGACCGTGCCGTCAGGCGTGAGGATGGCGACGAGGCCGGGAATCGTGTCAACAATGACGCCCGACTCGCGTTCGCGTAGCGCTTCTGCCGCCCGTGCCCCGTCTTCCGTCATGGCGCACACCTCCCGCCCCGTGCCGGCACTGTGTCGGCACAGGGTAGCGTATCGCCATGAATGTCCGGTGTGGAGTATGAACGTCGGTCAGGTCGGTGGAGATCAATCCTGCTCGGCCAATACTTGCGCCTGTGTTTTCCCGTACGGATAGAACCTCGCCTTGTCCCCGTTTTTCCAAGCCGCCCTGAAGTCGGCGCTACTGATGTCCCAATCAGGTCGGCACCGTTGCAGCACGGCGCGCAGGTCGAGGCGCAGTTCTTCCACCGTGGGCCGGCCGAAGAACCAGTAGCCGTTGTAGATCTTGTAGATCCGCAGACCGGGTTCCAGCACGATCGTGTGCGGGATCATGGGATTGTGGTCCGGGTCGGTGTACTCTGCGATGTCGAGATCCTTCTGCAGTTTGCGCCCCGGGTCCGAGAGAAATGTCCACGGCGCACCAACGCCCGTGCGGAACTCACTCGTTTCGAGCAGGTTGTCTGTTGAGATCGTGACCAGACGACAATAGCCCACCTCCATCTCGCGATGGAGTTGCAGGAGGCCCTCGTGTTGCCTCCGTTCTTTTGGACAGTAGCCTCCGCGGGACAGCACCAGCACCATCGGATCGCTTTCCTGCAGCTCCGACAAAGTACGGCGCTTGCCGCGATGATCCGATAGCTCGTAGTCAGGAAACACTGCGCCAGGAACGATGTCGGCCCGCATGGCGATCCTTACACATGTGCGACAGCACCTTCGATTTGGCGCGTCGCTTGTATGATGAGCTCCGTGTCCACGTCGAAATGGCAGCTACGAAGAATGCTCGCGCGACGTGTAATCGTCTATCAGACCTTGGTATCGGGTGCGACAAAAAAGTAACGTCGATACCATCGTCTGATAGACGCAGCGTTGCTTGTCTGATGTGATGCAGGGGCTGAGGATTACGAGGATCAGTGAGGCACTGACAAGTGGCTGAGAAACTCGACCGCGATCGTCGACGCTTTCTCGGTGGCGCGGCGATGACGATGGCAGCAGCGCAGTTGGGCGTCTTTGCTCTGCCTTCGCCGCTACGCGGCTTCGGCGTGACAAGTCCGGCTTCGCCGCTGCGCGGTTTCGGCGGGACCAGTACGGCGGAGGCACAAAGCCGTGAGTCGCGAGAGTTGGCCGCCATCGGCCGTGCGGGTGAATGGCTCAACTCGCCGCGCCAGAACGCCACGACTCTGCTCGGGAAAGTCGTGCTCGTCAACTTCTGTACGTATAGCTGCATCAACTGGCTGCGCACGCTTCCCTACGTTCGCGCGTGGTCGAAGAAGTACGGGCAACAGCTGGTCGTGATAGGTGTGCACACACCGGAGTTCGAATTCGAAAAGAACATCGACAACGTTCGCCGGGCGGTGCGACAGATGGGGATCGAGTATCCGATCGTCATCGACAACGACTACTCAATCTGGCGCGCATTCACGAACCAGGCTTGGCCGGCGCTCTACTTCATGGACGCGCGCGGCCGCATTCGTGATCATCACTTCGGAGAGGGCGAGTACGAGCGCTCTGAACAGATCATTCAACGGCTGCTGGCGGAAGCCGGTGCCGCAGACGTCGCCAAAGGCCTCGTCACGGTCGAGGCAAGCGCCATCGAGCTTGGTGCCGATTGGGCCAATGTAAGGTCAGGTGAAAACTACGTCGGCTATGAGCGCACGCAGAATTTCGCGTCGCGCGGCGGTGCCGACCCCGACAAACGCCGCAACTATACGGCCCCCTCACGGTTGGCGCTCAATGAATGGGCGCTCGCCGGCGAGTGGACGATGGGTAGACAGGCGACAGCTTCGAGCAGTCCCAATGGCCGGATCGTCTATCGCTTTCATGCGCGGGACCTTCATCTCGTGATGGGTCCGGCGCGACGAGAGTTCCCGGTCCATTTTCGTGTTTCCATCGACGCGCAGGCTCCAGGTCAAGCGCACGGCTTCGACATCGATACTGACGGCAACGGGACCGTTGTCGAACAGCGCCTGCATCAGCTGATCAGGCAACCGAAACCGATCGTCGATCGAACATTTGCCATCGAGTTCCTCGATGCTGGCGTGGAGACGTTCTCATTCACGTTCGGCTGATGTGATGTCGTCCACTGCGCAGCAGTGGCGTCCACTGCCGAGCCGGCATCTCGTCTGTTGAGGTAGACCGGGGACGTCGCTGTTGGTGCTTCAGCAGTCCGAAGGGAGCACTGAGACGATCGTCTAATAGATTCCGTTACACGCATCTGATTTGATTTGCGTTGAGGTCAAATCCGATGCCGGTCAGATGCTTGGTCTCTCGTGCGGCCGCGCAAGCAGTGCTGTGTAGCTCCGTGCTGATTGCCGCCGGGTGCAGCAGTGGCAGCAGCGCGGCGCCAGCGGCTCCTCCGCCGCCAAGCGTAGAAGTTGCCCCGGTCATACAGCGCGACACGCCCATTTACAACGACTGGGTCGCGGTGCTGGACGGGTATGTCAACGCGCAAATCCAGCCTCGAGTCTCCGGATACATCATCAAGCAGAACTACAGCGAGGGTGAAGCGGTCCGGACGGGCGACGTGCTCTTCGAGATCGATCCGCGGCCATTCATGGCGACGCTCGATCAGGCCAAGGCGCAGTTGGCGCAAGCCGAGGCGCAGCTTGGCAAGGCGACGCTCGATGTCGAGCGCGACACACCGTTAGCCGAGGCACGCGCGATCGCGCGAAGTCAACTCGATACCGAGACCCAAGCCAAGCTCGGTGCGCAGGCCTCGGTTCTGGCGGCGAAGGCGACGGTCGAACAGGCGCAACTCGATGTGGAGTTCACCAAGGTCACGTCGCTCGTGACGGGAATCGCCGGCATCGCGCGCGTGCAAATCGGCAACCTCGTCGGACCAAGTTCTGTCCTGACGTCGGTGTCGCAAGTCGATCCAATCAAGGCCTACTTCACCGTCAGCGAGCAGGTCTTCATCGATTTCCGCCGTCGATTCCCGACCGAACAGAGCCGCCTGGAGCAGCGCAAACGCATGCCGCTTCAACTGGTCCTGGGCGATGGAAGTGTGTACGAACACATCGGGACGATTCAGTTTGCCGATCGTGAAATCAGCGGGGCGACTGGAACGATCCGAGTCGCGGGAGTGTTTCCCAACCCCAGCGGTCTGCTTCGCCCCGGCGGGTACGGCCGTGTCCGCTTTTCTCTGAATACCGTCGAAGGAGCGCTGCTCGTGCCGCAGCGCGCCGTCACCGAATTACAAGGCAGTCATCAGGTGGCGGTCGTGGGCGACGACAGCAAGGTCTCAATCCGTCCGGTTGTCGTCGGCGACCGTGTCGGCAATCTCTGGATCGTCACTTCAGGCGTCAAGCCTGGTGAACGCGTCATCGTCGAAGGCCTCTTGAAGGTTCGAGAAGGCGCAGTCGTCAAGGTCGTCGAGCCAAAGTCTCCTCAGGTAGGAGGCTGACGTGTCGAAGTTCTTCATCAACCGGCCGATCGTCGCGATGGTGATCTCGCTGCTGACCGTCATCGGCGGCACAATCACGGTTGTCGCGCTTCCCGTCTCGCTATTCCCCTCCATCGCGCCTCCCGAAGTGCAAGTGCAGACGACGTATGTCGGGGCAGACGCACAAACGGTGGAGCAGTCCGTTGCCACGCCGATCGAACAGCAGATGAGCGGCGTAGACAACATGAACTACATGTACTCGGTCAACTCATCGACCGGCGAAATGCGGTTGATTGTCGACTTCGATGTCGCGACCGATCCGAACACCGATCTGATTCTCACGCAACTGCGACAGAGTCAGGCGGCCTCCCAACTCCCGGTGGAAGTGACCAACTTCGGCGTCACGGTGCAGAAGACTCTGACCGCGCCGTTGATGTTGATCAGTCTCTTTTCACCTAATGGCACGTACGATGGAAAGTTTCTCGCGAACTACGCCTATATCAATCTCAACGATCAACTGACGCGGGTTCCAGGAGTCGGCAGCGTTCAGGTCTTCGGCGCCGGCAGGTACGCCATGCGGTTGTGGGTCAGGCCGGACGAGCTCGCCAAGTTGTCCATCACGGTGCCTGAGATCGTCACCGCGATTCAGTCGCAGAATTCCGTCAACCCCGCTGGTCAGATTGGCGGCGAGCCGGCACCCCCAGGACAGGAATACACCTACTCGGTCAGGGCCCAGGGACGACTGACCTCTCCTGAGGAGTTCGAAGAGATCGTCGTTCGTGCCGATGCCGACGGCGGGGTCGTTCGAGTGAAAGACGTCGCCCGCGTGGAATTGGGGGCGCAGGACTACACCGTGATCGGGCGGCTGAACGGGAAGCCGAGCGCGATCATCGCCGTGTATCAGCTGCCGGGCTCGAACGCGGTGCAAGCGGCGGACGGGGTCAAGGCGCTTCTCTCCGAGCAGAAACAGAGACTTCCTTCGGGAGTCGATTACACCATTGCACTCGACACGACCCGGGCCGTGTCTGAGGGCATCAAGGAGATCGTCGAGACGCTGGTACTCGCCATCATCCTTGTGATCATCGTGGTGTACGTGTTCTTGCAAGGCTGGCGGGCAACACTGATTCCGCTGCTGGCCGTGCCCGTCTCGCTTCTGGGAACGTTCGTGCTCTTTCCCTTGTTCGGATTCTCCATCAACACACTGTCGCTCTTCGGCCTGGTGCTGGCGGTTGGCCTCGTCGTGGACGATGCCATCGTCGTGGTCGAGGCAGTAGAGCACCACATTGAAGAAGGGATGTCGCCGAAGGAGGCGACGCTCAGAGCGATGGAGGAAATCTCCGGCCCCGTCGTCGGCATCGCCCTTGTGCTGTCCGCCGTGTTCATCCCGACGGCGTTCATCCCCGGGATCACCGGGCGGCTGTATCAGCAGTTCGCCGTAACGATCGCCATCTCTGTGGCCTTGTCTGCCTTCAACGCACTCACATTGAGCCCGGCTCTGTCCGCACTGTTGCTGCGGCCACGGAAGAAGAGCGGTGGCGTGCTGCGATTCTTCTTCGACTTGTTCAATCGTGCCTTCGCGCACGCAACAAACGGGTACGTCCGTGGCGCCGGCGTGCTGATCAGGAAGGCGGTCATTGCATTCGCGCTGCTCCTGGCATGCGGCGCGGGTGCCGCCTACTTTGGGACGCGGCTGCCTTCCAGCTTTCTACCGGACGAGGACCAGGGGTACATGTTCTTGAACTTGCAGCTTCCGAGCGCCGCCTCGCTGCAACGAACTGAAGCGACCGCACGTGAGATCGAGGACATCCTGGCACAGACTCCGGGTGTCGAGTCGACATCGAGCGTCGTCGGATTCAATCTCTTGAGCCTCACTCGATCGAGCTATAACGCCTTCTTCTTCGTGACGCTGAAGGAGTGGGGAGAGCGGCAGACGCGGGAGGAGCAGTATCAATCCATCCGGCAGAGCGTGAACCAGAAACTCGCGGCTCTTCGCCAGGGCATCGCGTTTTCGTTCTCGCCTCCGGCTATTCCCGGTGTCGGAACATCGGGTGGCTTCACGTTCATTCTCGAGGATCGCTCGGGCGGTGACGTGGCGTTTCTCGCCAACAACACGAACATGTTCCTCGCAGCCGCGCGCCAGCGTCCTGAACTGGCCGCGGTCAACACCACGCTCCTGCCGAACGTCCCGCAGCAGTTCATTGCGGTCGATCGCGAGAAGGTGCTCAAGCAAGGTCTCGACATCAAGGATGTCTATCGAACGATTCAGGCCTTCATGGGAGGTTCTTTCATCAACTACTTCAACCGGTTCGGCCGGCAGTGGCAGGTGTACGTCGAGGCCGAAGGTGAATATCGCGATCGCGCCGAGAACGTGGGGCAGTTCTACGTCCGGAATAGAACCGGCGAGATGGTGCCGTTGTCTGCGGTGACGAGAATCGAGTCGCGGACCGGGCCTGAATTCACCATGCGCTACAACCTCTACCGCTCGGCGCAGATCATCGGCAGTGCCGCGCCTGGATACAGCTCCGCCCAGGCCATGGCCGCCCTCGAAGACGTGTTCGCCCAGACGATGCCCCCCGAGATGGGATACGACTACCTCGGTATCTCGTACCAGGAGAAGAAGGCACAGCAAGGCGTGTCGCCTACCGTCATCTTTGGATTCTCGCTCCTCGTCGTGTTCCTGGTGCTCGCGGCGTTGTACGAGAGTTGGTCGCTGCCCTTCAGCGTTTTGTTGAGTACTCCGGTGGCCGTCTTCGGCGCCTTTCTCGTGTTGTGGCTGCGTCGTTGGGTGCTCGGGCTGATCCTGCCGCCCTACATGGTGCAGATAGAAAACAACGTGTACTCACAAATCGGCCTGGTGATGCTCATCGGGCTTACGGCCAAGAACGCGATCCTGATCGTCGAGTTCGCCAAGGACGCGTACGAACGTGGCCAGCCGCTTGTCGACGCCGCACTTGCCGCGGCACGACTGCGCCTACGGCCAATCCTGATGACGTCGTTTGCCTTCGTCCTGGGATGCGTGCCGCTCTGGACCGCAAGCGGAGCGGGTTCAGTCGCGAGGCAGATCATGGGTACGACGGTCATCGGAGGCATGCTGGCGGCCACGCTGATTGCCATCTTCATCATTCCCGTTCTATTCGTGACAGTCGAGCGACTCAACGAGTGGTGGCGTGGCGGCAGCGGAGCTCCTGTGGCGACTCCGTTGCCGGCGCAGGGAGAACCGTGAGATGCGCGCACCCAATGTCGTGTCGGGGGCAATTCTGTTCGCGGCTGTGTCGTCGAGTTGCACGGTGGGGCCGAATTACAACAAGCCTCTTGTGGTCGAACCCACCGTGTACAGAGGTGCAGCCGCAGAGCTGTCGGCGAAGCCGGATGTCGCCTCGTTTGGCGATCAGAAGTGGTGGGATGTGTTTCAGGATGAGGCCTTGCAGACGCTCATCCGAGCTGCGCTCGAGCAGAACTACGACGTGCGCATTGCTGCGACGAGGATACTGGAGGCGCGAGCGCTGCTCGGCATCGCACAGGCGGACCAGTTGCCGGAGGTCACCGCCTCGGCGTCCGTATTCAACCAGCGTTCGCCCGCGGCTGCCGGCCGGCCCGCCGTCGATACAAGCCCGGTACAGCTCGGCCTGTCGGCGTCCTGGGAGCTGGATTTCTGGGGCAGATTCCGGCGCGCCACCGAATCGGCGCGCGCCAACCTTCTTTCGGACGAATGGGCGCAGCGTCAGGTCATCAGCTCGCTCGTCAGCGATGTGGCGAGTGCGTATTTTCAGTTGCGGGAACAGGACCTCGAACTGGAGATCTCCCGCCAGACCCTTGCATCCCGAAGAGACTCTCTTCGCTTGACCCAGGTGCTTGCTGACGGCGGGGCCACCTCCTTGCTCGATGTGCGGCAGGCCGAACAACTCGTCTTCGGTGCGAGCGCCTCGATCCCGGATCTCGAGAGCCGCATCGAACAACAGGAGAACTTCATCAGCATCCTCGTTGGACGAAATCCTGAAGGCGTCGTGCGAGGGCGGCCTCTCATCGATCAGCAACAGCCGCCCGAGGTTCCGGCCGGACTTCCATCGTCTCTCCTCGAACGCCGTCCGGACATCCTTCAGGCCGAGCAACAGCTCGTCGCCGCGAACGCCCAAATCGGCGTGGCCAAGGCCGACTTCTTTCCGCGAATCTCGTTGACCGCCATCGGTGGATATCAGAGCTCGGCTCTGGCCAGGCTGTTCACCGGGCCGGCGGGGCTGTGGACCTTCGGTGCCAGCGCCCTGCAACCCGTCTTCGAGGGCGGCAGAATCCGAAACAATGTGGCGTTTGCCGAGGCTCGCACGCAAGAGGCGACGCTCGTCTATCAGCGCACGGTGCAGCAGGCCTTTCGCGACGTCTCCGACGCACTCGTCAGCTATCGGAAAAGCCGAGAGGTCCGGACCGAGCAACAACAGCTGACGAGTGCCGCTGAAGATGCGACCCGTTTGTCGAACATGCGATACAGAGGCGGGGCAGCGAGCTACCTGGAAGTGCTGGATAGCGAAACACGATTCTTCACTGCTCAACTCAACCTGGCCCAGGCCCAACTCCGCGAGCTTCAGTCGTTAGTGCAGATTTATCGCTCGCTCGGTGGTGGGTGGCAGCCGTGACCCGATAGTGAGCGAATCGATACGCGGAGAGTGTGAAAGTGGGGCCTTCATCAACGCAGACGGCACGCGGCCAGGTGCCTCTGGCGTCGAGACACGGAACCACTGCGTCGGATAAGCTTCGCTCAGCGCTGAAATGTGGGCGTTCTGAGCCGATGCACCGATGACCGCAGAGACGGGTCGAGACGATTCCAGCCAGTCCAAAGAAACGCAACTCGAACGCGTGCTCAACGAGACGCCGTTCATGTTGACGCGCTGCAGTCGCGACCTGCGTTACGTATTCGTCAGCCGCGCCTACGCCCACATGCTGGGGCGCGAGGCTGGCGAGATCCAAGGCAAGCCGATCGTCGACATCATGGGCGCCGAAGGGTTTGCTGGCATCCGCCCGTACGTCGAGCGCGTGCTCGGCGGCGAGCGGGTGGAATACGAAACCCACGTTCACTTCTCCGGTGTGGGTGCCCGACTGCTGCGAGTCGTCTACACACCTGATCGCGATCGACAAGGCCGCGTTGAAGGCTGGATCGCGTCGATTCTCGACGTCACGGACCAGGTCGGGGCGCGTGACGCGCGCGCTCTCGCCACGAGCATCGTCGAGTCTTCTGTCGACGCCATCGTCACGAAGGATCTGAACGGCATTATCGCGTCCTGGAACGTTGCCGCCCAGCAGCTGTTTGGCTACAGCGCCGCTGAAATGATCGGGACCCCGATCCACCGCTTGATTCCGCCTGAACGCCAGTCTGAAGAGGACGACCTTTTGGCACGGCTGAAACGAGGGGAGCGGATTGAGCACTTCGAAACGGTCCGCATTGCCAAGGATGGCCGCCGGCTCGATGTGTCCGTCACCCTCTCGCCTTTGCGGAATGCGACTGGAACCATCGTTGGTGCCTCAAAGATCGCTCGCGACGTCTCTGATGTCAGGGCTGTCGAATCAGAACGCCTGCGACTGCTCGAAGAGAACGCGGCTGTCACCGCAGCCCTCAACAAGGTCGGCGCAGTGGTGGCCTCGGACCTCGACCGCGACAAGGTCGTGCAAGCCGTCACAGATGCGGCGACCGAGTTGACGACCGCAGAATTTGGTGCGTTCTTCTACAACGTCATCAACGAGAGTGGCGAGTCGTACACCCTCTTCACGATCTCCGGCGTGCCGCGAGAGGCGTTTTCACAGTTCCCGATGCCACGCAACACTCCGGTGTTCGAGCCGACGTTCCAGGGCATCGGCGTCGTGCGAAGTGCCGACATCACCAGGGATCCGCGATACGGACACAACCCCCCGCATCACGGTATGCCTCGGGGCCACTTGCCGGTGCGCAGCTACTTGGCGGTTCCCGTGAAGGGTCGCTCGGAAGACGTGATAGGTGGTCTGTTTTTCGGACATTCGCACGTGGACCGATTCACCGAAAACCACGAGCGGCTCGCGGTCGGTATCGCGTCGTGGGCGTCGCTCGCGCTGGAGAACGCACGACTGTTCATGGCTGTGCAGGAGGCGAATCGCCTCAAAGATGATTTCCTGGCCAGCCTGTCGCATGAACTGCGTACGCCGCTCAGCGCAATCCTGGGCTATGCGCGCCTGCTTCGTACGGGCAACTTCGCTGCCGACAGGCATGCCAAAGCCATCGAGACGATCGAGAGAAACGCGACGTCGTTGGCGCAGATTGTCGAAGATGTTCTGGATATCTCGCGAATCGTTTCAGGGAAAATCCGGCTGAACGTACAGCCGGTGGACCTTCCCGACGTCGTGCGCAACGCGATCGACGCGGTGACGCCGGCCGCAGACGCAAAGAACATTCGAATCGAAAGGGTCCTGGACCCGCACGCGTGGCCAATCTCCGGGGATCCCGAACGGCTACAACAGATTCTCTGGAATCTTCTGTCGAATGCGGTGAGGTTCACCAACAAAGGCGGGAAGGTCCAGGTCCGTCTTGAAAGGGTGAACACTCATGTGGAAGTTGTCGTGAGCGATACGGGGATCGGTATCTCGCCCGATTTCCTGCCACATGTGTTCGAGCGATTCCGGCAGGCCGACGGTGGCATCGGCCGCGAACGGGGCGGCCTGGGATTGGGCCTTTCGATTGCGCGGCAATTGACCGAGATGCATGGAGGAGCCATCGAAGCCGCCAGCGGAGGGATGGGGCTGGGTTCCACGTTCAGAGTGAAGCTACCGCTGATGATTGTTCATCCGCTGCGGCAGGAGACCGAACGCGTCGATCCCCGAAGCGCTGTCACCTCACCGACCTTTGCGCCGGGCGACCTCGAAGGCATCCATGTGCTTGCCGTGGACGATGAACCGGACGCGCTTCTACTCGTAGCGGAACTTCTGCGGGTGGCTGGTGCCAAAGTCACGACGGCGTGCTCGGCCGCGGAGGCCATCGAACATCTAGGATCTCAAGTGCCCGACGTGCTTCTCGCCGATCTTGGGATGCCGAACGTCAATGGGTTCCAGTTTCTCGAACAGATAAGACGGCATCCCAACATGGCAGTCCGACGACTCCCAGCGGCTGCGCTGACCGCCTACGCGAGGTCAGAGGATCGCGTCAGAGCGTTACGTGCGGGGTTTCACATGCATTTGGCGAAGCCGATCGATCCGGCGGAATTGGTCGCAGCCATCGCGACTTTGTCGAAACGGGTCGAGCCGCCGGACGAAGGTTCCTCCTCCGAATCGGCGTAGCCCATCGCCTATGCGACGCGATGATCGGCAATGGCCACTGACACCATTGCCCACTTGACAATCGCATCGTGACTACATAACGATATGGTTATTGAACCGATAGGCTATGGATACGCAGATATCGAATCGCCTTGATGCCACATTCCTCGCGCTCGCCGATCCGACGCGGCGCGCCATTCTGGCTCGGCTCTCGCGCGGCGAGGCCTCGGTGACGGAAATCGCGGAACCGTTCGCGATCAGTCAACCCGCGATCTCCAAGCACCTGAAGATCCTGGAGCGCGCCGGGTTGATCACAGTTGGTCAGGATGCACAACGGCGACCACGTCGTTTGGAGGGAAAGCCACTTGCCGAGGCTAATGCGTGGCTCGAGCGATATCGCGCGAGCTGGGAGGCGAGCTTCGAGCGCCTCGACGGCGTTCTGGAGGAGTTGCAACGGAGGCCGTCAGCGTCGACACGCGCGCGAAGGCGGACAAGGCGCTAGTCGGCGACCTGAAGAGCCGAGAAGGAGAACGACATGCCGATGACGATGGAAAGAGCACAAGTCACGTTACCCAGCGAGCGCGAGGTCAAGGTCACGCGATCGTTTAAAGCACCCCGGCCGCTGGTTTACAGGGCATATACGGAACCGACCCTGGTGCGACGCTGGCTTCTCGGGCCGCCCGGATGGTCGATGCCGGTGTGCGAGATGGACGTGCGCGTGGGTGGCGATTACCGGTGGCGTTGGAGGAGTGACAAGGACGGCAGCGAGTTCGGCTTCGCCGGCACGTTTCGCGAGATCACGCCACCATCGCGGCTCGTGCACACGGAGAGCTACGATCCCGGGACTCTCGGCGACGCGCACCCCCAAAACGAAGCGATCGTGTCGGTGACGTTCGCGGAGGACAGTAGTATCACGACGGTCACCACAGTGATCGACTTCGGGTCGAAGGAAGCGCGGGACGCGGCCGTGGCCACTGGCATGACCGACGGCATGGAGCAGAGCTATCAGTTGCTCGATACACTGCTCAGCGAGGGCTTATAAGCGGAGTCCCGTGGCGACGATCGTCAGATCCGCCTTCACATCGGCGAGTCGAGCGAGGGATCGAAGAGGATGTCTCTCCGACTCCTGACCTTAAAGGCGTTTCAGGAACTCTTCAGGTTGGACGTGGCGAAACCGGGTTAACGTACAGGGTCATGCGTCGGAAGTTCGTCTCACTTCTCGTGGCCGTGCTGGTTGGCGCAATGCCCGTCGCGCACGAGCTCTGCTCGGCGGGATGTTCAGGGAACGTCGCTACCACAGCGCACTCGCACCACCATGAAGGCGCGCCCGCGCGCGATGAGCACGGCCCTGAAGATCAGATG
>Ga0070664_100000911_pt1 | contig 23054 bp, 19 predicted proteins | sample KBSC73metaG_FD_65863 | JGI IMG/M metagenome (GOLD analysis project Ga0070664, IMG submission 65863) | Corn rhizosphere microbial communities from Kellogg Biological Station, Michigan, USA - KBS C7-3 metaG | ecosystem: Host-associated > Plants > Roots > Rhizosphere > Soil ... | reverse complement strand
ACCGACGCCATCGTGCTCACCGGGGTGAGCAAGAGCTTCCGCAAGAGCACCATCCGGCGGGAACACACCACCCTCAAGAGCGAGCTGGTCCGCTGGCTGAAGCGGCAGAGGCAGCCCGAGGCCCCGTCCTCGATCATCCCCGCGCTGCGCAGCGTCTCGCTGTCGGTCCCGCGGGGAAAGACCTTCGGGCTGGTGGGCCGGAACGGCTCGGGGAAGTCGACCCTGCTCAAGCTGGTGACGGGCATCTACGCCCCCACCAGCGGGACGGTGGAGGTCCACGGCCGGATCTCCGCGCTGCTGGAGCTGGGAGCGGGCTTTCACCCCGACTTCTCGGGGCGGGAGAATATCTTCGTGAACGGGATCATCCTCGGGATGTCCCGGCGGGAGATCCGCGGCCGGATGGACGAGATCATCGCGTTCTCCGAGCTCGCCGACTTCATCGACGAGCCGGTGCGCACCTATTCCAGCGGGATGTACGCCCGCCTGGCCTTCGCCGTGGCGACCCACGTGGATCCGGAAATCCTCCTCATCGACGAGATCCTCAGCGTGGGAGACGAGCACTTCGGCCGGAAGAGCGCGGCGAAGATGGAGGAGTTCCGGAAGGCGGGGAAGACCATCCTCCTGGTCACCCATGATCTGGGGACGCTGCAGCGCCAGTGCGACCAGGCGGCGTGGCTCGATGCGGGGCAGCTCAAGGTCTCGGGAAACCCGGTGGACGTGGTGGCGGCGTACCGGGCGGCGGTGGCGGAGGCCGAGATGGCGGCGATGGAGCAGCACGCGCCCCGCGCGCCCGTTGCGGTGCAGCCGCGCTCCGGCCCGCCGGCGGAGGCCGGGCGGCGGTGGGGGAGCTTCGAGGCCGAGCTGAGCGGGGTGGAGATCCATGGCCGGGACGGTCCCCAGCACGTGTTCTCGGCGGACGCGCCGTTCCGGCTGCTGGCTCGCTACCGGCGGTACGGAGCGGTGGAGGCGCCCCAGCTCGAGCTGAACCTTCGCACCGACGGCGGAACCCTGGTGTGGAGCACGAGCGAGAAGCTGCCGGACGCGGAGGCGGCGACACTCACGCTGGAGATGCCAAGGCTCGGCCTCGGTGACGGGAACTACCTGGTGGACCTGTCGCTCGGAACCGCCGGCGGCGCCGTGTACGACGTGCACCGGGGGCTGCACGGCTTCGCGGTGCGGGCGCAGGACTCGTCGGGGCTGCTGGCGCCAGTGCACACGTGGTCGATCGAGCCGACCAGCTAGCGAGACTGGTCCCAAAGGCGGTGGTAGAGGCCGCGGAGACGATCGAAGGCGAGTGGCGCGCGCCGCTCCAGCCAGCGCGGACCCTGGTACCGCAGCTCCGCGAGCGCGTCTCGCACGTCGTCCAGCGAGGAGACCGCTCGGTCGGTCCGCAGATCCGGAAGGTCGACCGCCGGGGGACCCGAGACGCGACGGACGGGTCCGGCGGCCCAGGCCTCCGCGGCCCAGCGGCGGTGCTCCCCGGCGGGTCCGGGTCCCCAGGGCGGAGCCCTGCCGACGGGGACGAGGCACCGGCCCAGGAAGGCCGGGTCGCGCTCCAGCTCGGCCAGGGTCGGGACCGACGAGGTGAAGCGCCGGGTTTTGCGCAACAGGTAGGGAGGCCGGGCGGCGAATGACCGGCGGAGGACGCGCCGCGCGGGAGCGACCGCCAGGGCAGGCACCGTTCCGCTCTCACAGGCAAGGAGCGCGCGAGCGAGATGGTCGGGCGTGGCAACCGTGCCCGCGACCCAGATCGCGACGGCCTCCGCGTCCGGCGGCCAGCGCGAGGCCGTGCCCGGCCGGAGCTCCACCTGCCCTCCGAGGCGAGCGAGTCTGGCGCAGGCCTCGCGGGCGTGCGTCTCGAGCGCCGGGGGAACCGACACCGAGACCGTGGCCGTCACCTCCTCCTGGGTGACCAGCGCGAACAGGCTCTCCTCGACGTCCCACGGCTCCTCGGTCCAGGAGACCAGGTGAACGTGGACGCGCGCGGCCGGGCTCACCAGCGAGACCTCGCGAAGCGGACCCCGTGCGCGAGGTCCGCGACGGCGCGAGCGGCGGCAGGCACCGGCGGCGGCGTCCCGGGTGCCGGTGCCTGGCCGGCGCGGATCCGGTAGATCTGCTCGTAGCGGGCGGCAAAGCGGCCGTCCCCCCACTTCCGCCCGAGGTACGTCGCGCTCTGCAGAACGCGCAGCTCGCGTTCCACCGTGAGGGGGCGATGCTCGACCCAGTGATGGACCAGCGCGCCGGACGCGGTCCGGACGCGGAGCCCGGCCGCGCGCACTCGCCAGGACAGGTCCACGTCCTCCCCGTACATGAACAGGGCTTCGTCGAACCCACCGGTGGCGGTGAAGGCCGCGGGGCGGACGAGCAGCGCTGTCCCGGTGCACCAGGGGGTTTCGCCGGTCTCCGGGTCGTACGGCTTCGGGTGCTCCTCGGGAAAGGTGCGCGCATCGACCAGCCCGGTGTCGGGCAGGGACGCCGTCGTCCACAGCTCCCGGAGGCACCGGGGATGGAGCACGGCGTCGGGGTTGAGGCAGAGGTATCCGTCGGCGCCGCCCGAGAAGGCCTCCCGCATCCCGAGGTTGTGGGTGGCGCCGAAGCCGCGGTTCGCGCCGGTCCAGCCGTAGGCGCCGCGCCCGAGGAGGGCGGTGACCACGGGCTCGAGCGCCGCGTCCGGGGAGTTGTCACGGGCGCGGACCTCCACCTGGACGTCGGACGGGAGCTCGGCGGCGGTCAGCGAGCGCGCGAGCCGCTCCAGCTCGGCGCGGGAGCTCTCGAACAGCACGATGCCGATCCAGAGGCGGGCCACGTCAGAGGGACCAGGGTCGCCGCTCGCGCGGAGGCCACGCCAGCCGGGGCACGTTCGAGCTCAGGGAGAGGTTGGGGCTGTGGTACGGATCATCGAGCAGGGCGTCCGCCCAGCGCGACCGCAGGACGGCCAGCTCGCGGTCGGCCCGGGCCCTCTCCTGGGGACGGAGCGCCTTTCCCCGGCTGGCGGATTCGTGATGCACGAGACGGGCATGAGGAGTCCACACGTTGCGGTATCCGCGTGTCCGGAGCTTGAGACAGAAGTCGACGTCGTTGAAGGAGACCGGGAAGACCTCCTCGTCGAGGCCGCCCACCTCGAGGTAGAGCGCGCGGCGCACCACCAGGCAGGCCGCAGTGACCGCCGAGACCTCGCGGCGCACGAGGAGCTGCTGGGCGTAGCCGGGAGCATCTCCGGGCGCGCCGGCATAGGCGTGGTCGGCGGCGCCGTGGAGCCCCACCAGGACGCCGCCGTGCTGGATGCGCCCGTCGGGGTAGAGGAGCTTCGCCCCGACGGCGCCCACTCCCGGCTGCAGCGCCACCGAGACCATCTCCAACAGCCACTCGGGGTGGAGCGCCTCGACATCGTTGTTGATCAGGCAGACCACGTCGGCCTCGGTCCGCCCGACCGCTGCGTTGTTCAGCGCCGAGAAGTTGAAGGGCCGAGGGTCCCGATGGAGCACCAGCTCGCCGGCGCGAGCGAGCTCGGCGAAGGCGGCCAGCGCGTCCGGGGCATCGCTGCCGTTGTCCACGAGGTGAATCTCGTAGCTCGGGTACCGCGTGAGCCGCCGGATGCTCCGGACGCAGGTCTCCACCAGCGCCCGGGCGTTGCGGGTCGGCATGACGAGGCTGACCCGCGGCGCGGGCGCGGGCAGGCGGTAGCGCACGTGATGGAGGCCGGGGGCGAGGCCCGGGGCCACCTCGGCCTGGACTCCGGTCCGCTCCAGATGGCGCGCGAGCGCCGTCCGCTCTCCGTGCTCGTCCACGGCCTCGCCCGGCTCGAAGGTCGCGAGGATCACCGGCAGGCGGAGGATGCTCCGTGGGGAGAGCTTGGCGGTGCAGGCGAGCGCCCAGGCGTAGAGACCCGCGTCGTCGAGCGTGTCGTTCGCCGCGGGGAGCTCGGCGCGGCGTACGGCCACCAGCCCCCGGAGCACGTTGCGGCTGCGGAGCAGCTCGGAGCCGAGCACCGGCTTGAGCTCGGGACGGCCCCGGCCTCCCGCGTCGCGGTGATCGTGGTCCGCGTGGAGCAGCATGACCTCCGGCCGCTCCTGGAAGACCGAGACCAGCGTCGGCAGCGCGTGTGGCACGAGCCGGAGGCGAGGACTCAGGGGAAGGACGATGTCGCCGCGGGCCTCCCCGAAGGACCCGACCAGGTCGACCTTTCCCGGTAGCTGGGACTGGAGCTCCGGTCGGTCCGTCCTCGGGTCGGTGACGATGCTCACCCGGAGCCCGGAGCTCATCGCCCGGGCGCGGAGCCGTTCCAAGGCAGGGCCTGAGGGCATCTCGAAGGTCCGGAGCCAGCGGGCATAGCCGGCGGTGTCGATGCCCTCGCTGACCGTCCAGGCCAGTTCGCCCAGCCGTGAGAGCGCCCCCAGCTCGTCGATCTCCACCGCGAGCTCCCGCGCCCCCCGGGGGTCGGGCTGCAATCGCGCCGCGAGGTCGCGCAGCCCGTAGGGAAGCTCGATCTCCATCGGCTCTCGGGTGGGCGGCGGATCCAGCCAGCGCGACCAGCGGACCGAGGAGCCGGAGACCCGGACCGAGCCCGTGAGCTCCAGCGCGTCCCACGGCGGCCAGGCGGAGGGCCGGAACAGGACGCGCCCGTGCGGGAGCCTTCCCGCCTCCGGGGAGAGGCGGAAGAGGCCCTCCTCGTCCCGGATCAGCCGGAAGGAGCCGTGCCGGGGCAGGAACGCGCGCCGGAACGCGTAGGCAGGCGAGAGCAGCCAGTCCGGGAGCAGCTCGCGCACGTCAACCGCTGAAGACGGGCAGCACCGGAGCGTCTGCCAGTCGGGGAGCGGCCCGGTCCTTGGGCGAGAGGAGAGGCTCCTCCACCGGCCAGGCGATACCGATGGCCGGATCGTCCCAGGCAACGCTTCGCTCGGACTCGGGGGAGTAGAGCTCGGTGCACTTGTAGAAGAAGTCCGCCGAGTCACTGAGGACGCAGAACCCGTGGGCGAAGCCCGGCGGGATCCACAGCTGGCGCGGCGTGGTCTCGGACAGCTCGAGGGCGATCCAGCGGCCGAACCGCGGCGAGCCGCGCCGGACGTCGACCGCCACGTCCCACACCGTTCCCCGGAGCACCTGCACCAGCTTCCCCTGGGCCCTCGGCTCCTGGAAGTGGAGCCCGCGGAGGGTGCCCCGGACCGAACGGGAGAGGTTGTCCTGGACGAAGGGACCGGAGATCCCGACCCCGGCGTACCGTCCGGCCTGGAAGGTCTCGTAGAAGAAGCCGCGGGAGTCGCCGTGCACCCTGGGCTCGAGGATCAGCACCTCCGGAAGCTCGGTGGGCACGACCCTCATCCGATGGCTCCCCGGTTCTCGACCAGGTCGAGCAGGTACTGCCCGTACTCGTTCTTCCGCATCGGCTCGGCGAGGGCGCGCAGCTGGTCGGGCCCGATGTAGCCCATGCGGAAGGCGATCTCCTCGATGCAGGAGACCTTGAGCCCCTGCCGGCGCTCGACAATCTCGATGAAGGTGGAGGCGTTCTGGAGCGACTCGTGCGTTCCGGTGTCCAGCCAGGCGAAGCCGCGGCCCAGCACCTGGACATGAAGGTCTCCGGCCTCGAGGTAGGCGCGGTTCACGTCGGTGATCTCCAGCTCCCCCCGGGCCGAGGGCTCGAGGCGCGAGGCGAACTCGAGCACGCGGTTGTCGTAGAAGTAGAGCCCGGTCACGGCATAGCTCGAGCGTGGAGCCCTGGGCTTTTCCTCGATGGAGATCGCACGTCCGTCCGTCCCCAGCTCCACCACCCCGTAGCGCTCCGGATCACGCACGTAGTAGGCGAACACCGTCGCACCGGTGCCGCGCGCGGCGGCGGCCTTGAGCTTCTCCGGGAGCCCGTGGCCGTGGAAGATGTTGTCTCCGAGGACCAGTGCGACGCGGTCGGTGCCCACGAAGCTGCGACCGATGAGGAAGGCCTGGGCCAGGCCCTCCGGACGTGGCTGCTCCGCGTAGCTGAACCGGAGGCCCCACTGGTCGCCGCCTCCGAGCAGCTCGCGAAATCGAGGCAGGTCCTGCGGGGTGGAAATGATCAGAATGTCCCGGATGCCCGCGAGCATCAGCGTGCTCAGCGGGTAGTAGACCATCGGCTTGTCGTAGATGGGGAGGAGCTGCTTGCTCACCACGCGCGTGAGTGGATACAGGCGAGTGCCGGAGCCACCGGCGAGGATGATGCCCTTCACCTGCGTCCCTCCACCTCGGCTCGGAACTGCTCCAGCGAGGCGCGAAGGCCGAGGGGGCGTGCGGTCAGCGCGCCAAGGGCCTTGTCCACCCGGAGTCCGCTCCTGGGTGGCCGAGGGCTGGCCATGCCCGCGTCGGCGAGCTTGATGGGGACGAGCAGCCGGCGATCGAGACCGAACACGTCCACCAGAGCTTCCCCGAACTCCATGCGGTTGACCACCTCGGCGCCCGCGACATTCCAGATTCCGGAAAGCCGCCGTTCGGCCAGCTCTGCGAGCTGCTCGGCGACGTTGAGGGCCAGGCTGGGAGAGACGTACTGGTCGACGAAGAGCCGCGCCGCTTTGCCTTCCCGGAGGGTGCCGAGCAGCCAGCTTCCGAAGTTGGGCCGCTGGGAGGGCGGGTATCCGTAGACGACGGCGGTGCGCGCGATCGCCCAGTTTCCGGCCAGGAGCCGCACCGCTTCTTCCCCCAGCCACTTCGTCCGCGCATAGACGCCACTCGGGTTCGGGCGAGCGTCCTCGTCGTACGGGCCCTCCTGACCGTCGAAGACGTAGTCAGTGGAGACGTGGATCAGGTGGGCCCCGCCGGCCCGGGCATGCTGGGCGACGTAGGCGGCTGCGAGGGTGTTGGCCGCCCACGCCGCGTCCGGATTCCGCTCGCAGGCGTCGACCTCGGTCATCGAGGCGGTGTGAACCACCACCTCCGGTCGGGCAGCGGCGATCGCGCGGCCGGCCGCCTCGGAATCGGCAAGGTCACAGCTCAGGTACTGGAAGTCCCCCCGAATCCGACAGTCGCCGCGGGCCATGGCCGTCACCGTGTGGCCCTGGACGACCAGCAATCGGCAGAGGCGGCTTCCGACGAGGCCGTTGGCTCCGGTGACGGTGATCCGCATGACGAGCTATCCGCCGAGGCGGCCGCGGTACTGCGTCTCGTAGTACTGCCGGTACGCTCCGCTCTTCACGTGCTTCCACCAGTCCGGGTTGTCGACATACCAGCGCACCGTGGCCTCGAGCCCCTGCTGGAAGGTGCGGCGGGGCGTCCAGCCCAGCTCGGTCCGAACCTTGGTCGGGTCGATCGCGTAGCGCCGGTCGTGACCGGGACGGTCCTTCACGAACCGGATCAGATTTTCCGGCTTCCTCAAGGCGGCGAGCAGCATCTTCACCAGGTCCAGGTTGCGCTGCTCGGCCCCGCCGCCGATGTTGTAGACCTCGCCCGCCCTGCCCCGTTCCAGCACCGCCACCAGCGCCCGGCAGTGGTCTTCCACGTGGAGCCAGTCGCGCACGTTCCCCCCGTCTCCGTAGACGGGAAGCGGCTCGTCGTGCAGCGCGTTCACGACCATGAGGGGGATGAGCTTCTCCGGGAACTGGTAGGGCCCGTAGTTGTTCGAGCAGCGGGTGACGACCACGTCGAGACCGAAGGTGTGGTGGAAGGCGAGCGCCAGCAGGTCGGACGACGCCTTCGAGGCCGAGTACGGGCTGGAGGGCTGGATGGGCGAGGTCTCGGTGAAGGCCCCGGTTGGTCCGAGCGAGCCATAGACCTCGTCGGTGGAGACCATGACCAAGCGGCGGATCTTCTTCCGGTAGCAGGCCTCCAGGAGGACCTGCGTCCCGAGCACGTTGGTACGGACGAAGAGCTCCGGACCGAGGATGGAGCGGTCCACATGGCTCTCCGCGGCAAGGTGGAGGACGCTGTCGATGCGATGTTGCTCGAGGAGGGACTCGACCAGCTGCCGGTCCCCGATGTCGCCGCGAACGAACACGTGTCTCGGGTCGGTCTCCAGCTCCCGTAGATTTTCGAGGTTTCCCGCGTAGGTGAGCAGGTCGAGGTTCACCACGGTCCAGTCCGGCCGCTCCGCCCGGAGATGCCGGACCAGATTCGAGCCGATGAAGCCGCAGCCACCGGTGACCAGGACGTTCATCGGCTGGACCCGCCGGCACGCGAATCGGCCACGAACCGAGCGATGGTCTTGATCTGCTCCGATCCGAAGCTCCGGTTCCAGTCCTTGCTCCACCGGACGTCGGACGCCCTGGCGCGCGCATCCACATCGGGCGTCCTGCGGACCGCCCGCTCCAGCCCGTCCACGATGCCGGGGATGGTCGGCGGGACCGCAAAGAGGTTCGCGGAGATCTCGCGAAGCGCTTCCTCGGTCTTGTTGGCGAAGGCGTTGGTCACCACGGTCATCCCGGCGGCGGCCATCTCGATCGGCACCAGGCTGGGGTGGGGGGTGTACATCAAGCTGAGACCGACGTCGTGGGAGACCAGCAGCTCGGCATACCGGTCCTGACTCTGCTTCGGAAGGAGGCGCAGTACCTTGCCCCCGGCCAGAGGAAGCTCGGTCCCGCTGGCGACGGTCCCGATCCCGAAGAACTCCCATTCGTCGGAGAAGACTCCGCGCCGGATGGCCTCGCTCAACGCCACCACGCCGAGCTCGAACATGTTGCGAGCCGCGTGCGACTCGGGACGGGCGTAGAACAGGAGCCGTCGAGAGTTGCGGCCGGCGAGTTCCTCCCGGAGCACCGGGCCCACGTCGGTGATCGCGTTCTGGAAGGAGATGGAGCGCGCCTCTCCTCCCGGTCCGGAGAAGACGCCGAGACGGTTCTGCCGGAAGTACTGGCGGAGCAGCTCGGAGGAGAAGACTGCGTAGTGAGGTGCCTGATAGCTCTGTTCGGCCAGTGCCGACCACGAGCCCATGGGAAAGGTGAAGGGCTCGTACTCCTGGATGAGGTAGGTGAAGGCGGGCGCTCCGAGCTCACGCACCGCCGCTGCAGCGATCAGGGCCGTCCAGAAGGTGGTGGCGATGAACGCATCGGAGGGGCTGACCGGAAGGGGCCGGCTGCGATCCGCGGCGTGCACCAGCTCCACCTCGTCGAAGAAGTCCCGGAGGCCCTGGAACCTGGCGAGCTGCGTCCGCCAGTCCGCGGGCAAGGTGGAGCTCGGATCGACGGTGACCATCCGCACCGTCCACCCTTCCTTTGCCAGCTTGAGGGCCAGGTTGAACTTGGTGATGTACCCGCCGAAGAAGTGGACGAGATCGACGGCCGGAACGAGGAGGTTGATGCGCTCCGGCTCTCCGCTCCTGACCTCCAGCTGAAGGGGGGCGATCTTCCGCTGGACGTCGTCGATGATCCGCACCGCTGCCGGCTCTGCGGTGGACTTCTCCCTCGGCGGAAGCCGGGGTGCGTGTCGACTCGCGCGCCGCGCCCGCACCGAGGTGAGCGCCTTCCAGAACAGGCCCTTGGCCACGTAGAACTCCGCTCCCACCGTTTCGTTGTGTCCCAGGAGTCCCCGGTAGGTACCTCGGGCCAGGAGCCACGGCAACGACTGGAGCGGGCGGTCGAGCCGGGCGAACCGGCGGAGAGCTCGCCGCTCCCTCCTGCCCAGCCGCCCCTGATTGCGAGCCTGGAGAACTCTCGCGAACTGGGTCAGCCGCATCACGTCCGCCCGGTAGATGCCTTCCCAGGCGGCGAGCACCGGTCCGCGCGCCGGTCCACCGCGTACGACCGCGAGCGACTCTCGCAGCAGCTCCCTTGCCCGGGTACGGGCTCCGGTCCCGACGAAGTGCCCCAGCACGTTCCCCTGGTGCTGCACGTAGTCCTGGAGCGGCCGGGCGACGTGACCGATCTTCCCGGTCGACATCGCGGTCAGCGCCAGCCAGTGGTCGTGGTACGAGTCGCCGATCCGCTGGGGGAAAGGAAGCAGCGCCTCGACCAGCTCGCGCCGGAACATCGCGGCGGCTCCGGTCACGGTGTTGGCGAGGAGCATCGAGGTGAAGCTGGTGAAGTTGTTGTCTCGCCCCACCCAGTAGCTCGGGGCGAGCTCGTGCCCGGCGGTGGTGACGATGCGCATGTCGCCATAGGCGAGGTTGGCACCCCTCTCCAGCTCCCGGAGGAGAGAGGCGATCTTCTCCGGGTACCAGACGTCGTCCTGGTCGGAGAAGAGCACGTACCGGGCGCTCGACGGCAAATGTGACAGCGCTCGCTCGAAGTTCCGGTAAAAGCCGACGTTCTCGTCGTTCTCGACCAGGACGAACCGAGGGTCCGCGGAGATGGTGTCCCGGATGAGGTTCCGCGATCTCCGGCTCGACCGGTCGTCGCAGACGATGCACACCCAGTTCTGGACCGTCTGGGCCTGCAGCGATCGGACCTGCTTCAGGAAGAGATCGGGTGACGGCTCGTAGCTCGCCATGCAGATGGCGATCTCCGCCTCGCTCCTGGCCGGGGAGGCCTGCGAGGACTGGAGACGGATCTGCCCGAGCTTCCGCCAGAAGCGGGTTCCACGCCGGAGCTGGACCCGGAGCTCGACCGCGACGTCTCTGGGTACCGGGCCTCTCAGCGGAAGCAGCGCGTCGAAGCCACTGAACAAGCTCCGCGCTCGCGGATCCTCCGACGCACGGGCCTCGAAGACGTCGGGCCGCTTGATCCGGAAGACGGTAGCGGGAACCCGGCGGCCATCGAGCACCAGGTCCAGCTCGGTGATCTCCTCCTGCTGGTGATAGATCCAGCCTGAGACCCGGAGCTCGGTCCCCAGTCCGATCTCCAGTCTCTCCGGAAGGAGCCGATCCAGGGAGTAGACCAGGCCCTCCTCGGCGCCGGCGAATCCGGATAGGCGAGCCAGCGTTCCGCGGACGCCCTGGCGCGCAACGAGCCCGGCCCCGCGGAACCCCAGCTCCAGGAGCCTGCCGGGGACGCTTCTCGACGGAGCGACGCGCGCCCGGACGGCCTGCAGCCGCCGGACGATCGCAGCCGAACGCGAGCGCTGGAAGTCGCCCCAGCGCTGCTCGGCCTGGCGGCGCTCTTCCTCGATCTCCAGGAGCCGCTCTCTGGCCCGCCCGAGCTCAGCGTCACGTACCGCGGAGCGCTTCTGCTCGGCACTCCGGACGCCCTCGATTTGCTTGATGTGCTCGGTGGCATCGGCGAGCCCGCGCTCCGCGCGCTCGGCTCTCTGCGTGGCCATCTGGAGCCCCCCCGTCAGCTCTTCATTCGCGCTTCGAGCCTGCTCCAGGTGCCAACGGTTGGCAACCGCTTCCTCGATGCGCTCACGGATCGCGAGCTGAGCGGTGTCGATCAGCAGAGAGGCACGGGACAGCTCGATCGGACTATTCGAGCAGAGGGCCAGGACATACATGGCGCGCTTGAGATCCGCGTCCGCCGGCTGGAGCTGTCGCGGCGTAGCCTGGGTGAGCTGGTGCTCCTCGAGCCCATCCGGGCGGCCCCCGGAGTCCATGGGCCAGACGTAGGAGCCGGGGAACGTCCGCTGACCGAAGAAGCGAACGTGGCCGAATCGCTCGGAGAGGAACGCCCGGAACTCGGCGGCGGTGAACTCCCGCTCGTGAAACTCGTTCTCCTGGTGAAGCTCTTCGGCGTAGGTCTCCTTGTCGGGAGTGGAGACGACGAAGATCCCGCCCGGAGCGAGCACCCTCCGGACCTCGTCGAGAAAGCGTTCCTGCGCGGCCTCGGCGAGGTGCTCGATGGTCTCGAAGGAGACCACCACCTCGAACGACGCCTGGGCCTGGTCGGTCAGCGCCTCCGCCCGACCGACCCGAAACTGGAGGTTCTCCGCCGGATACCGCTGGCGCGCACGCTCGATCGCCGGGGCGCTGAGGTCGACACCGACCACCGAGCGAGCGACGGCGGCGAAGAGAAAGCTCCCGTAGCCCTCACCACACGCGACATCGAGAACGCGCTTGCCCCGGCACAGCTCTCGCGCCCACAGATAGCGGTGCCAGTGCTCATACGAGTTCTCCGGCGTTCCCTCCCCCGGGTGGAACCGCTCGCCGGGCTGCTCGAGGGAGCTCTCTTCCGTCGCAGGCCCCTCCGGTATGGAAGACGGCGGACCGTCGTCCGGATGTGCGTCTTGTCTCCCGGCGGAAGGCATGTGGAAGGATGTGAACCGTGTTTCTCTGGTTCGACGAGCCAGCACCCTACCGTGCCCACGCGCGGATGCTCCAGCCGTTTCAGGTACTTTCAGAACGTCAACTCGCGAGCAAGGAGACATTCGAGGGGCTGTGCATCCCCTGCCGCGCCGTCCAGCGCTTCCAGGTGGCGGCAGGGCCGACCTACGGCTCCCACCCGAATCTGCGGGAAGGCCTGGTGTGCCCCCGAGGCCTGTCGAACCGCAATCGTCTGCTCGCCGCCGCGTGCCTGGAGCTGACCCCGAAGCGTCCGGCGATCCTGGAGCGCTTCGGCCCGCTGTACGCGTTGCTCAAGGAGCGCTTTCCCGAGTTGCAGGGCTCGGAGTTCCTGGGAGCCGACGTTTCCCCGGGCGAGATGCGCACGGTGCACGGGATCCAGGTGCGGCACGAGTCCCTGGAGCGGCTCGGCTACCCTGACTCCTGCTTCGATCTGCTGATCCACGCGGACGTGCTGGAGCACGTTCCCGAGCCCGAGCGTGCCCTGGCCGAAGCCCACCGGGTCCTCGCTCCGGGCGGAACGATGCTGCTGACGGTTCCCTTCTTTGCCTCCCGTGACGAGAACCTCCGGCGGGCCATCCGCCACGAGGACGGAACGGTGCAGCACCTCGTCGAGCCCGAGATGCACGGCGACCCCCTCAACCCCGAGGGAGTGCTCGCCTACCACCACTTCGGATGGCAGCTGCTGGATCAGATGCGCAAGGCCGGGTTTCAGAGAGCCGAGGTCGGGCTCTGGTACGACGTCTTCTGCGGATTCGTCTCGGACAACCATCCAGACCTCACCTACGGCAACATGCTGCCCATCCTGATCCGCGCCTCGAAGTAGCCCACGGTCAGCGACGGGGTCGAACTCCTTCATCGCTGCAGAACTCGAAACCGGCCCGTGCCTAGCGCGTGGTGGTGAACCGGAATGAGCGGCAGTTCACGAAGCTGGTATCCGGCGCGCGGCTCGAGCGCGGCGGCTGGTTACGAGTCGAGCCAACGGCAAGGCGACCTCGGCCATGGTCACGCCGACGAATCCGAGGAGCAACGGCAGAGCTGAGCTCAGATAGAGCAAATTGATGGCGGCGAACGAAGTGACGTCCACGATCGAGAGCAAGACGATTCGAGCCAGAACGCCCACGAGGAGCGCCAGAGCCAGGACCGAGGGACCCGTGACAGTCCTCGCTCTGATGTCCCGGACCGCGAGGAACGCGAATCCGAGCAGCGAAATGATGACGCCTGGCAGAATCAAAGCGCGATAGACACGCCCGATCCAGAGCAGCACCCGTCGCTTGAAGGCATCGAGCCGTGCCTGTTGTTGGCCCTGCCACGTGCTGGGATCGCTCGGGTTGCCGACGGTGGGCCCGAGTCGATCACGGGTCAGATCCCTGAAGAGCGCGAGCTCCTCCCACGTCCCAACGCTCGGGCCGGGACTTGCTTCGTCGGGGGCGATCAGAACTTCGATGCCGCGGCGCACGGCCCCCAAGAAGGCGGGCCAATGCTCTCGATGCAGCGGGGGCATGAGCGAGTCGCTCGGCGGGCCACAAACGAGCTGTCGTGTCTGGCAGGCCTGATTTATCTCGGCCGCGACACCCTCGTAGTAGGTCGCGACCGCTCTTGCGCCGCGCCGATAGTATCCCGCTTGCTCCACCGCATCGCGGAACGCCCACACGAACCAGCCACCGCCGATCTCATCGCAGACCCGTCCTTCAGTCCCGGTACAGGTGGCCTGCGTCCACGCCTGTCGGAGAGGGCCTTCCAGGAAAGGTCGAAGCTCGGCGAATCGTGGACTTGCCGCATAGATTCGCTCCCGCGTCTCGACGGGCACTGGAACCTTTGCGTGCCAGCTCGAATGCTCAACCCGCTGGAGTGCCCCCATCGCGGCCCTGAACGGGTGCTCACGAAACTCATTCGTGGCGAAGACGCCGTATCGGTATTCGCTGATCGAGCCAAAGAGAACAGGAAGAAATGCCAGTGCAATCACGAATGGGGGCAAGCCCCATACGAGTGGCTTCCAGCTCGTCCGCAGTCTTGTCAGTGCTGGGAGCGCAAGAACCAGCAGACTGGGCACGAGCCACACGCCTTCTTCACGGGTGAGCCAGAAAGCCCCCAGACTGAGCCCCAGAGCAGCCGCCCAAGCGCTCACCTCGCGCCGCGGGCGGTCGAGCCGACTCAGCAGTCCGGCCGCGCATGCCAGGACGATGAGGGCCAGCGCAGGATAGATGCCCTCGCGGACCACCCGCGTAGCGGGTTGCAGGTGCCAGGTCAGCGGGTTGAACAGGAGGACCGCGAACAGCGCAGTCCGGGCGAAGCGCGACGAAATCCACGGGCGAATCGCCCAGGTGAAGAGCCCCGCGGCGGCCACGTAGAGAACTTGCTCGGCAAACAGCAACGGTAGCCCGAGCGCCCAGCTGACGAGCACGAAGACCGGATAGAAGGGCCCCTTTGCCAAGGTCATGTTTCCGTACGGCCGACCGAGCCAGGCGCCGTTCAAGATCCGGTTCGCCGTCAACAGGTAGAGCCGGTCGTCGTGAGTAGCCGTGGCGTAGGCGGTCACGGTGAGGCCAGTCGCCAACCAGAGCTTCGTTGCGATCAGTGCGGAGACGACCAGGAACCAGCGACGCCTGTCGCCCACACGGACCGGCGTTCCATCCACGATCTGCGGCGACTGGCTCATCGACACAGGGGAAAATCATGGCGCATCGAATCGAGCAAGGGCCGTCATCGACGGCGCCTTGACAAGCCCGCCAGCACGGCCCCATGTAGAACCCATGACCGGGGAGCGAGCCGAGTTCGACGCACTGGTCGAGACCTACGACGTGGAGCTACGCCGGGACATGGCGTTCTCTGGTGAGACCCCCGACTTCTTCGCCGAAGAACGCGTCTCCTTCCTCGACTCCTGTCTCCGCGAGGTCGGACTCCGCCCGCACGCGATACTCGATTACGGCTCCGGACTGGGTAGGACCTCGGCCCATCTCGCGCGGCTCCTCGCCCCTGACGTCCTGGTCGGCGTCGACGAGTCCCGCGAGTCGGTCAAGCGCGCCGCGGAAAACTTCGGGGGGACCGCGCAGTTCGTTTCACTCGAGGATCTCGGCCCGGAACCGATCTTCGACCTGGTCTACTGCAGCGGCGTCTTCCATCACATCCAGCCCGAGAAGCGCGCCGCGGCGTTCGCGTACCTCGACCAGCGGATGAAGCCAGGGGCGATTCTTGCTCTTTGGGAGAACAACCCCTGGAATCCAGTCGTCACCATGATCATGAACCGCTCGGTGATCGACCGGAATGCGGTCAAGATCTCGCCCCCCGAAGCCGGTCGCCTCGTCCGGAACGCCGGTTTCGAGGTCATGCGGACGGACTTCCTCTTCTTCTTTCCAAGAGCGTTTGCGCCGCTTCGCGTGCTGGAGCCATCGCTCCGGAAGCTCCCGCTCGGGGCGCAGTACCAGGTCCTTTGTCGGAAGAAGCGCCCCTAGTCCCGAACGATTTCCGAGCAGCGAGATCTAGAGCACGAATCCCGCCGCGGTCGCGTCGCGGTGGAACATCTTGACCGTCTCCAGCGAGAGGTCGGCGAGGTCCGTCCCGAGCATGGGGAGCTTCTTCAGCAGCTCCGGGGTGACGGTGATGATGTGGCAGCCGATCTGGTTCGCCTGGACGATGTTGAGGACCTCGCGCGGGCTGGCCCAGATGATCTCGATGTTCTTGTGCCCCGAAACCGTTTCCAGCGCCGATCTCATCAGCGGGACGGGATCCACTCCGGTGTCCGCGATGCGGCCGGCGAATACGGAGATGATCGACGGAGGACCTCCGGCGAGCTGCTCCCGGATCTCTCGCACCTGCTCGAGTGTCAGCAGGGCGGTGACGTTCACCTTCACTCCCCGGCGGGCCAGCCGCTGGACCAGAGGTGCCGAGGTCTCTCGCCGGGTGTTCGTCACCGGGATCTTCACGTAGACGTTGTCGCCGAGGGCGGCGAGCTTCATCGCCTGACGCTCCATCTCCGGGAACTCGTCCGAGAAGACCTCGAGCGAGAAGGGCCGGTCCTTGATCTCCGCGAGGATGTCCCGCGCGAACGCCTCGTAGTCCTTGATCCCCGCCTGGCGCATCAGCGTCGGGTTGGTGGTGAAGCCCTTGATCAGTGGATTGGCGTAGAGGTCCAGGATGGCCTTCCGGTCCGCCCCGTCCGCGAAGATCTTCACCTTCAACGAGCCCGCACTGACTGTCATGACACCGTGTTCCTTTCCTGTGACGCGGTCGCCAGTATCCATGGCACCGCCTCCCCGAGCGAACTCACCGTGAGATCCGGCCGCTCTGGCCGACGCTCGGAGTATCCGTGATCCACGAAGACCGTCCGGCAGCCCGCGCGCCGACCGCTCTCGATGTCGCGCCAGCGGTCGCCGACCATCACGCTCCGCCTCAGGTCGATACTGCGGTCGCGCGCCGCCGCCAGCAAGAGGCCCGGCGAGGGCTTCCGGCAGTCGCAGCCGTCCCGGTCGTCGTGAGGGCAGACGCGGAAGTCGTCGAGGGGGAGCAGGGCGGCAAGGCGGCGGTTCAGTGCCTCGACGTCCTCCCGGGTCCGCGTTCCCCGGGCAATGTCCGGCTGGTTCGTGACCACGACGAGAAGGAACCCGGCGCCGCGAAGTGTGGCACACGCCTCGGCGACCCCGGGCACGACCTCCAGCGAGGCGACGCTCTCGGGCGGATAGGGCAGCCCGTCCCGGACCATCGCTCGGTTCAGGACCCCGTCCCGGTCGAGGAAGACCGCCAGGCGACGGGCCGGTCCACGATCGCCACCCTCCCCGCTCATGCCCGCCCAGCCCGAAGATCCGGCAGCATCTCCATCAGGGACGCCTTCAGCGCCTCACGGGTGTTACGCCGGCACCGCCACCCCAGGCTCCGCATCCGGTCCGTGGCCAGGCGCACCACCGGAACGTCTCCCCTCCAGCCCCGGTTTCCGGTGCCGAACGACAGCCGCGTCTTCCCCGGGCCGAGGCCCAGGCACTCGCAGGCGAGCTCGGCGATCTCCCGCACGGTGATGTAGTCGCCGGTCGCGACGTTGAAGACCTCGATCGGCTTCGTCGAGCGACGATGAGCGACCAGGACCGCGTCCACCACGTCGGTCACGTGGATGTAGGACTTGCTCTGGGTCCCGTCCCCGAGAATCGACAGCTCGCTCGGGTCCTTCAGCAGGCGGCGGAGGAAGTCGAAGCCCACTCCGTGCGTCTGGCGCGGGCCGACGACGTTCCCGAAGCGAAAGCTGCACCCGCTCAGCCCGAACATGTGGACGTAGGAGGTGATCAGCGCCTCTCCGGCGAGCTTGCTTGCGCCGTAAGTGGAGATGGGCGCGAGGGGCCCGTGGTCCTCGCCGGCCTCGACCTCTCCGAGGTCGCCGTACACCCCGCTCCCGGACGCATAGAGGACGCACTTCGCCGAGCTCTGCCGCATCGCCTCGACCACGTTCTGGGTGAGGTAGGTGCCCTCGCGGAAGTCGATGTCCGGTTCGGTGGCGGCCCGGGCGATGTCCGGATTCGAGGCGAGGTGGATGACCACCTCGTGCCCGTCCATCGCGCTCCGGAGGGCGCCCAGGTCCTTCACGTCCCCGCGGACCACGGTGAAGCGCGGATCGGACCGGTGATGCGAGTAGTGCCATTCCCGACCCGACGAGAAGTTGTCGAAGATGGTCACCCGGCGGGTGGTCTCCTCGCCGAGAAGCCGGTCCACGAAGTGACTTCCGATGAACCCGGCTCCGCCGACGACGAAGACGCTCTCTCCTCGATCCTGGCTCACGCTAGCGGACCGACTCCCACTTCGTCGCCTGCATCTTGAGGGCCGGGTGCGTCACCAGCAGGTGCCAGAGCACCGCCGCCAGGCCCTCGGTGTGCGGCGTGATGCGCTCGGGGTTGAGCGGGGGGATCACCACGCACGCGTCCGCCGCCTCCCGGGTGAAGCCACCGTCCCGGCCGACGATCCCGTAGATCCGCGCGCCCACCTTCTTCCCGTGCTCCAGCGCGAGCACCAGGTTGTTGGAGACGTGCTTCTCGCGGTTTCCGCCACCCACGGAGAAGACCAGGAGCCCGTCCCCGGCGCGCAGCCTCGAGCCCTGCAGCCAGTGCACGAAGGTGGTGTCCCAGCCCTCGTCGTTGACCCGGGCGGTGAGCTCGGAGACGTTGTCGGTGGGCGTGTACGCCTCGAAGCCGCAGATCTTCCGGAAGTCGTTGACCGCGTGGCTCGCGTGCCCGGCCGACCCACCCACGCCGAGGATGAACAGTCGTCCGCCGGAGGAACGCACCGCCGCCAGCCCTTCCGCGATGCGGTCGAGCTGGGAGACCTCCAGCGCGTCGAGGATCGCCTTGGTCTCGGCGAGGTAGGAAGCACTGAAGCTGCTCAAGAAGTCCTCCCGAGGTTCGCGCGAGGCGAGGCGCCGGATGCGCCGTAGACGAGATTGGAGAGTCGGCTGGCCGCGTGCACCAGCAGCATGAACACGAAGGTGATGAAGCCACAGAGGCAGAGGAGCAGCCCGGTCACTGCCATGTGGGAGGCGATGCCCAGGTCGGCCGGCAGGCGGAGCCCACCCTGCACGTAGAGGGTGATCAGCGGGATCGTCAGGCCCACGCCTGCGAGGAAGAGGAGCGCGCTCAGCAGCACGGTCCGGGTGTAGGGGAACAGCGCGAGCAGCCTCCGCCGGGCGGTGCCGGTGAAATCGTAGAAGATCCGCGCGATCCACCCCATGTACACGCCCTGGATCCCGAGCAGGGTGGCGGCGAACCCGGCGAGCATCCAGTAGAGCGAGAAGGTGACCTGCCCGACGCTGATTGGCCCGAAGGTCAAGGGCAGCGTCAGCAGGAGGCCGAGCACCAGCAACACCCAGCCCGGCCGGAGCACGAAGAAGTCCGCGCCGTAGACGAACATCGCGCGCAGGTTGATCCACGCCGCCTTCCATGGCGAGAGCCAGCCCGATCGCTTGTGGTGGCTCAGCCGGCCCTCGCGGTCCTTGTAGAACTTCACCGGGACCTCCGCGGTGGGCAGCCGGAGGTGGACCGACTTGAGAACCATCTCCGAGGCGTACTCCCATGACTGCGACTCGAGCTGCAGCCGGCCCAGCGCCTCGGTGGTGATGCCCCGCATCCCGCAGTGAATGTCCGAGAAGTGGCTGGAGTACAGGCGGTTCAGGATCCAGGTCGTGACCGGCGTGCCGAGGTACCGGTGCAGAGGCGGCATCGCGCCGGCCTCGATCGAGCCGCGGAACCTCGACCCCATGACGTACTCGTATCCCTGCCGGAACTTCTCCACGAACAGCCCGAGGTCGCGGAAATCGTAAGTACAGTCCGCGTCGCCCATCACCACGAAGGGGCCCCGGATGAACGGGAGGGCGTCGATGTACGCCCGTCCGAGCCCTCGCTTGGGCGACTTCAGCACCCGCGCTCCGCGAGCGAGCGCGATCTCCGTCGTGCGGTCCGTCCCGCTGTCGATGATCAGGACCTCACCGCGAACCCCCGCCCGCCGGAAGCCCTCCTGGCACCAGTCCACGAACTCCCCGACCGTCAGCTCCTCGTTCAGCGCGGGGATCACCACCGAGACCTCGGGGCGATCCACGTCCCGCTCCGGCAGTAGAAGACGCAGCTCCGGGTCGGAGCCAGCTGCCTGCTGAGGCTGCGGTTCGATGTGGAGTGGAGCTTCCAAGGCTCGCCTGGCCCCCCGGTGTGCGCGGTCCGGCGTATGCGGGTGTCCCGCGCGCCGGGACCTGGGACGGACTACCAACAATGCAGATCTCGATCAAGGCGCCGGTCTACCCGTCAGTCAGACGGCCGTTCCGATCCAGCTCGGAGATACGCCTCGAGGTCCTGCAGGCCGGACGGGGAACCCGCCTCGTAGAACCGGCGATGGACCTCGTGCCCCGCGAGGTTCCCCTCGAGGCTCAGCGTCCGGTACACGTCTGCCAGATCGACCCGTGCTCCGGAGGGGACGAGCCTCTCCACGACTTCCCGGCTCAACACCGACAGTCCGTAGTCGATGTGAACCATGGGGGTGGAGCGAGGATCTTTACGCCGCTTCTCGTAGAGCACCACCCGGCCGTTCTCGAACAGCACGTTGCTCGTGTCCCACCGTCCCTCGTTGCGGAACACGGTGAGCAGCGCTGGCGGGCGAGCGGCGCTGAACGCGTCCCAGACCGCCCGGTAGTCAATGGGCAGATACGAGTCGCCGTAGAGCACGAAGTAGGCCGGGGCGAGCGCACCTGCGTCGAGCGCCCGCCGGAGCGCACCGCCCGTGCCGACCAGGGTCTCGCCATCCTCGACGTAGTTGACCTCGAGGCCCCACCGCTCGCCGGAGCCCACGAAGCCCCGGATGGCATCGCCGCGGTGCCCGATGCAGTAGACGACCTGCTGCACTCCGGCGCCTGCGAGCAGCGAGAGCTGATGAGCGGCGAAGGGTTGTCCGGCGACGGGAATGAGCGCCTTCGGGACCGAGGGCGCGATCGCGGCCACCCTCGTCCCGAGCCCTCCGGCGAGGATCACGCACTGCATGGTCAGTTCCGGGCGATGACCACCGAGCCGTCGTGGTCGAAGGTGAACCGGACCTCGGTCAGTCCCTCCCGCGCCATGGCCTGGCGCAGCGCCAGTCGATCGGACGCGTAGAAGAGCAGGAAGCCTCCTCCGCCGGCACCGACCAGCTTTCCCCCGACCGCGCCGTTGTCCATCCCCACCCGATACCAGCGGTTGATGCGCTCGTTGCTCATCTTCGACGAGCGCTTGGTCTTGTGAAGCCAGTGCTCGTGCATGAGCCGGCCGAACTTCATCGAATCGCCTGCCTCCAGCGCGGTGCGGATCGAGACCCCGAGCTCCTTCACGAAGTGCAGGTTGTCGATCATCGGCGACTGGCCTTTCTCCGACTGCTCCTTCTGCTCGAGCAGCACCTGATCGGCATCACGCGAATACCCGGTGAAGAACATCAGGAGATGCTCCTCGAGATCCTGAAGGGTCGGGGTGGGAATCCGGAGAGGCTCGACCCGCACGCCCTCGCGGGTGAAGTGGAAGCACGCGAGCCCACCGTGCGCGGCGATGTACTGGTCCTGCTTGCCCACCGCGCGGTTGAGCTCGTCGATCTCGATCCGGCACGCCTCCTCGGCCACGGCCTCGGCAGAGACATGCTGGAGGCGAAAGGCGTGGAGCGCCCGAAGCAGCCCTACAGTGAACGCTCCGGACGAGCCGAGGCCGGTCCCCGACGGGATGTCGGCCATGCTGACCACCTCGATCCCGGGCCCGACCGGGTGCGCCTTCAGCGCCTGGCGGATGATCGCGTGCTGGATCTCGTCCACCGACCTCACGCGCTCCAGGGCCGAGTACTTGAGGAAGTAGTCGTCGGTGAACGTCCGGTTGATGCTGACGTAGATGTACCGGTTGATCGCGCCGGCGATCACGAAGCCGCCGAAGCGCTCGTAATACGAGGGGAGATCCGTTCCTCCCCCTCCGATGGAGACTCGCAAAGGTGTTCGGGTGATCAGCATGCTCGAAGGCCGGGGGCGTCTGGACAGGTGGACGGACTCATGCTTGACATCTGCGCTCTCTCTGGATGGTACCGGAAGTGGCCACGAGCAACACGTCTCCCGAGAATCCAGCCGGCCTGCGGGCGCACGCCTACGCCGAGACCTACAGGCTCACGCTGGTGGATCGCTTCGGGGTGTGGCTCTCGTTGCGGCAGATCCTCCGCTGGGCCAACGACCCGGCCGGAAGGGTCATCGGAGACTTCGGGGCCGGATACCACGCTCACCTCGTCCGCGCGTTGCTCGACCGGGTCAAGCTCGCCTACGTGGCAGACGTGAGCCTCGCGCCGGAGCTGGTCGCCGACTCCAGGGTGAAGGCACTCCAGGGACCGCTTCCCGGAACGCTCGAGGCAGTCCCCACCGCCGCGCTCGATCTCGTCTTCTGCATCTCGGTGCTGGAGCACGTCGACGATGCCCAGGGTCTTCTCGGTCAGATCCACCGCGTGCTCCGGCCCGGTGGCCGGGCGTTGATCAACGTGCCTTCCTGGCGAGGCAAGCGGTTCCTGGAGTTCTCCGCCTTCAGGCTCGGGCTCAGTCCGGCGTCGGAAATGGACGACCACCGGATGTACTACGACGTGAAGGACCTCTGGCCACTCCTGGTCGCGGTTGGCTTCAAGCCGAGCCGCATCCGGTGCTTCGGCCACAAGTTCGGGCTGAACACCTTCGCGGTCTGCGACAAGGATCCGGCACAGTGAGCGGCCCGATCGTCCTCGTCGGACGGCGCGATTCGGAGGACCGGCCGACGCGAAGCGAGTAGGGCTGGGCCGGCCGGGCCCGGCGCTTCGCTTCCCGGCTCTCCGCGCATGTCTTCCGCCGATGGATGGTAGCGTCCCGCTGACCCGCCAGTGACCCTTGCTGCAATACAGCCGCGGACCGGCGCGCTGCTCGTCACCCTCGCCGTCGCCCCCCTCCTCCTGATCCACCTGGGCACCCCTGCCCTGTGGGACGACGAGGCGAACACCGCGATCTTCGCCGCCAACGTCTGGAAGACCGGCGACACCACCGCGTTCGACGGCACCAACATCATCGCCTTCCGGGGCGGCCTCGAGCTCGCCGGAATCAAGAACCGCGCCTATCCCCCGCTCCAGTACTTCTACGCCGCACCGTTCCTCGGGCTCCTCGGGCGCAACGCGTTCGCCGCCCGGCTCCCCTTCGTCCTCGCCGGCCTGGCCGGCTTCTTCCTCTGGGCCTGGTGGATGCTCCGCGAAGCGCCGCGGTCCCTGCTGGCCCTCACCGGAATCTTCACTCTGGGGAACGTCTCCCTGTTCCTCTACCTGCGGCAGAGCCGGTACTACGGCCTGGCGTTCGCGCTGGCGCTGACCTTCGTCTACCTCTACCTGCACCGCGACCACTCCCGGCGAAACCGCATTCTCCTGTCGCTGAGCGGCATCGCGCTCCTCGCCTGCCACTACCTCACCTACGGCGCGGGGATGGTGTGCC
>Ga0070664_100000910_pt1 | contig 23061 bp, 11 predicted proteins | sample KBSC73metaG_FD_65863 | JGI IMG/M metagenome (GOLD analysis project Ga0070664, IMG submission 65863) | Corn rhizosphere microbial communities from Kellogg Biological Station, Michigan, USA - KBS C7-3 metaG | ecosystem: Host-associated > Plants > Roots > Rhizosphere > Soil ... | reverse complement strand
CAACTATTTCAACACCGGCACTCAGAAGCTCAATCGGAACAACTTCGACGGCAAGGTCAACTGGAACCGTAATGAACACAACCAGCTGTGGTTCAAGTACAGCGCGATGGACGCGCTCGTGCAGGGCCAACCCAGCCTTGGGGAGGCCGTAGGAAACTGTCTCTGCGCCGGCGGCGGACTCGGCACGGGCTCGACGCTCGTGCAGATCGCCGGCATGGGCACCACCTACACGGTCTCGCCGACATTCCTGATCGATGGCACCTTCGGCTGGACGCGATTTGGCCAGAACGTCGCTCCGCCTGATCTCGGCACGAACTTCGGATCGGACGTGCTCGGGATCCCTGGAACCAATGGCCCCGACCCGCGCGAGAGCGGCCTGCCGGGATTCTATATGTCCGGCTACTCGCAGCTCGGCAATCCTGAGGGCTGGAACCCGCTCTACCGCAACGACCAGTCGTACACGTTCAACACCAACGCCAGTAAATCGCATGGCACGCACGACATCCGGTTCGGGTTCGATTTCGTCCATCACTTGATGAATCACTGGCAGCCGGAACTGGGCGAGGGCCCGCGCGGCGCGTTCTACTTCGATCCAGGGGTGACCGCGCTCAATCCGGATGCGCTCGACGGGACGGTCGGTTTCAAGGGAGACACGCCGTCGTTCGAGAACGACTGGAACTCGGTCGCCGCGTTCATGCTCGGCACACCAGACGTGTCCGGCAAGAGCAGCCAGTTCATCAAAATGGACAGCATGGAGAACCAGTACGCCTTGTACGGGCGCGACCGCTGGCGAGCAACACCAGCGCTCACCGTGGATTTGGGACTCCGATGGGAGCTCTACCCGAATCGACGGCGCTCGGGCGGCCTGGGTATCGAGTCGTATGATCCGACCACGAACGAGGCGCTGATTGGTGGCAGGGGCGGCATCCCGCAGGACAACGGCGTCGGCTTCAGCAAGAAGCTGTTCGCGCCGCGCCTCGGCTTCGCCTATCAACTGGATGACAAGACCGTCCTTCGCAGCGGGTACGGGATCACCTACGCCTCGCATCCGTGGGGCGCGCAGGCACTCCGCGGCTGGTATCCGCTAACGGTCGTGGCCGTGTTCTCGGGCGTCAACGGCTTCCAGCCGGTCACGACGGATCCGGGCTACGTGGCAGCGGGAATCCCCAACGCTCCACTCGGACCCACCGTCGGGATTCCTTCGATCTGCTGCCCTGACATCAGCACCGGCCGGGTCCCGCTGCCCGAGGCCGCGGAGGACGGGTATCCCAGGGCCAACGAGATGCTGCATCGCGGCTACATCCAGTCGTGGAACCTCGTCGCCGAACGCAAATTCCCGGCCCAGATCGTCGCGTCACTTGGATACGTCGGGTCCGCGTCGGTCAGAGGGTTTGCGTTCCTCGACATCAATGCCTCGCAAATCCCTGGCTCCGGCAACGAGGGACGACCGCTCTTCGCCAAGTTCGGACGAACCTCGACCACGAGAGAATGGGACGGCAGGACGCACAGCAACTACCACTCGCTGCAGGCCACGCTCAATCGTCGTTTCACCCAAGGCCTGATGATTAAGAGCGCGTACACGTTCTCGAAGGCCATCGATGAGGCCACGTACTCTGATTGGACGGAGTTCACCTGGAACGCCGCGAGTCAGATGCACCGAAACCGCGCCCTGGCGTCGCACGACGTCCCTCAGAACTTCCAGCTTGGGGTGTTGTACGAGCTGCCATTCGGCGAGGGGAAGAAATGGGCGACAAGCGGAGCGAGTGCCACGATCCTCGGCGGCTGGCAGTTGAACGGGCTGTACGCCGCGTACTCCGGACGGCCATTCACACTGACGGCGTCCGGCGCATCGCTGAACATGCCGGGCAACCAGCAGACGCCGGATCAGATCAAGGACAACGTCGAAATCCTTGGCAACGTCGGCGGTGATGGAACCTACTTCGACACCACCGCGTTCGCGCGTGTGACGCAAGTGCGTTTCGGCAACGTCGGCCGGAATACGATGCGCGGACCCGGAGTTTCGAATCTCGACCTGGGGCTTTTCCGTACGTTCAAGCTTGGCCCGTCGTACAACCTGCAGTTCCGGGCGGAGGCGTTCAATGCGACGAACACTCCGCACTTCAGCAACCCGAACGGGAACGTGAACAGCTCGAACTTCGGAAAGGTGCTGTCGACGCAGACAGCGTACGCGCTCGGCCGATCGCGAGAGTTCAGGTTCGGGCTGCGGTTCACCTTCTGAACGGGGAAAGGAAGTTAAAAGGTAAAAGTTAGAAGTTAAAAGTTAAAAGGGCCGAGGAGAGAACGGGGCCAGCTGTTGGCTCCGACTCTCTTCGGCCATCATGATCAGTCCCGTGTCAGTGCTTCATCGGGACGATCCATTCGACTGGACCGTCAGGGCCTGCCGAACCGGGAAGGCCATTCGATGACGCGACGTCGCGCCACGTGAGCCGTCCATGGACGCCGTAGGGAATCACGCGCACGCGATTGTTCGATCGCTCGACCTTGACCTCGACGAAGCTCTGAAAAAACGGCGCGACGTTGTAATCGAACGCCGCCGACAGCCATTCCGCGGAAAAGGGCCACGCCGCGAAGTGCGTCGTCCACCACCAGGCTGGCCGCTTCCACAACGGTGACATCGCCTCGATCTTGCCGGTCACCGCTTGCCGGTTCGGGTAGTACGCCCATTGAGTTGTCGGCGGCTGCGCCGGCCACGCGAGCGAGGTGCCGAAGCTGAGGTAGGCGCCGCCGCCGCCGTTGACGAAGTAGTGAACCGCCGGCGACGAGTCCGTGCTCGGATTGGAGTAGTACTCGAAGTCGTGCGTATCGCCGGCCATCGCGATCGTCACGCCGCGGCGCAGCAGCAGCGCCTTGAGATTCGAAAACGCCTCGTCTCCGACGGTGGCGTCGTGGCCGCCGGCAAAGAAGGGATGGCCAACGACAGCCATCGTGAATTTCCCTGCCGAGCGATCCAGCGCGCCGTTCAGCCACGCCGCTTGTTCATCGTCAATGGTGCGCAGGACGCCGGTATCAATCGCGATGAGCGCAAACCGGTCGGTCTGAACCTCGAAAAACGGCGCGCGCTGAAACCCGGTGGGGACCCGATACGCCTGACGCAGACGGTCGGCCTCGCTAATGAGATCCTCGATTCGGGCGTCGGTCGTACTCGTGACACGCAGGTCGGCCAGGACTCTCGCGTGAATGCTCGCGCGGGCGGCATCAGGCTGAAGGAACGTCACCGCGAAACCTTCGAGCGCATCGTACCAATCATGATTGCCGGGGATTGCGTACACGGGTTTGCTGATTCCCTTGAATGGCAGCCAGAACTTCGCTTCGTAGTCTTTCATCGCGCCGGTTGGATACACGACGTCTGAAGAGATGACGACGAAGCGCACCTGCGGCTCGTTCGCGACGGACAAGAGCACGTCGCGAAGGACGTGTTGCGACGCATCGCCTTCACCCGTGTCGCCAATGACGATGAACGAGAAGTCCTGCTGATCAAGGCCCGTTGGCGCAACCGCAAATGGCAACGGTTGTGTGCGATCGCCCTGGGTCGAGAGCACGGCGCGAACCATTTCCGCGCGCCACTCGTCCGTGCGCGAGGCCGCCCACGAGTTCCACATTCCGGCGGCCCAGTTCTCGGTGTCGAAGTACCAGCTCATACCCCAGACGGGCACCGTCGCGGCGAGGATCGCCGCAAACGGAAGCCCGCTCCGGAGACCGCGGGTGAGCGCTGTGGGAATCGAAAAACGCGCGGCGCGCATCCGGATGGCGTACGACATCCGCCAACGCAGCCAGGTACCGGTCGCGCGGGACACGACGCTCGACGCTGAGGACCGAACCGCGCGAATGTACGACCGCCAGACGCGGCGTTCGATCCAGCGGGTCGGTCCGCGCCACAACAGATAGACGGGGTTCATTACAAACAGCCCGAAGACGACCGCGATCAGCATGTCTCCAAGTACGGCAACGCCTGGCGACACGAGGCCGAGAAACGTGAGGTCCGTGGTCATCCGGCCCACGTGAATCGCAAACAGCGTCGCGATGAATGCGATCGTCCAGCCGCGATCGCTTGGCGCGCGTGCGAGCTCGGCGGCGCTGACGTCAGCCGCCATGGCGACAGCCTCAGGTTCCGCTGTGAGTCCAAGCTCGTTGACGACGCTCTCGTCCGCATCGGTCTCGGTAAGGATCGGTGCCGTTCGGATGTTCCAGGCAATGCCGAATATTCTCAGCGCGCCCGCGATCGTGACGACCCAGGTCAGCGCGGCGTCGGCCGCGAACACCAGCAGCAGCAGGACGCCCACATTGCCGAGCGTGGCCAGCGCCTTCCAGATCTTGTCGGTGCGCCCAGCCGCCCGCGCGACACCGATCGCGTAACGAACCGCATCAAGCGCAAACCATGCGGCCACCACCACTCGAAGAGCCTGGGCGGCAACGAACGGCGCATTGATCAGGAAGAGCGCAATGATCAGGCTGATGACCGCGCCGGCCGTTCCCTGGTGTCGGGCGGCGGGTGTCGATCGGCGAACGGCGTGCAGCGCCTCGATAGCCGCGGCAACCGCAAGCAGCCACCCGACGGTGGATGGCGGAGACTCTGACCGCGTAAACGGCGTCAGGAGCGCGAGCGCGGCGAGGCCGAGCGTGACGGCAGCAAGGCCGGAAACCGGGGATCTCAGCTTCAGCAACTCGACCGACTGAGCAATTCCGAGTCCATGCGTGAAGCAGCCGGAGTGAACGACCTGCCTCAAGATCTATGGATCATTGGCCCACGACATGTCGTGCTTCTACACGGCGGGGTGGGCGGCGAGTCCCGCGGAATTCAGCGCGGCCGCTTGACGCACGAGGGTCCTGCGCGTCGGCTCCGACGTGCATCTCGGCGAGGGCGAAGGCCCACTCGTCAGCAAGCTCGGCGATCCGCTTGTCGGTCGGGCGATAGCCATGCGACCCGAGCGTTTCGACGCGAATCAGAATCGGTTTGTCGCACGACTGCGCCGCCTGAAGCGCCGCAACGAACTTGAACGAGTGGCTCGGAACGACGCGATCGTCGTGGTCCGCGGTCGTCGCCAGCGTTGCCGGATAGCACGTGCCAGGCTTCACGTTCTGCACCGGCGAGTACTTGTAGAGAAAGCGGAACTGCTGCGGATCGGACGACGAACCGTACTCGGTCCGCCAGGCACGGCCGCCGGTGAATCTGTCGTAGCGCAGCATGTCCATGACGCCAACCGCTGGCAGCGCCACGGCAAACAGGTCCGGCCGCTGCTCCTGCACCGCTCCGACGAGCAGCCCGCCGTTCGAACCGCCGCTGATGCCAAGCTTCGATGGCGAAGTGTATTTGTCCTTGATCAACTGTTCGGCAACCGCGATGAAATCGTCGAATACGTTCTGCTTCTTCTCGAGCATACCTGCTCGATGCCAGGACTCACCGTATTCGGCGCCGCCACGCATGCTGGCGGTTACCCAGATCCCGCCGAGTTCGAGGAAGGCCGGAACGTCGGGCCGATACGTCGGAGTCGTGCTGATAGAGAACCCGCCGTAGCCGTAGAGCATCGTCGGATTCGTGCCGTCGCGTGCGAGATCCTTGCGAGCCGTCAAAAAGAACGGCACTTTCGTGCCATCTTTCGACAACGCGAACCACTGCTTCGTCTCGTATCGCGACACATCGATTGGAGGTTTCGGCGCTTCGAATGGTGTCGAGATCCCGCTCTTCAAGTCGTACGAGAATACCGTCGCCGGATACAGCGGTGACGTGAAGGCGTAGAACATGACGCTCGAGTCCTGACGCCCGTTGAGTCCGCCAATCGAGCCGGTGCCTGGCAGCTTGATCTCGCCCGCGTCGGTGCCGTCCTGGCCAAACATCAGCAGGCGGCTCTGGACGTCAATGAGATACTCCGCGAATATTCGATTGCCCGCCATGATCGCAGCCTCGATCGACTGCTTACGCTCGGGAACGATGGTCTTCCAGGCAGCCTTCCCAGGGTTTCGAAGATCGACGGCGATGATCCGGCGATTGGGCGCGTCGAGATCGCTGCGCAGATACACCACGTTTGCCACGTTCCCGATCGGCGCGTACTCGGCGTCGTCCGTTTCAATCACCGGCTTGACCGGAGCGCCGACATTGGGATGCTGCGGATTCTCGAAGTCTGCGACGTAGAGGCGATTCTTGTTGTCAGAACCCTGAGACATCGTCACGAACAGGTAGCGGCCGTCTTCGCTGACGTCGCCACTCACGAACCAGGTCGGCAGATCCTTGCGCTCGTAGATCAGCCGGTCGTCCGACTGCGCAGTGCCCACGCGATGGTAATAGAGCGCCTGCCCGGAGAGCGCGGCCTCGAGCACCTTCCCTGCCGGCGGCTCGGGATAGCGTGAATAAAAGAATCCCTTCGAGTCCTTCGTCCAGGCGAATCCGGAGAACCGCATCCATTTGACGTTGTCGATGAGATCCCGACCAGACGGGAGATCGCGGACGTGAACGTTCTGCCAGTCTGCACCTCCCTCTGACGTCATGTAGGCCAGGAGGCGCCCGTCCGGCGATGGCGACGTGGCCGAGAGCGACGTCGAGCCATCTGGCCAGAGCTGATTGGGATCGAGCACGAGCGTCGGCAGGGCTGTCAGCGACGTGCGCGTGTAGAGCGGCGACTGCTTCTGCAATCCAGAGTTCCGGCGATAGAAGAGCCGGCCGGCTTCCATCGCGGGCATCCCGGTCTTTGGGTAATCCCACAGCTCAGTGATCCGCGCCTTGATCTTGTTGCGGATCGGCAGCGACTCCAGATACCGAAACGTCAACGCATTCTGTGCCGCGATCCACTCCGCGACCGGCTTCGAGTCGAGGTCTTCCATCCACCGATACGGATCGGCGACCTTGGTGCCGAAGTAGTCATCAGACACATCGCCTTTGGTCGTCGGCGGGTAGGCGCGGCTTTGAGCGAGCGTCACGGCTACCGCGGCCGCCACCGCAACCGTCGAGAGCAGGCTGAGAACTCGAAACTTCTGCATGGGCGGATAGTAGCCCGTTGCCGAGAGGAAGTGTCCAGAATTTCCGGATTCGGTCAGATTGTGTTTCCTGCCGACCGTCTTCGGGCAGTGTCGAGTGCGACAGCCGCGCAGCCCTCGTCTGGCCACTCTTTTATTTGATCTCGCCGCCAACGAACCGGATCAAATGGCCGTCTCCCTTCGTAATACGTGTGAAGCCACAGTCGTACGAAAGGAAGGTCTCTCTTGTCATCAGGTCGCTCGATCATGATGGCGCTGGTACTGGCGGTCGCGGCGTGGGCGGCTCCGGTTGCAGCGCAAGCGCCGACTCAGCGTGGCAAGCTCGTTGTCACCGTTTCCGATCCAAGCGGCTTGGTCGTCCCCGACGCGACCGTGACTCTTGTCGGCCTCGACGACACGACCAGGGCGACGGCGATCGCGCCGATGAAGACCGCCGTTAACGGATCGGCGACGTTCGAAGGGCTCGTGCCGGGACGCTACTCGATAACCGCGGAGTTCACGGGCTTCGAGCTGGGACTGCTCCGAGACTTCCGGGTCAACCGGGGTGACAACAAGCACCTCGTCGTCCTTCCACTCAAGAACATGACCGAATCGGTCACGGTCGGTGGCGAGGGTCAGGCAGCCAATCGCGCGAGCCGAGCGTTCGGCCTGAACCTGACGGACGATGAAATCCAGAATCTCTCGGACGATCCCGACGAACTGCAGCGTCAACTCAACGATGTTGCCGGCCCCGGCGCGATCTTTCGCGTCGACAGCTTCGAGGGGCAGCAGCTGCCTCCGAAATCGCAGATCAAGTCGATTCACGTCACGCGCGATCAATTCGCGGCAGAAACCGAGCAGCCCGGGTCAACCTTCGTCGACGTGATCACGCAACCAGGCATCGGCCCGATTCGGGGCACTGGAAACTTCTCGTTCCGCGACAGTTCGATGAGCGCCAAAAGTCAGTTCACGCCAACCAAGGCGGACGAGCAGTTTCGTGGCTACGGGTTGACCGTTGGCGGCGCGATCATCAAGGAGAAGAGCAACTTCTCCATTTCGGTGAATGGTCAGAACAATTACAGCACCCCCAACCTGAATGTGGCGCTCCCGAACGGACAGCAGCGGTTCGACGTGTTGCGGCTGCGACAGCCGTTTGACCGGGTCGACATCAACGGCCTCTTCGACTACGCACTGACGCGCGACCAGACGCTGCGATTTGGCTATTCGGAGAATCACAACTCGTTCAAGAACCAGGGCATCGGCGCCTACGACCTTCCTGAGCGCGCCTTCACCTCGACGAACAACGGCTACACGTTCCGCGCGCTCGAGGCCGGGCCGATCGGCCGGCGCACTTTCATCAACACGCGTGCGACGATGTCGTGGCGAGACTTCGGATCAGAGTCTGCGGTCGAGGCGCCAACGATCGTCGTGCAGGATGCGTTTACGAGCGGCGGCGCGCAGCGCGCCGGCCGCGTACATGGCAAGAACATGACGATGGCGTCCGACCTGGACTACGTCCGCGGAATCAATTCGTGGCGCACCGGCATCCAGATGTATGGCGACTGGTATCACGCGACGCTCAACAACAACTACCTTGGCACGTATACCTTCAGCAGCCTCGAAGCCTTCGAGGCGGGTACGCCTATTCTCTACACGCGCAGCCTGGGCGATCCGACGTTGGACTTCTTCCACGCCCGCATCGGCGCCTATATCCAGGACGACATTCGAATTCACAAGGGGTTCACGCTGAGCCCGGGCGTTCGTTACAGCTACCAGACGCGCGTGGACGACGCCGCGGCGTTCGAGCCGCGGATTGGAATGACGTGGGCGCCGTGGAAGAGCGGGAAAACGACGCTGCGCGCGAGCGGTGGGATATTTCACGGCTGGCTCGACCCGGGTATCTGGTGGCAGACGGTGCGATCCGATTCGATGCATCAGCGCGACGTCGTGATGACGAACCCGTCGTACCCGGACCCGGGAACCGGCGGCGTGGTGACGCCGGTCAACACGTATCGCCTCGGCAACTACAAACTGAACAAGAACATTCGCTACAGCGTGGGAGTCGATCAGCGCTTCTCGCCGCGCGCCAGCGTCAACGTCCTGTACACCTACTACCATCAGGATCAGTTGCCGCGCGGGGAGAACCTCAATCCTTTGATCGACGGGGTGCGGCCCGATCCCGCGTATGCCAACATCATCGCCACGGTGACCGATGCCGAGCTGCGGCGCCACGAAGCGTACGTCAATTTCAACCTCAATCTTCTGGCACCGTCCGCTTCGAGCAACCGTACTCAGTTCGATTGGCGCCGGCTTTCGGCCAACGGCAGCTACTCGTTCTTTCACGCGCGGCGGAACGCGATCGGACCATTCGACGTGCCAGCCAGCGGTAGGCTGGACACCGAGTGGGGTCCCGGACCAGGCGATAACCCGTACCGCGTCAATGTGACGGTGACGAGCACGCAGCTTCGGAACTTCGCCGCTGCGTTTTCGATCAACGCGGCGGACGGGTATCCCTACCTCCTGACGACCGGATTCGATAACAACGGCGATGGGCTGCTGAACGATCGGCCCGCCGGCGTCGGTCTCTGGTCGCTGCGCGGCACCCCGACATGGACCGGAAGTCTGCGATTGACCTACAACCTGATCGGCGTCGCCGGACCTGGAGGCGGTGCAGCGGCCCAGCGATACAAGCTCGGCATCTACACGGCGATCAACAACCTGACCAACCACGCCAACCTGATGGGATTCAGCGGCATCGCGACCTCGCCATTCTTCATGACGGCGACCGGCGTGCAGAATCCCCGGAAGGTGGATATTGGGATGAATTTTAGTTTCTGAGTCGAGACAAGTGAAAAGTTAGAAGGGAGAAGGCAAAAGTCAAACCTCTACCTTTACCTTTTAACTTCTAACTTTTGACTTTTAACTCTTCCTACTCGCCGTCAAGGCCTGTCACATTCACAAACCCGAACATCCAATCGTTCAGGAAATGCGTGCGGTTCATGCAGTGAACGAGATAGCGGCCCGTCTTCAGGAATTGGTAGGTAATCAGCTGACCATTCGACGTCATGCCAGCGGGAATCGTTCCGCCGTTGAGGAACTGCATCCCGCCGACGGACATCAGTCGACCAGGCACGTACCACACGCGATTGTCCGGATGCGCGTTGGTCACGTTCCTCGACGCGACGAGCACGACGTTGCCCTTGCCATCCTCAATCATGTGTTCGGCGTCGGCGTTGGGTCCACTCAGGTTGCACGTATGTTGAGTCGGATCGGCGATCGTTTTAGGGTCGGTTCCAGGGCACAGGAACTGGCCGATGTCATCGCGGGTCGTGTTCTTGCTCACTTCGAGGATCGCCATCGCGTGGCCGCCGCCGTGAATCTGAAACGTGACCTCGCCGCCTTTTTCGATCGTCACCTCTTCGGGCGTGAGATGGTGCAGCTTATACGAGCACTTGTCCGCGGGCCCACCGATGCCGGTGCCGCTCTGAACGCACGGGTCGGGACCAATCGGGCCCGTCGCCAACACGCCGAAGTCGACGCTCGCACTGGGCGTCGCGGGCTGCTGGTGCGTGAGGTCGCCATTCTGGGCGATGGATACGAGAGGCGCCGCAACGATTGCCGCGGCCGCGAGCAGCAGTTTGTATCGCATTCCGAATCCTCCTTGACCTTGCGTCCGCCGATGGCGGCGGTACGTAGTCGCTGCAGCCGCGGCGCGCAACTTGCCATCAAGCTTTCGCGCCGACGCTCTCCCCAGCAGCGACGCCGCGCGCGTCAGCAAGATCACCGCCAGTGAGCGCAGAGGAATCGGGCCGGGAAATCGGCCGCTGAAAGAAATCGCGGCGTAACGCCTATCTATTGATGCGACGGAGATCGAAATCGATCACGAGATCGGTAAATCGTTGAGTCGATCGTCCATCGACCGTCCGCCTCGTGGTTTCGAGCACCGACGGCTCGGACTCGACAGAACTGGGCACGAACGATGACAAGGAAATAGAATTTAGGGCCTCCGATTGGGACCAGCAGGGGCACTGAAGGCAGGCGACGCAAGCCACGTCGGGATTTGCCACCCGGTTTCGATCTTTATCGTACGGAGCGTCAATCATGTCTGTATCCGTCACACTCGACCAGGTCACGCCGAATTTCACCGGCGAACTCTTGAAACCAACCGACCCTGGCTACGACCAGGCCCGCCGCGTTCATAACGGCCTCATCGACAAGCGGCCCGCGATGATTGCCCGGTGTCGCGGTACGGCCGACGTCGCCGACGCGGTCAAGCTGGCCCGATCGATGGGGCTCGAAATCGCCGTGCGCGGCGGCGGCCACAACGTTGGCGGCCGCGGCACCATCGACAACGGCCTGATGATCGACCTCGCGCCGATGAAAGGCATCCACGTCGACGCGGCGAGGAAGACCGCGCGGGCGCAGGGCGGCGTGCTATGGAAGGAATTGAACCGGGAAACCCAGCTCCACGGGTTGGCCACCACCGGCGGTGTGGTCGGGACGACCGGAATCGCGGGGCTGACGCTTGGCGGCGGACTCGGATGGCTGATGCCGAAGTACGGGCTGGCGCTCGACAATCTCCGGTCGGCCGAGATGGTGATGGCCGACGGTTCAGTCGTCCGCGCCGCAGCAGACGAGAATCCAGATCTCTATTGGGGCATCCGCGGTGGCGGCGGTAACTTCGGCATCGCCGCGTCGCTGGAATACCAACTGCACCCGGTAGGCCCAATGATCACCGGGGGTCTCGTCGCCCATCCCGTGCAGAAGGCGCACGAAGTAATTCGTTTCTTCCGAGATACGTGCGCGACGCTGCCGGAGGAAATGATGATGGTGGCAGGACTCGTGACCGCGCCGGATGGCTCAGGAGCCAAGCTCGCGGCCATGCTGGCGGCGCACTGCGGTCCGCTGCCGCAGGGAGAAGCAGCCGTGAAGCCGATCAAGGCGTTCGGTCCTCCGGTTATGGACGCCATCGGACCAATCTCATACTGCGCGCAGAATGGGCTGCTCGATCCGGCCATGCCCAGGGGCACGTTGAACTACTGGAAGGCGCACTTCCTCACGGACCTGAGTGATGGCGCCATCGACGCGATGGTTGACGCGTTCTCACGGTGTTCGTCGCCCATGAGCCAGATCGTCATCGAGCACTTCCACGGTGCCGCCAGCCGCGTGCCCGTTCACGACACCGCGTGCGCGATGCGCATCACCGGTTTCAACGTCGTGATCATCTCGCAGTGGATGGACGCGAAGGAGAACGACCAGCACATCGCCTGGTGCCGGGACACGTACAAGGCGCTCGGCCCCTATCTGGGGACGACCCGTTACGTGAACTATCTGGACGTCGACGAAGCTGGCGATCCCGCGGCGGTCGCCTACGGCCCGAACTACGCGCGGCTGCGAGAGCTGAAAACGAAGTTCGATCCGGACAACGTGTTCCACGTCAACGTCAACGTGAAACCCCGATAAAGAAATGCTGAATGTTGAATGCTGATTGTTGAATGACGTTTGTGTTTGAGGTGCGGTCGGTAGACCGCGCCAATTCAGCATTCAGAAGTCAACATTCAGCATTTTCATGCGGGTGACATACAGGTCTTCGTCATGGGCTGTGTCAGTGACGTCGGTCGGGTGCCACGAACCAAACGCAACGACGCGCCCAGCGTCATCGATTGAAGGCCCCCGGCTCGCCTCCATCCATTCATCACGGCCATCACCGCTTGTTCGCACGGTACGGTTCGCGGCCCGGTCGTGCACGAACACGTCCCAGAGAAGGTTGATGTCCTGCAACGACGACGGACAGTGGCGTTCACAGAGGAGATTCGTCGCCAGTGACTGAAACGCAATCGCGGAACCATCGAAGGAGAGCGCTGGACGAAGGCTGCTGCCGTTGCCGGCGCGACCGGACGCCGCGCGGCTGACCAGTTCCGTACGGCCGGTCGCAACATCCTGCGCGTAGATCTGCGGCCAGCGGCCGGTCGGCTCTCGAGTCAGATTCGTCGCTTCCGACACAAACGCGATCACGCGCCCGTCGCCGCTGACGGCCGGGTCGTAGCTGGCGCCGTCCGCTTCTCCTCCCGACTGACTGCGACTGACGCGCGTGGTCGTGCCCGTCTTCAGATCCCGTAGATAGATATCTGTGTGCCTGTTCAGATCCATCGTCTCTTCTGCGCAGCTCGTCGTGTTCCGGCACGTCAGGTCCGCCTTCGACGCGAACGCGACATACCGTCCGTCGGCGCTAATCGAGGGAGTCATGCTCGAGCCGGCTGCACTCGAACCGCCGCCAACGCCGACGTCGATCCGTCTGCGGACTCCCGTCGCGAGCCAGATCGCGTAGATACCGACGCCGCGTTGACCGCCGTCAAAAGTGGTCGGGACGAGGTCAGTCGCGCCTGATTCAAACACCACGATCGCGCCGTTCGCGCTGAGCATCGGGTTCGTGCTTGGCCCGTTTGCCGGCGCGCCGTCGGAACGGGCAGTCAACAGGCGCGTCGTCCGCTCGCGCCGATCGCGCAGGAACACCTGAAGAGTCCCGGCGAGGTACGACCTGGTGGTCAGATTGCCGGCCACTGATTCGAACACGGCGTAACGGCCGTCGCCGCTGATATCGCCAACGAGGCTATCCCCATCTGCCGGTGCACCTCCGACGCCGCCGCTCTCGAGTGTGGTTTGTCCGGTCGCGAGATCGGTGACATAGACGTCGCGTCCGTGGTTTCGATCCTCCTCGGACAACCGGGCCGACGAGGTGAAGACCACGTAACGGCCGTCGCGGCTCACGCGAGCCGGCGGCGGCGACGTGGCAGTGGCGTCGCGATCCCGCAGCTTCAGGATTCGCGGTACGGCCTGAACCGTGTCGGAATCAGTCCTCGCCGCCTGATCGCCAGTCCCTCGTTTCATGATCTCGCGCGCGACCCGCTGGCCCGCCTCGATTGCGCGGCGCGTCTCGAAAGAGGTCTCGCTGTTCTTCCAGACGGTACCGTTGCCGGCCTGCGCCTGCAGATCCACTCGATCGAGCTGCTCGAGGATGTGTTCGAGCTCGTGTGCAATGAGCTCCGCACGGTTCGAAACAGGCTTGACGTGGACCCTGGCAGCCACGGGTCTATCTTCCTTGAACGTCAGCGTCGTCCACGCGTCGGCGAGAAACGCGACAGCGGACTGATCCTCCTGCGACACCGTCACCAGCAGAGAGGGCTCCTCCGCAAGCCGCCGGCACTGCCGACGGAAGGTCGGCGAAGCCTCCCACATGCGGTCCACGATCAACCGGAACGTCGACTCGACGTGAAGGTTAGCGGGAGGCCGAGATTGATCGGGCCTCGCCGCGCTCAGGCTTACCCACACTGTCGCGGCCAGAAACCATGCCAGCGGTGCTGAACATCCGCCCTTCATCCCGACCTCCCCACGCGCCGGAGGGTGCGTGTCGAAGAGGTAGGCGGAAAACTCGAACGCGAGCTGTCATGGAGAGAAATGCCTTTAAAATGGGGCGCAAGTCCCGAGGATCGGAGGTCTCCCCTGCCCGATGTCCCGAGGCACGATGTGACGGCGCTTCTCCTCGACTGGCGTGGAGGAAACGCGAGTGCGGTCGAGAAGCTGATGCCGCTCGTGCATGGCGAATTGCGGCGGATCGCAAGACGCCACATGGCCGGCGAACGGCCCGACCACCTGCTGCAGGCCACCGCCCTCGTCAACGAGGTCTATCTCCGGCTGGTCGACGTCCGGCGCGTCCAGTGGCAGGACCGCGCACACTTCTTTGCCGTCGCCGCCCGCCTCATGCGGCGCGTGCTCGTGGACTTCGCCAGAGCGCAAAAGAACCAGAAGCGCGGGGGCGCCCTGCAGCACGTCACGCTCGATCAGGATCTGCACGCCCCAAGCGACACGCCGGCGGACTTGATCGCAATTGACGACGCGCTTCAGGCGCTGTCCGCGGCGTACGAACGGAAGGCCCAGGTCGTCGAGCTGCGGTTCTTTGGCGGATTGAGCGTGCAGGAGACCGCCGAAGTGTTGAAGATTTCGGAGGAGACTGTCATGCGCGATTGGAAGTTCGCGAAGAACTGGCTGATGCGCGAGCTGTCGCGGGGAGTCAGACCGGGATCAGACCGTGGGCAGACCCCGTGACTGTTGTGATGATCTCGGCCGCTTCCTGTTGATTGGATTGATAGAATACCCGCCCAACAGCACGCATGCTGAATCGTCAGCTGGGGTCCTACACCATCGTCGCGCCGCTCGGCATGGGCGGAATGGGCGAGGTGTATCGTGCGCACGACAGCAAGCTTGGACGTGATGTTGCGATAAAGATCCTGCCCGAACATTTCACCGCGGATCCCGAACGCCGCGCGCGGTTTGCGCGCGAAGCGCGGGTGCTCGCGACGCTCAATCATCCAAACATCGCGGCGATCTACGGACTCGAGGAGTCGAATGGCATGTCGGCCCTCGTCCTCGAGCTGGTGGATGGGACGACGCTGGCCGATCGCATCGCTCGTGGGCCACTGCGACTGTCCCAAGCAGTCACGATCGCGCAGCAAGTCGTCAGCGCCCTCCAGACTGCCCACGAACAAGGCATCGTCCATCGCGATCTGAAGCCCGCCAACGTCATGCTTCAGGGCATCACCGACATTTCGACGACGGACATTCGCGCGAAAGTGCTTGATTTCGGGCTGGCCAAGCCGGCAACGAAGCTGCTCGACGATGATCCGACCATCTCTGTCGGCGACACCGCCGTCGGCCACATCGTCGGCACGCCCGCCTACATGAGTCCTGAACAGGCGCGGGGCCTTGCCGTCGATGCGCGGACAGACGTCTGGGCCTTCGGCTGCGTGCTCTATGAAATGATCGTCGGCCGCCCGGCGTTTCGGGGAGCGACCACGTCCGACACCATAGCGAAGGTCCTCGAGCGCGACCCGGATTGGCAGGCCTTACCTGCATCAGCACCGGCGAGCATCCGCCGCCTGTTGACCCGCTGTCTCGAGAAGGATCCGAAGCGGCGCCTGCACGCGATCGCGGATGCCAACTTCGAGCTCGACGAAGCGCTGACGGAGAGTAAGCCGGCAGTCGTCGCCAGCGCTGCCGCCCCGCAGCGTCACATCACACGATGGCTGTCGGCCGCCGGCGTCATCGCGCTGGTGCTTGCCGCCGGCGGGTGGAAGCTGTGGACGAATCAATCAGGAGATCTGCCTGCACCGCGCGTGATGCCGCTCACATCATTCCAGGGCATCGAGATGTCGCCGACGTTCTCGCCGGACGGCAAGCAGGTCGCGTTCTCGTGGGATGGCGAGAAGGGGGACAACGAGAACATCTACGTCCTGATTGTCGGATCGGATAATCCTCTGGCTGTCACGAGCGATCCTGCGCGAGACGTTGCTCCTGCATGGAGGCCGGGAAGCAGCGACATCGCATTCGCACGAGTGGACGCCGACAAAGCGTCGATCTTTCTGGTCTCTGCAACCGGCGGTTCCGAACGCAAACTCGCCGAGTTCACGCCGTTTCCATATTCAGGCTCAGGACCAATTGAGACGCGGGATCCCAGGCTGGCCTGGTCTCCCGATGGGCACTGGCTCGTGGTGAGCCGGGTTGTGTCGGGCGACGAAAAAGGCATCTTCGTGGTGGGAGAGGACGGCAGCAAACAGACATTGCTCAGTGCTAAGCCTACAGACGATTACAGAATGGCTGTTTTTTCTCCAGATGGAAGCAAGCTCGGAGTGATAAATGGTGGCTCGATCGAAGTCGCGGATCTCGCCGGCACTGGCCGGCCGACGATCAAGGGCGTGCCGCGGACGTTGACGTCTTCTTTAGGGTACGTGGGCGGCGTGGCCTGGACCGTTGACGGAGAGTCATTGATGTTTGGACGGTCACGATACCCATCACCCGATCCCCCTTCGTTGTGGCGCGTCTCGGTCTCCGGTAATGGTGTCCCGGAACGGTTCGAACTCGCAGGAGTCGCATCCTATCCAGCGATCGCGCCGACAGGATCGCGGCTGGCTTTCGTGCGTCGTGGTCTCAACATCGATCTGTTCAAGCTCGAGGCCGACAAAGAGCCGCAAGCGTTTCTGGCCTCGACGTTCAACGAGCAAGATGCGTCCTTCTCCAACGACGGCTCGAAAATCGCCTTCGCCACTGACCGCACGGGCGAAGGAAACGAAATCTGGGTTGCAAAGGCCGACGGATCCAATCGTCGACCGCTCACCAACGGCGTCCGCCGGCCGGAAGGAGCCCCTCGTTGGTCTCCGAAAGATGACTGGCTGGCGTTCGATGGGCTTGGCGATGACGGCCTGAGGCATGTGTACCTCATTGATCCAGCGGGCGGTCAGATTCGGCAGATTCCGAGCAAGCCCGGCTTCCGCGATCAGGTGCCCAGCTGGTCGCGCGACGGCAAGTGGATCTACTTCGGATCGACCCGTAGCGGCCGTCCAGAGGTGTGGCGCGCGTCGTCGGCTACGGGTGGTGACGCGGAACAGATCACGAGGAACGGTGGCGAGTACGCGTTCGAGTCGTGGGACGGCCACACTTTGTATTACTTGCGAGCCATCAATGGCGCGCAGACGCTATTCGCGATGCCCTTGCCTCACGGCGCCGAACGCCCGCTGAATCTCCAGGTCGGTTTTTGGAACTACGTGCCAGTCGAACGCGGGCTGTACTACATGCCGCCACGCCGGGGACAACGCCCGCCGTTTACTTGGGAAGTGCGATTCCTGAATACGGCGACCGGCCAGAACCAGCTCGTTTACAGCGTCCCGCTGGCGACCGCTTCGCCAGGCCTGACCGTCACGAAAGACGGTAAGACGGTCGTCATCGAGGGAGTGAGTGTAATAACGCAGGACCTGATGCGCATCGAGAACTTCTCTCTGAAAGAGCGCTGAATCCCTCATCACTGATCACTGATCCCGAATCGCTCATCCTCGAATCCCTCATGCTTGAATCAGCGAATCGCTGAATCTTAGCCAGCTGCAGCGATTCCGCGATTCAACGATGAGAGATGCAAGGATCAGGGATCAGTGATTAGTGATGAGGGATTCATTCCTGTCTGAGCGCGACGAGAGGGTCGACACGGGACGCGCGATATGCGGGCAACCAGGTCGCAATCGCCGCGACGAGCGTGAGCGACACGATGCCAAAGGCGAAGGTCGCGGGATCGTTCGGCGAGAGACCATAGAGTCGGCTGGTGATGAGACGGAGCGCCGCGACCGACGCGGCGCCCCCGGCAATCATCCCCGCGATCACGAGCCAGCCGGTCTCCCGCAAGATCATCGTGATCAGCGTTCCGTCGCGGGCGCCGAGCGCCTTGCGGATGCCGATCTCGTTCGTCCGACGCGCGACGCCGTACGACAGCACCCCGTAAAGGCCAATCGCCGCCAGCAGAACGGCGACGATGCCAAATGCGATCGACAGCCGCGCCAGGAGTCGATCCTGAACGATTCGTGTGTCGACAAACGAGGCGACGGTTCCCGCGCGGGCGATAGCCATGTTCGGCTCGGCCTGCTGAATGATGCGACGCACATCCGAGAGCACTCCGGACCCGTCGCTCGCAGGACGCATGATGAACGTGACCGCTTCGACGCTGGCGGCCGGCTGCGAAATCGGGGTGTAGAAGCGGTGCTCGATCTCCCCTCGCAGCCGGTTCTGCCGCGAGTCCTTCACCACGCCGACGACTTCGTAGGTGTGCTTCTCGTCGGCGTAGCTTTGAGTCACGTGCAGGCCGATCGGATTGCGGCCGTTGAAGAAGCGCTTCGCAAACGTCTCGTTGATGACGCAGACCATGGGGCCACCAGCGCGATCGTCGTCCGTGATCTCACGACCGAGCAGCACCGGAACGCCGAGCGTTGTGAAGTACCCGGGACCGACCGCGTCGTAGCGCGAACCGCCATCGCCGCGCCCGGTCGGCGTGTAGCCTTCGACGACGATCTGGTCACCGTTGTCGGAGCCGCCGAAGAGGCCGTTGTTGGAATAGGTCACGCCTCGCACGCCCGGCAGGGTGCGAATGCGCGCACGCAGCGCCTCGAATGCGATCGCTTGGCGCGCGACATCGTAGCCGGCTGCCTGCGCGTCGACGCGAACCGTCACCAGCTGGTCTTTCGAGTACCCGAGATCGACGTGCTGAAGGTTCAGCAGGGTCCGGACCAGAAGGCCGGCACCCACGAGGAGCGGCAACGACAGGGCGAGCTGCCCGACGACGACCAGCTTTCCGACACGAAGCCACGCCGTGGATCCGGCGATGCCTCTGCCTTGTTCACGAAGGCCGGTGATGGCCTGAGTCTTCGTGATCCGCATCGATGGCAGGAGTCCGAGCGCCAGACCGGCCGCAAGCGTCACGACGAAGACGAATCCAAAGAGACGAACGTCGAGCACAGCCGGCAGTGCAATCGTTTCCGAGACCAGTCGAAGCAGACCTTGCCGCAGGAGAAACGCGAGAAGGAGCCCGGCAACGCCGCCAGCGAATGCGAGACACAGGCTTTCGGTCATGAGCTGACGCACCAGCCGCCCGCGGCTTGCGCCAAGCGCGAGCCGCACGGCCATTTCACGGCTGCGCGCAGTCGCGCGCGCGAGCAGCAGGTTGCCAAGATTTGAACAAGCGATCAGCAGTACGAGACCAGCGGCCCCCAGCAACACGAACAGCGGCTCGGAGAAATTGTTGCGCAGTGACGACGCGCCGGTGGCCGCATGCTTGAGCACCAGACGCTGATCGAGAAACTGCTTTCGTTTTTCGGCATCGGCCATCGATCCGTAGTACGTGGCCAGCCCCTGCTGAAACACGACATTGGCGTGCGCCTGTGCTTGATCCAGGCTCACCCCTGGTGCGAGCCGCGCGAACGCGTGGAGCCACATCACTTTCTCGACGTTGCCGGGCTTGTCATGAAGCCAGTCACGCCCCGGCAGGACTGCGGCCTGCATCGCAAGCGGCACCCACACATCCGGACGTTCTCCTACCGTTTCGCCGAAGAACGATGCCGGCATGACCCCAATCACGGAGACGACGCCGCCGCGGAACGCGACGGACTGCCCCAGCGCGTCGGCGCGACCGCCAAAGCGGCGCTGCCAGAATTCGTGACTGATCACCGCGGCCGGGGTAGTGCCGGCCGCGGCTTCCTGGCCGGCCTCGAACGTCTGGCCCACGAGCGCCGCCACACCCAGCGTGGCAAAGTACGACGACGACACCAGGCGGACCGCAATCTCTTCCGGTTGCCCGCCGGCCACGCGTGCCTCGGTGCGCTGCAGGCTGCTGCTCGACGCCATCATCGACGCGAACGTCCCCGTTTGCTCCTGGAGCTGACGAAACTCGGTGTAGGTGACGAGCGACCGCTCACCGTCCTGCATGCCGACGGAAACGCCCTGCGCCCCCGGGTCGGTCAGCATCACCAGGTCCTGAGCGCTCCGGACCGGCAATGTCGTCATCAGGACACTGTTGACCAGGCTGAAGATGGCGGTGTTCGCGCCAATCCCGAGCGCGAGCGACAGGATTGCCACCGCGGTGAAACCGGGCGTCGAGGCGAGGACACGAATGGCGTGACGAATGTCCTGAAGGATCATGGTCGGCTCCGAGATTGTGTAGGCGGCCTCAGTATCTTCCCGCGAATCAAATAGTAGACGCTCACACCGCACAAGTGGTTGAGGCGGTCTCGCGCGTGTAAGATGCTCGTCGATGCGAACGCACTGGCGGCTGATGACGGTGATCGTCGTTTGGATTCTCCCGTTGGCAGCCATGTCCCGCCAGCAGGGGCCAGGCCCGGCACCCCCTCCGATCTTCTTCGACGACTTCTCCAGCGGCCAGCTCGACCGCTCGAAGTGGAACGTGATCGTCACCGGTCGTACGGTGAACAACGAGCAACAAGCCTATGTCGATTCCAGCGACACCATCACCGTCGGCAGCGGGCCGGACACCGCGGGCGCAGAGAACGGCGCGCTGATCATCCGTGCACGACGTCGCCCTGGCTTCAAGACTCCCGAAGGCCGCGCGTTCGATTTTATTTCGGGCCGACTCGAATCACGGTCGAAGTTCGAGTTCACGTACGGAACCACAGCCGCGCGCATCAAGCTCACGTCCGGCGCCGGACTCTGGCCGGCGTTCTGGGCCCTCGGCACCGGCCGATGGCCGGCCACGGGCGAGATGGACATCATGGAAAACGTTGGCGACCCGACGTGGACCAACTTCGCGCTGCATGGACCCGGATATTCCGGCAACACGCCGTTGGTGAGTCGCCAACATTTCGCCCGCGGCGGCGACATCAGCGGCTGGCACATCTACTCGATGGACTGGTCTGCCGACGCGCTCATCTTCAGAGTGGATGGTGCGGAGGAGTACCGTGTCACCCGCGCGATGGTCGAGCAGCACGGCCAATGGGCCTACGACAACCCCAAGTTCCTGATCGTCAATCTCGCCCTCGGCGGCCAGTACCCGCAGGCCGTCAACAAGATCGCCGAGCCGTACGTCGGGTTGCCGCAGTCCACCGTCGATCTGATTGCTTCCGACAAAGCACTAATGCTGGTCGACTGGATCCGAGTGACGCATTGAATCCCTTATCACTAGTCACTAATCCTGAATCCCTAATCTACGAATCCCTGTAGTGATCAGTGATCAGTGATCAGTGATCGGTGATCAGTGATTCGTAGTTGTCACACTTTGTCACGGGTGCGACACCGGCGCGTCACGACTCTGCCGTCTTGATCAGTACTATGACCCGCAAAGCCATCGTCCTGGTGGTGCTGGTCCTGATGGCAACCATCACCGTCACCGCCTTCCACTCACGCCACACCATCATTTCCGCCCCGGTCACTGCACGCGTCACCCGTGGCGACATTGTCACCGTCGTCGCTGCGACCGGAACGGTCAACGCCGTCACCACGGTTGAAGTTGGCAGCGAAGTGACCGGAACGATCGAGTCGCTGGGCGCCGATTTCAATCAACTGGTTCACAAAGGACAGATCCTGGCGAGGCTGGATCCGTCGATTTTTCAGACCACGCTCGATCAGGCCAGGGCGGCGCTGGCGAGCGCGCGCGCGGATGCCGAACGCTATCGGGTCGCCGAGGCCGCCGCGGACACGGCGCTGACGCGCGCCCGCGAGCTGCACGATCAACAGCTGATAACCGAGGAAGACTTCCAGGCCGCGGAGACCGACAAACGGTCGGCGACGGCACAGATAGCCAGCGGCGATGCGATCGTCCGGCAGGATCAGTCCGCGGTTCAGTCGGCGGAGGTCACCCTGTCGAAAACGATCATCGAATCGCCGATTGATGGCGTGGTCATCGCCCGGAATGTCGACGTCGGCCAGACCGTCTCGGCAAGTGTGTCCGCACCCACGCTGTTCGTGATCGCCGCGGATCTGTCGAAGATGCAGGTCGAGGCCGGTATCGACGAATCCGATGTCGGTCGCGTGACGGAAGGGCAGCCCGTGACGTTTCACGTCGACGCCTTCCCTGACGAAACGTTCACGGGGACAGTACTCGAGGTGCGCTTGAATCCGACGGTGGATTCCAATGTTGTGACATACACGACCGTCATCGACGCACCGAATGCCAGCTTGCAACTGAAACCGGGGATGACGGCCTTGTTGTCAATCGTCGTCGGCCGCCGCGACAACGTCCTGCGCGTGCAGGCAGCGGCGCTGCAATATCACCCCAGCTCCGGCGTTCTCGCGCGCTACGGCGACAAGAGCGCCATCGCGCCTTCCGGTAAGGCGAATGCCGTCTGGGTCTCAAACGGCACGACCATCGCCCCGGAGCCGGTGACCACCGGCGCCAGCGACGGCATCTATACCGAGCTCGTCTCAGCGCCCTTCGACGAGGGCACGGCGGTGGTGACGCGATGAATCGCTTGTCACTGATCACTAATCCTTGAATCCTCGATCCTTCAATCCTCGAATCGAGGTGCTCGAATCGTGAGGCGGTGATTCAACGATGAGAGATTCCAAACCGATCGGGGATGCGAGGATCAGGGATTCAAGGATCAGTGATCAGTGATGAGGGATTCATTGAAGGTCGCCGTGGTCAGCGCCACTCCCAGGGAAAACCCCATCATGCTCTTCATCAGCAGACTCCTCCTTTGTCATCGACTCCAGCGCGACAGTAGCTGGAAGCGTGTCCATCGTCAACGGCCGCTCGCGGTTGGATTGGCCACCCGA
>Ga0070664_100000909_pt1 | contig 23070 bp, 16 predicted proteins | sample KBSC73metaG_FD_65863 | JGI IMG/M metagenome (GOLD analysis project Ga0070664, IMG submission 65863) | Corn rhizosphere microbial communities from Kellogg Biological Station, Michigan, USA - KBS C7-3 metaG | ecosystem: Host-associated > Plants > Roots > Rhizosphere > Soil ... | reverse complement strand
GGGCACATCAAACATGCTCGCGGGTTTCGACAGTTTCTGCTGCGAGGAGAAAGCAAAGTTGCCACAGAGTGGAGCCTTTTATGCACGGCTCACAACTTACTCAAGTTGGCCGCGGTTGCTAAATGAGGAACGACACGATGTTGCTTAAAGAGAACGATGTGGCCAAAGCAAACAACACCGTCCGATCTGAAGAAATCTCCTCAGAGATCTGGTTTATAGCCCTCAGCTATCCCAGCCTGTCTTCGTTACTTGGACGGGCTGCCAGGAGGGGAGCTGCTCCTCCTTCTCCTCTAATTTATTCGACAACCAGAATCACTTCTTGTCCAGATCACCATACAACTGCTTCCTTGCAAGCTCCAGACCACGACGCGCATCCACATCCTCCGGATGCAATCGCAATACCTGCTGGTAATGGTCGATCGCTTCGCTGTACCTGCCCGCGTTCGCCAGTGCCACAGCGTAATTGAAATGAGCCTCGGCAAAATCCGGCTTAACCTTTAGCGACTTTTCCCAATGCGCGATCGCTTCCGGCAGCATTCCCATTTGCGCGAGTGCGCTGCCCAGATTGTTATGTGCCTCCGCATGATTCGGATCAACACGCAACACCTCTTCCCAATCCGCAATTGCTTCAGACACGCGGCCTTTCTGCGCCAGGCTCATACCCCGATTGTTGCGGGCCATGGTCTCATTCGGGTTAATCCGTAACGCCGTCTGATATTCCGCCAAGGCTTCATCCGGCCGGCCCTGATCGTCCAGTTCGGCTCCAAGATTGGTATGCGCCATCCAGCTATCGGGGTTTCGATCGATGGTTGTCCTCCAGAGCACGAGGATGTCCGAATACACATGAGCCTGTTGCCAGCTCATCACGGCCAAAACGGAAACGAGAAACAATCCGCCGAGCGCCGGGATTCTTTTAAACGCTCTCGTTGCACCCGCCGCTATGAACGTCAGAGGAGCGATACACGCCAGATACTGAAAATGATCCGCCACAAACGAATAGCGAAATGGATACACATCCAGGAAACCCATCGCAGGAAACAACGTTCCGCAAAACAGCAAGTACGACGCGAACCATGAGGGCTGTTTCTCCCGATACCACCACAAGACAACCAGCAGACCGATTGCAGCCAGGGGAAACAGATACTGCCACCAGACGTCGTGACGGATTTGCCAACGCGGATAATTGAATATCAGCGGATCGGGCCAGACCAGCTTTCCCAAATAGAACCAGACGACACGTCCCGCAATCAGAATGCGGTCGATGAACGAGAACTGAAAGTCTCGTCCGATTGCGCCGACAACGTTTCGTTCCATCCAAGCGCTGAAAATTCCGAATCCAGCTCCGATCAGAAAGAGTGGCGCAAGCGAGAGGATGTCGGCTTTCCACGACAGCTTTCCGCGTTTCCACCAAAGGACGACCAGCAACGCCGCAGGCAGTGTCGCCACGACTGCCTTGGACAAAATACCCAGCACGAAAAGGAGCAGGCTAAGCGCATAGAAGATCCCGCGTCTTTTCTCACTCCAGTAAAAATGAAGATACGCAAGCGCCGCACCGAGACAGAACAGACCCGACAATGTGTTCTTGAGCTCGGACATCCAGGCAACGGATTCCACCTGAACCGGATGGAATGCAAAGAGAGCCGCGGCCAGTGGGGCTCCGGGAACTTCCAGGCGACGCAGGATGCGAAGCAGGATCACTGCAGAGAACGCATGCAGGAAGATGTTCAACAGGTGGTAACCCAGCGGCGCATCGCCCCAGACGCGGTGTGCAATCCAGAATGCGCTGTGAGTGACCGGATAATATTGCGGCGTCGTTCCCGGCTGAGTCCAGATTCGATACAGTCCCGATACGGACTGGAGTTCAGGCGAAGTCAGATGTTTTTCATCGTCCCAGATTCGCGTTCCATTCCACGCGGGAAAATAAGCGAAAAGTGTTCCGGCAACAATCAGAAGACTGAACAGCCAATCATATTTCTTCAAGCAGCCGAAGGATATGGGCGGAGAGCGGAGAATTCAATCGGGAATGGGAAGAGGGATACAACAACGCGTTGCTGTGTCCCTCGCTCAACCCGCGGACACGGTCCACCCTCTGCCGTTCTGGAAGAAGAATTACCCAAAAGCAAACACCCCTGCGGAAATCCGCAGGGGTGTTTGACACCGCATTCGGTAGATCAGAAACTCAAACGAGCTTGTCCCTGAAACGTGCGCGTCTGGTTGCCTTTCCCGTTAATCTGTCCGAGTGTGTCAATTGTAAAGCTCGGAATATTTGGAATAGGGTGATTCATCACGTTCGTCGTATCGATTCGGATTTGAAGACTTTTAGACTCGGAAAGCCGGAAGTTCTTGCTCAGATTGGCGTCAAGACTCCATTGTCCGTAGTAAGTCAACGAACGTGCTCCGAGTGATCCGAGTCCTCCAGGTTCCGGATTGATCAGTCCCACGACCGCGGATCGGGAATCCGGAAGAGTGAACGAGCCAGCAGTGCCTGTCGGAACGATGAGCCCCAGAGCATCGAGCGAACAATTCGCCTGCAAATTCGTGCCCATGCTGTCGGTTGCGGCGACAAGCGGACTGGTGCATTGCGGATCGAGGAGACTCACATACGGACTGGGGTCCCCGTAGAACGATCCGGCGGTGTTGTTTGCCCTGCCCCATTCCACACTTCCACGGGGAATCTGCCACTGATCGCTAGCCACTAACATCCTGCCATTCCCATACCGCATATTGCCTGCGCCGATAATGTCGGCGGGAGAACCGGTAGCGGCGCTGAAGATGAAGCTCGTCTGCCAGCGTTCTACCAGACGCGCCACCAGGCCGGAAGAAGAACCCATGACCAGCTTGTTGGGACCGATCGGTAATTCGACCGTGCCGTTCATACGGACACTGTGCGGGCCTTCACGACCACGCGCGTAATCCAGATCTCTATTCCGAGGATCTGTGTAGCCGCTACCCGGCAGCTGCATCGATTTCGCCCAGCTGTACGTGGTCTGGATGCTCACGCCCTGAATAGGCCTGGCTGTCATCTGGACCTGCATTGCGTGGTAATTGCTGTGGCCGAGATTCGCATTGTAGGTTGCGGTGCCGAACTGAGGGTTGGAGGTCAGATAGTTTTCCGGAAAACAGCGAGTGGGAATGTTCGTTGGGGATGCTGGATTTGCCGGGTTGTATAGGCCGTCGGCAATGCGATCGCAGCCATTTCGCAAAGTTCTCTGTTGAACGCCCGTTAATGCTGCCCCGGTAGACGAAGACGGATCTGTCGGAAGAGGCCTCAAACCAGTAGGAGCCAGTGTCAGCAGCAGGTTTGCAACATATTCGAAATTGCCATTGGCCAGGGCAGACGCAAGTGTCGGCTGGTTAATCCCCGGCGCCACCGCCGTGCTTCGACGCAGATGGGCCGAGCCGGTCTGAAAAATTGTCTGGCCCGCCAGCAGTGTGCCGGCCGGCTGAACAACCGAAGTTCCAACAGTGCCGTAGAGGGGGGCCGTCGCACTCGCGGTCACGTTCGAGTTGAGGTTCAGGCCCGCCAGCATCTGATCGAAGAGCGGCGAATCTCCACCAGCCCGGGTAACCACGAGGGCGTCGAAAAGTTCCTTGTTGTAGAACACCGTCGAATCGTTGAGATTGAGGCTGCCCGCCTGTTTCCTTGCAAGCGTTCCGACATATCGAACTTCAACGCTTATCTGCTTGCTGACGGTTCGTGCAACCGATAGCGTCAGGTTCTGGGTGTATGGAGTCGCGTAATGGGGGTCATATGCCGTGTAGTTCAGGCTCCGGGCGTAGATTGGAACCGTGGCTCCTGGCTGACGAACCGGCCGAACCGGTACGAGCGCAGGAATGTCTGTGATGTTCAGCGCGCGCGTCGATAATATCGACGCAAAGGCGGGATCGGTGACTGAAGTGTTTGCGGTTAGGGCATTGCCGGGTGCTGAACCCAGCAAGGTGTCGATCGTGATTCCGTCCCGGCCGGCTTGCCCAAACGTGACCTGGTATCCTCCGCGCAACGAGGTCTTGCCTTCACCGAACCAGGGCACTTGCCAGGCAAAGCCGACGGCCGGGCCAAAGTTATTCCAGTCGTTTGGAATTGCGACTTTACCGGGATTGGGGGTGTTGGGGCCTACAAACTCGACCTGAGTCTGCTGGACCGGATCGCAGTTCGACACGGGAAGAAGTGTCGACTGTATCACGCCCGTTTGGCAAGACAGCGGCGCTGCGGAAGTGCTTCCGTACCCTGTCAAGTAGAGGTTTCCCGGCTCCAGATAGTTGTTGAAAAGTTGCCCTCCAGCCCCACGGCCGGCGCCGAACAACCCTTCGCCGAGCCCGACGGCTGCGGAAGTCAGGCCGGACCGAAGATAGGGTGATCCATAGTATTCATAACGAAGACCGAGGTTGAGAGTGAGGGTCTTGCTCAGCTTATAGTCGTCCTTGACGAAGGCCGCCCACTCCGTTCGAACTTGTTCGCGGCGCCGATTCCCGTCTTCGGTGCTGGTCGTATCATTCCACAACCCGTTCGTCACATTATCGGCGTTGTCGATCCAATACTGCTGAGTCGCCGTCGATACCGATCCGTTCAGGAAGTACAACATGTTCGTTGCATTATTCCGGGAGTTTTGCCGGAAAGTTGGAAGTTGACTCGAGAAATTGGCCAGCGTCGAAAAAGGACTCACGGTGTTTGTAGCGCTTGCGTTGTTTCCCATCGTGACGGTGGGATCGGGCTGGATGTTGTATCCATTTGATCGGGGAAACCGCAGATCGATGCCAAACTTAAAAGCATGCCGATCCTTCGTCCAGCTCAGAGTATCGGCCCAATTGTACAAAGGCGTGACATTTCCGATCTGCGAAGGATTGGGAGCCATATAACCGTTGCTGCCCGCGTAACCGTAACCGCCGACACTGGGGTTCAGCACGACAGCATATGTTTTCCCGTTCAGCGCGTTTGTGCCTCCAGTCAGCAGAAATTTTTCAGCGGCTTCCCGCGTTGCGGTATCCGGGTTGAGCCAGGCCGGAAGCGTGTCGGTACTATTGTGGTTCATTCCGAATCGGGCTTCATTGAGCAGAGAGGAACTCAGAGTGGAGGTCGCGTTGATGGTTAAAACGACCGGACGACGACGCACAGTACCTGTTAAACCACCCGGCCATTGAGCCACGTTGTCGGCGCTATCGTCCATTTGATAGCTCCAGCTTCCGCTGACCTTATGGGCGGGATTGAAATTGTGATCCAGCTTGAGGTTGATTTGCTTTCGGTTACTATAGGCGTCCGAGCCGACAATCGCGTTGACGCTATTGCTGCCCTGCCTCGTGCGCAACCAGCGGAACTGTGCCTGATTCAGGCCATCACCGCTGCCTAAAGCATTTCCGCCACTAAAGAAGTTGGTTCGCGGCATCAGATCCATGATCCTGCGGATGTATCCGCTCGCATCAAATCCTGGACGTTTGGCGTCCCAGGGACTCGACCCGTTTACTACCCACGTCCCCCCCGAAATATTGTCCGAGCAGTAGGGGTCATTTGCCGCAGCGGTTCCGGGTGAAATTGGTGTCCCATCCAGTAAATTTGGGCCGAACACGCTGAAGCAAATTAAGCCGCCGGTGTAGGGAGAACCATCGGGATTTACCAGCGGACGCTGGGGCATTCCCACATCGTTCACCGAAGGATAATTGGGATTGGTGCTGGTGGTTGGCGTCGCTGTCGGCGTCGCAAGGTGCGCCGTGGGATTCCATCCACTAAAGTAACGGAAGACGCCCTGCCTTGCGGCATCGGTCATCACGCCGACTGTCTGTGTCTCGCGTGTGTTATTGATCGTCTGGTCCCAGAGCGCAAAAAAGAACGTCTTATTCTTGATGATCGGCCCACCGAAACTGGCGGTGATCTGGTTGGTGTTTCGCCAGTCCGGCTTCAAGGGCGACCACACGCCGTTGACCGTATTTCTATTGTTGCTCCATGTGTTGGAGTTCATCGCCGTATTTTGAATGTTCCAAACAGCGCTGCCGGTGTACTTGTTGGTGCCAGACCGCGTCGATATTTGGATCTGAGCATTACCGCGTCCCAATTCGGCGTCGACGGGAGAAAGTATCAGTTTGATTTCGCCAACCATATCCGGATTGATGGTAGTGGGAGAGAAAACGCCATAGCCATAGGTCGATGGGCTGTACCGGCCATCGTTAAGACTCAATCCATCCCGCGTCGCATTGATCGAATCCAACCCAAGGCCACCGATCGTATTTGCCTGTGGGCCCAGGGCGCTCAGACGAAGACCAGGGAGAGTGTCGAGAAGACTTAAAACGTCATTGCCAACCAAAGGAAGGTTCAACACCCTGTCGGCAGTCAGGACGTCTCCAATCGACGCACCTGCAGTCGTGATTGCAGAATTAGCCGTGGTTGTGACGTCGACAACCGTTGTGCTCGAAGCCAGTGCCAGCTTGATATCCTGCCGATTGTTTGAGGCCACCGACAACTCCAAACCGGTGACCGTTTTTGGCTGAAATCCCACTAAAGAAGCGGCAATCTTGTATGCCTTTCCGGGTTGCAGGCTCGGAAAGTTATACGATCCGGAATCGTTGGTGATCGTGGTCGTGGTAACGCCCGTATCGTTATTAGTGACCGTGATGGTGACCCCTGGGATCAATGCTCCGCTGGAATCCGATACTATTCCGCCCAATTGAGCACTGCCGGCCTGTGTGTAAGCAAGCGTACACATGGCCAGACATAACAATATTGCGAGAAGGACGCTCCTGATTTTCATTTTCTCCCCCAAGGTCGTGATGGAAATCCAGTTGAGGTGCGTTGAAATTTCGTCTGCGCGAATGCAGACACACCAATGCCCAGCAGCACGAATGCTGCGGCCAGAATCTTCCTCATTATTTTTTCCCCCAAGTTCAGACACTCTACTGGCGTGAATCCCAAAGAGCTTATTCAGCCCACCCGAGTTGCCATCGGCTGGACGGCACGAGAATGAAGCTCTCCTCCCCTGCTGCAGAACGGTTCTTGCGCAGGCGTTATGCACGGTGAGTGCCAATGAAGTGCTCAGCCGAATCAAAAGATTAAATATATTTAATGTTGGAATGTGAGGCGGTCTTGTCTGCGGGGCAACAATAATGCCCCAGTTTTCCCGAGTAGTATGGAGGACCAATGGCGGGCTAATCGACAGTCTGCGGTGCTTCCCTGCTTTGGAATCGCTCCATCATCCGGTAGAGGGTCCGGCGATCGATCCGAAGAACTTCCGCAGCGCGGCTCATGTTGCCGTTGCATCGTTCGATCACGTGGCTGATGTACTGGCGTTCAATTTCCTCAAGGGAAACCAGATCGCCGGAAAACAATGCCGAACGTGATTCCTTCCTGGAGATGTATTCGCCAAAATCCGCGGCAGTGAGCATTCCGGAAGTATTGAGCGCAATGGCGCGCTCCACCATGTTCTCCAATTCCCGAACGTTACCCGGCCACCCGTGACTGGAGAGCATCTCGACGACTTCCGGATGCGCTGCAACTCTCCTGCCAATACGCCGGCTGTGACGTTTCAGGAAATGATCGAACAGCAATGGCAGGTCCGCCATGCGTTCACGAAGAGGAGGAACAGTAATGTTGACCACATTCAAACGATAGAAGAGGTCCTCGCGAAACGCGCCCTCCATTACAAGCTTCCTCAGGGATCGATTGGTCGCTGCAATAATTCGAATGTCTACAGGCGTGCGTTCCATGCTTCCCACGCGCTGCACTTCGCGTTCTTCGATCACGCGCAGCAGCTTTGTCTGCATATTGGCGCTGGTCTCGCTGATTTCGTCGAGAAAAACGGTTCCCCGATTCGCGGATTCGAACATTCCCTGCTTGGCATAAGAAGCACCGGTAAATGCCCCCTTCACGTGTCCGAACATTTCGGTCTCCAGCAGGGTTTCTGAAACAGCGCCGCAATTGAGTGCAATGAATGGAAACGCCGCGCGTTCACTGTTCGCATGGATCGCGCGTGCGACAAGCTCCTTGCCGCTGCCGCTTTCTCCTTCGATCAGGACCGTGGCGCCTGTAGGCGCCACGCGCGCAATCATCTTGTACACTTCGATCATTTGCGGGCTCATCCCGATCATTTCAACGCCCTGATCTTTTTCTTCGACGATACTCTGGCGCAGCTCGAGATTTTCTCTCACCAGACGGGATTGCTCGAGAGCACGGCGAACGGTCAGCCGCAGATCATCCACTTCGTAAGGTTTGCTGAGATAGTCGTACGCCCCCTCGTGAATCGAGCGGATCGCCGTGTCGATGCTCGCAAACGCGGTCATGACAATCACCAGGGTATCCGGCCAGCGAGCGCGTACCTGTCGCATGAGTTCCATGCCATCCATGCGTTCCATACGAATGTCGGTGATCACGAGGTCGTAGTTTTTCTCTGTGAGTTTCCGCAGGGCCTCCGTTGCAGACGTGGCGCCTTCAACGTGATATTTTTCCCGCTTCAAAGCCTGAATCAAGGCTCGCTGTGCGGCGATTTCATCGTCGACGACCAGAATCGAGGGTTCGCTCATGATGCCCGCGTCACCCTCGCGTCGGCCGGAAATGTAATGTGTGCCGCCGTGCCCTTACCGCTGGTCGAATCCACGCGAACACTTCCCCTGTGGTTTTCCACGATTTCTTTCACAATCGCCAGACCGAGACCGGCACCCCGGCCGATCTCCTTGGTCGTCACAAAATGATCGAAGATGTGTTCGGCCACGGATGGATCAATTCCCGGCCCCGTATCGGAGATCCGGATATGGGCCAGTCCTGTTCCCGCGTCGTACCAGGACTTCACTTCAATCTGCCCGCCGTCCGGCATCGCATCCGAGGCATTGTTGATGACATTCAGGAAGGCCTCCTGAAGATATAGTGGATAGCCACGCACCAGAGGCAGCGGCTGCAAATCCACACTGGAACGAATGTGTTGCGACAACAACTTGGGCTGAACCAGTTTCAGCACCGTGTCCAGCGTTTCATTCAAATCGGTCAGCACGAAATCCGAAGGTCCTCTTCGCGCCGTCCGCAGCAGATCGTTGACAATCTGAACAACGGCCTGAATTTGATGGCGGATGATGCCCAGGGTTTCCCGCTGCTCCTCGGTCAGCCCTGCATCTTCCAGCAGGAGTTGCACCTGCACGGACAATGCGCTCATGGGAGAACCGATTTCGTGCGCGAACGTGGCGGCCATCTGTCCCACCGTCGCCAGACGCTGCGCCTGAAGCAATTGCTGTTGCATCTGAACCATCTGACGGGTGGTTTCCTCGAGCGCAATATTTCGCTTGTTCAAGTCCAGTGTCGCAACGGCGACTTCCCGTTTCAACTCGTCGTTGAAGGAATGAACCTGCGCCAGAAGATCGTTCAGAGTCCGGGCAATCAAGCCGATTTCATCCGCATGATCGTCGGGAATATGAACCGTCTCGCCGGTGCGCGCACGACGTATGCCCGAAAGCAAAATTTCAAATCTCCGCGAAAGAATCCGGTTGTACATGACATACAGCATTCCCGTGGTGATCAGCGTAAATGTAAGCCCGAAAGCGGGAGTCAACAGCCGGCTGAAGTCCTGGAACTGTTCGATGTTCTTGAGAGAGGAATACGCCACAAGCACCAGATCGGAATCTTCAATTGGCAGGCTGGTCACCATCATCTCCTGGGAATCGTAAGATCGCACTTCAGATCTCAGCGTTTCCGGGACTGTCGAGACTCTCTCTTCCGCCTCCTCTGAACTGCTGCAGAGAACCGACAGAACTCCGTCGCGGGACTGGAGAATATCCATGCGGTTCAGCGTCGGATCGCCCGCAACAAACTCGCGCAATCGTTTGTCGATGACCGGAATCTGAAGGGCCGCCGCTCGCACGTTAGTCAGGTTCAAGGCATTGGCAACAGTCCGCACTTCGCTTTCAGCGCGATCCTGCAGATAGTTCTGCAAAAGCCGCACGCTGGATCTCAGCCGGATTTCGGAAATGACAACTACGGACAGAACGAGGATCAATGCGGTCCAAACAACTAATTGGGTCTGGATTCGACGCGCGCCGAACGACCAGGACTTGAACATGGCGAGAGCTTATCTGAACTTGTGACAAAACAAAAATAAAGCGGCGTGAGCCGGATCCCGGTTACCCGGTAATGGCTCACGCCGCGGAGTGGATCAACCAGAGAACCTTGGGGGTACAAGGTCGCCTCTGTTTTCTTATAATGCACGTCGCTATCCAAACGATTGTGCTTTGAATCTATAAACTTACCTTCCTGCAGGAATGGCTATTGAGACGACTTTGCGAATCCGGTCTGCAAATCTGCCCCACATGACGACCACTCTCCGGCGAGCCGCGATTTCCGTGAACTGTTCATTGTTCAATGTTGAATCGTCATTTGTCATTCGAGGGAACGAGGAACGATCCATTTCGAACGAGTTCTTCCAGGTCTGAAAATCGATCAATTTCATAGTCCGGAGGAGCCACTTTGAACGTTTCCGGAGCATAGCCGTAGGTCACACCGCAAGTCATCACTCCAGCATTCCGGCCGGTAAGCACATCAACGGATGAATCCCCAATCATCCACGTCTTTTCGCGGTGACCTCTCGTGTCCGAGAGGATCTGAAATATTCCAACAGGATTGGGCTTCTTGTTATCGAAACTGTTGCCGCCGTAGACGGCGGAAAAGTATCGATAAATCCCAAGACCATCCAGCATGGAGCAACTGAAGTGGACGGGCTTATTGGTGAGCACGGCGAGGCGAAAATCCTGCAACCGATCCAGAGTTTCACGGACGCCAGGATACAGCACGGTCCGATCGAGCATATGTGCGCGGTAGTAGGTCAGGAACAATCGAAGCGACGGCTGCAGTTCGGATTCAGGAACGTCCGGTCCCAGGGCCTTTCGAATCAGATCCTGTGCTCCTCCCCCAATGAGGCCGGCAATCTGCTCTTCTGTGAGCGGGGGAAGGTCGAACTTCGCCCTGACGTGATTAACAGAGGCCGTGAGATCCTTCTTGGAATCCACCAGTGTGCCGTCGAGATCGAATATCAGTACGGACTTCACAATCAGACGTATTCCCGATCTTTTTCGAAACGAATCCTGTCTTCATCGACGAATTCAGCGACTACTGGAATCGTGCTGGCATAAAGTTCCGGAATCGTTCCGATAAAAACAAATTTGCCCTGGTCGAGCAATGCCACACGATCGGCAACTTTCTCCGCACAATTGGCAATGTCGTGCGTCACCACCATCTGGGTCATGCGCAGTTGCTTCTGCATCTTTCGTATCAGATTGTTGATGGTCTGCGATATCAGCGGATCGACCATCGTCGTCGGCTCGTCATAGAGAATGGCCTGGGGCTCCGCGGCCAGGGCACGTGCAATGGCAACCGCTCGCTTGATGCCGGTGCTCAGTTCGGAGGGCAGAAGATTTGCGATATCTTCGATCTCGACCAGTTTCAGTTTTTCCTGCACTCGGCGGTCGACTTCATCCGAAGACAACCCGATATCGCTTAGTGGGAAGGCCACATTTTCGGCCACCGTCATGGAATCAAATAGAGCGCCGGACTGAAACACCAGCTGGACTTTCTTACGGATGGGAGCGAGTTGGCGCTCGTTCATATCGGTGATGTCTTCGCCATCCACGATGATGCGTCCGGAGTCCGGCTTGAGCAGACCGACGACATGAGTCAGCGTGACGGTTTTTCCAATCCCGCTTGGGCCGAGGATGGCGAATGATTCTCCATGTTCCACTTTGAACGAAACGCCATTCAGAATTTGCCGCTCGCCAAAAGACTTGTACACGTCGATGAATTCTATGAAAACGGACATAGGCATATTGTAGATTTCTGAAACCATGAAAGTCATTGCATACCTTTTAACCTGTGCGTTCCTTTTTGCGAACATCGCATTCGCACAAACCAAACCCGCAGCCGCCGTCATGAACTGGGCGGGAGATGCAGAGGGTGGCGCACCGTATCAAATGCCCGATCCGCGCAATCCATCGAAGATCATCGGTTTTGAAGTCGACATCGCCGAGGCAATGGCGAAACGGATGGGGCGAACCGCAAACTTTATACAGAACCAGTGGGATGGTCTTGTACCCGGACTGGAACGCGGCGAATACGACATGGTGATCGCCGGGCTGGAGATCACACCCGAACGGCTGGCAAAAATCAATTTTTCAACGCCGTATTACTACTCCACTCTGAGTCTGACCGTCCGTCAGGATGAAAACCGAATCCGAAAACCGGAGGATCTCATCGGGCACCGCGTCGGAACATTGAAGGCAACTCTGGCCCAGCGCTATCTGAACGAAATGTCCAATGTCGAAGTCCCCACATACGACAATCAACTTCATCCCTATCTGGACCTAATGCTAGGCCGGCTGGATGCCGTCGTACTCGATACTCCAATCGCTCTCTATTACGCTTACAGCCCGCAAGTGCGAAACGTGGAACTGACGTCTGTTAAATTCCCGATCGCCATTGGCATTCGAAAATCCGATACGGCGCTGCTGGCCCAGGTCAATATGGCACTGGAATCCATGAAGGCCGACGGAACGTTGAAACACATCTACCAGCAGTGGGGAATGTATAACTCCGCGACCGCGGAATATTTCGGGGACAAAGATCCGGTCACGAATCCCAATCCAATTCACTATCAGGAATATCTGCAGGATCAACAGACCCAGCGCACGTTGATCGACAGGCTCGAACAATACTGGTCTCTTCTGCCGCTCCTGCTACGGGGAGCCGCGATGACCATCGCTCTTTCGTGTGCCGCGATGTTTGTTGCTGTATCGCTTGGACTCGCCTTGGCGCTGGCGCGGGCGTATGGAACGCGGCTGATGGTCTGGCCCGTCATCGCATTCATCGAACTTATCCGGGGAACTCCGCTGCTGATACAACTCTTCATTATCTTTTACGGCCTGCCGACAATCGGAATCAGGCTGTCGCCGTTCTGGGCGGCCGTCATCGGGCTCGGCGTGAACTACTCGGCGTACGAAGCAGAAAATTACCGGGCCGGGATACAGTCCATTCCCAAAGGTCATCACGACGCCGCCACGGCCCTGGGGTTGACGCGCACGCAAACCATACGCAACATCGTCCTGCCCCAGGCCGTTCGACTTGTCATTCCATCGGTGACGAATGATTTCATCGCCCTGCTGAAAGATTCGTCTTTGGTTTCTGTAATCACAATGGTGGAACTGACGAAGGTCTACGGCGAACTTGCTTCCACTTACTTCGACTACATCGGCCTCGGTCTTCTGACGGCAGCCATTTACTTCGTCATGGGACTGCCAATCGCACGGTTCTCAAGGTTCCTGGAGACTCGGCTGGCGTATATGAAGGTATAACGCGTCAGGAAGCTACGTTCGCGGCTATCGAGTGATGAGCTGGTAATTGAAGAATGCGACCCTATCCCGCCCGTTGTTTTTTGCGACATACAGCGCCTGATCCGCAACCCGGATAAGGTCTTCCTTCCCGAGCGCGTTCACGGGGAAGTTCGAAACGCCGATCGAAGCGGTGACTGTTCCAACGCCGGGGAAATCGTACTCCGAAATCATTTCGCGAATGCGCTCGGCCACAAGGCTGGCATCTTCAAGCGGAGTTTCCGGAAGAATGACGGTGAATTCCTCTCCACCATACCGGGCGGCAACGTCGAATTCGCGGCAGCCTCTGCAAATGGTTTCGGCGATTGCCCGGATGACCATATCTCCGGCGGGATGGCCAAACTTGTCATTCACTTCCTTGAGAAAATCCAGGTCGATGATGAGCAGCGACAAGGGATGATTGTGACGCTGAGCGCGTCCCAGTTCCGTGGAGAGAGTCGTTTGGAATGAACGATGATTCGGAAGTCCTGTCAGAAAATCCGTCCGTGCGCGGTGCTCCATTTCCTCAAACATTTCGGCATTGCGGAGCGCGTTGGCTGCTGTCGCCGACATCACGCGAAAGAACCGGTCGTCTCCCTCCGAAATATTCTGCCAGTTCTGATTCAGCCGCAGGCAGATCACTCCCAGCACGTTGTTTTTCACGCGCATGGGTACGGCGACAATAGACTGGGGTGCTCCACTGTGCGAAAGCCCTGGCACGAAAACGATTTCCTGTGTATCAAATGCCTGCAGCAACTCCGGATGCTGTTCAAGATCGACATTCGTCTCCGGCAATTTCGGCTCTGCGGACTTGACGACGATCTTTGCAGTCCGCGTCTGCGCATCCACGCGAACAATCGAACAATCCCTGGCTCCGAAAACTTCCGAGAGCCGCGTGGCGATCAGGTAAAGAACCTCCTGCGTGTTCAGCGAGGACGAAATGGAACGCGTGATTTCGAACATCACGTCCGCCCGGCGCTTCTCCTCCATCAGGGCTTCGGTCAGTTTCGCATCTTTGAGAATGCGATCTGAAAAGAAGAGATAGTAAACCGACACGACAAAGAACAGCGCCAGAGTCAGAAATTGTTCAACAGTGCCCAGATCACCGAATCCGTAAAGCCGGAAAGCGGAACACACGCCATAAAGAAGGCTCACGACAACCAGCGAAAAGAGAAGAACCATGAATTCGCGCCAGATGGCCGCCATCGTGAAAACAATAAGGAACCCGAGGTAAATATAAGTGTCCGGTGCACGAAGCAGATAGAACGTCGCCGAAACGAACATCACGTCCACGATCGCAAGTGCGCGCTGAATTCGGGAGAACGGAATTCTGGTGGGTCTAACCAGCGACAACACGATGTTGGTCAGTGCGAAACCAACAACAAACATTACGGCGAAAGTGAAATGCGGTGTGGGAATATAGCGGAACACGGTGAGATATGCCGCGAGTATGATCATCAGCCATCGCAACAAGATCAATGATCGGCGATGTTCAGACTCCGGCCGCCCGTGACGGATGGAATCTGAAGCCGGCATGACTGTTGGAGATTCCATTATCTAAAGGAGCCCTTCGTGAAATTCATCAATTTTTCCCGGTCGACGACCCCTTCGGAAATCCACGTGGGCTGTCAGCACGGGAACCTCGTCCTCGACGTTTCGGACGCCGTCGAACATGGCGTCTTGAAGTTCCCTCGCAAGCTCTCCCGAATCGAAGACGCGCTGGGCGATCCCGGACTGGAGGTCCTCGAAAATCAGTTGCGTACTCTTCTGAACGAACCGGTTGCCCCGTCGACGGAACTGCGGCGATTTCTGTTCGACGAATCGACCATCGTTCTTCAGGCTCCCATCCTGCGCCCTCAGAAGCTGATCGGTATCGGGCTGAACTATCGTGACCATGCGGAAGAAACAAAAATGGAGCTGCCGAAAGAGCCGCTGCTCTTTGCCATGTATTCCAATGCCATTACCGCGCCCCATCGACCTATCGTCATCCCTGGAATGAGCCGCAAGATCGACTACGAAGCCGAACTCGCTGTTGTCATCGGGTCCCGCGCCCGTCACGTCCGTCCCGATGAAGCATTGCAATATGTCGCCGGATACACGATCGTGAACGATGTCTCGGCCAGAGACCTTCAACGTGCCGACGGACAATGGCTCCGTGCAAAATCCTTCGACACGTTCGCACCCATGGGGCCGTGCCTGGCGACCCGATCTTCCCTCGGAGATGCGGACGGATTGGCAATCGAACTCCGGCTCAATGGCCAGACTATGCAGAAGTCCAACACCCGAAATCTGATTTTCAAAGTACCCGCTCTGGTTTGTCATATTTCGAAAGTGATGACCCTCGAACCTGGCGATGTCATCTCCACCGGAACCCCGGCGGGCGTCGGGTTTACAAGGAAGCCTCCCGTATATCTGCAACCCGGCGACATCGTTGAAATTGAAATCGAAGGCATAGGGATTCTCACAAACCCGGTGGTGGATTCCGATTGAGCAGTCCTTCCACGGCGTCAACCAGATCCTGAATTCGAAACGGTTTTCGTAAATACTGAACTCCCGATTGTGCGTAAAACTGACGGGCCTGCGGCGTGATCACGTCGCCAGTGATGAACAGAAACAGGGGATTCCGGATCGCGGCGTCGTTTTTCATCAGCCGATAGAGATTTTCGCTGCTCAGTCCCGACATCGACTGATCGCAAATGATCAGATCGTAATTCTTATCGTTCAGGTGGTCGCAGGCCTCCAGAGTCGAACCCATAACGCGGACATTCCCGCCATGCCGCACGAGCACATCGTAGATGAATTCAGAAATCTGGATTTTGTCGTCGACGACCAATACGGATTTGTCCTGAAGGAGCCTTCCAAGAGTGACCGAGCTTGAAGTGCGCACGGTTTCCAGTCCGAACACCGGAAGCTCCAGCGTGAACATCGATCCATTTCCGTTGGCATTCCATGCATACAGATCGCCACCGTGATCCTTGGCAATCTCTGCGCAGACATTCAGCCCTAAGCCCGCGGATCCTGGAGTAAATATCCGCAACGAGTCTCGCGGCGTGCCATTGTCCGCGACCTGCACTCGCACACGGTCGGCTCTCCGTCCCGTTTGAACGTGAATAGATCCTTGTCCACTAACCGTGCTCGCTATGGCGTCTTCGGCATGAGCAACGAGAGACGTGATCACCTGCTCGATCTGAGAGGGATACCCCACAGCTCTTGGCAGATTCGATTCCAGGTCCACCGTCATATCGAGTTCCGTTCCGGAATTGCGTGCGCCTCTCCGAACGGCGACATTGCGCACAATTTCGTTCAGATCGAACGGAACATGCTCTGACTTCGCTGTCCCGGCCGCGACCAGGACGGTTTGTACCATGTGACCGGCGCGTTCGGCGTTGGTGAAGACAACGTCGACGATCCTCCTCGCGGTCGAATCCATGCTGCATTGCTCCACCATCGGGACATAGTCCAGGACATCGGCTAACGGATTGTCGAGTTCCCTCGCGACACCGGTAACGAATCGGCCGACAGCCGCCAGTCTTTCCAGCTGTTCCAACTGACGTCCGAGCAGTCTCTGGATGCTCACGTCCGTCGCGTAAACAATTTTGTAACCCTGGTCGTTCAACGGAAGGGTATGAAGCTCAAACGTCCCGTGGCCGGGAGAATGCACTTCGCGCTGGGACATGTTGGATATCGGATTGTTGTCGTGGAACACCTCTGTAAAACAGGAGTTGGACAGGACAATTTGGCCCTTGTCATCGGCCACAGCCACTGGAATGGGAAGCAACGAAAATAACGTTGCGATAAGGTGCATCGAATCCATTACGGCCGCTGAACCATCCTTGGTCATTCGCTCTCCATTTCGAAGCGATCCTTCTTCGAACTGGAAACGATTGTCAGAGGGGGCCATTGCGCAGACAACACCAAAAAAACAATACGGTTAGGTCAGAGACGGCAAACAGGCAGGATCGGGCAACTGGCACATTTCAGGAGGTTCCGTTTCCGGGGACAATCGCCTGCAATTCCAAGATGGCAAAGGGCAAAATCGTATTGGAGAGGGTCTTCGGCGTCCAGGGCCCGAAGCTGATGGGTAATATCGAGGGCCATCGCCCATCCGTGGCTTTTTCGATCCGTCAATCCGATGTAACTGGAGATTCTGGCAATATGAGTGTCCAGCGGAATCACCAGACTTTTCGGCTTGAGCCTGTTCCAAACGCCGCAATCGACTCCATCGTCAGGACGAACCATCCATCGTAGAAATAAATTCATCCTCTTGCAGGCACTGCCATCCAGAGGAGTCGGCAGAAAAAAACGTACGGCAGTTCGCCTCGCCAATTCTCCCCTGGGGTAGAACCGTTCGTGGCCGAAACCCAGCATCAAACTGCTGAAATGATTTATGGCTGCACCCGTATCCAAAATATCGGCTGGTCCTGCGGATTGTCCGTTGAGAAAAGCATTTTCGATGGAGCCGAATTCTTCCAGCACTCGCCGGATCATCCAGAAGAACACGCCGAGATCGCGTCCCGTATTGAATCGATGATAGAAGCCCCGAAGCCGCTTCATATCCGTCTCAGGATGGAATGCGGCAACAGCTTCGGCAGGGTGAGGACCAAGAAATGCCAGCGCCCGATCGACGCTCTCCAGGATGATTTTCACATTTCCATACGACAACACTGATGTGATCAACCCAGCGACTTCCCTGTCGCGTGGATCGTCATATCGGCGCACGTGCCGGACGGGATCGTTCGAAATGTAGCGTTCCTTTTGGAATCCATCAATGAATGCATCGAGGTGAAACTTCAGGTGTGCGGAATTTCTACTCAATTGCTCTATGTCCCCTGTTTCCTTCACAATGTCCATTATGCGCTCACGCTGGCTGCTTGTTCTTGTGATCCTTCTCATTGCCGCTGTTGTAAGCATTGTTCACTATAGGAATCTGCAATCCGACGACGGGATACTTCACGCCTCCGGAACCATTGAAGCCACAAAGGTCGATGTCTCCTTTCAAATCGGAGGACGTGTCGCCGAGGTTACCGCAACGGAAGGCCATCCGGTGAAATCCGGCGACGCTCTGGCGCGTCTGGATCCGAATGAACTTCAGGCGCACGTCAACCAGATCAAGGCATCTCTGGATGTGGCCATGAAACAGATTCAACAGCAGAAATCCACTGTGGAAATGCGGCACGACATCGTCGAAAGCACCATTAATCAGTCGCAGAGTGAAACCGAAGCAGCTCGGATGACTCTCGAGCGTGTTCGCAATGGTTCACGGCCGGAAGAGATTCGAGTTGCCGAAGCGCTTGTCACGCAGGCCGAAGCGGACATGGCGCGGCGCAAAAGCGACTTTCAGCGTATCGCGGACCTGAAGGCGAAAGATGTCGTGTCCCAGCAGGAGTTCGACGCCTCGCAGTCCGCGTACCGCATGGCGGAAACCACCGTTGCCGCTGCGCGTGAACGCCTGGCGCTGGCCAGGGAAGGTGCACGGAAGGAAGATGTCGCCGAAGCCGCAGCACGACTCCGGGCGGCGCAGGCCGGCAGTGCCGTCGCCGAGGCTGGAAGAAAGAGCATCAATATCGAACGGCAGGCCCTGGAATCCATGGTGGCTCATCAGCGTGAACTGGAAGCTCAGTTGGATGCTGTAAAAACTCAATTGACGTACACGGAAATTCACGCGCCACTGGACGGCGTGGTCATCACAAAGAACGTCGAAAGCGGTGAAGTCGTCAATCCGGGAACTCCCGTCGTGAGCATTGCGAATATCGACGCGCTTTGGATGAACATCTATATTCCAGAGACCCAAACCGGATTTGTGAAACTCGGACAAGACGTTCGAGTGCATGTCGACTCGTTTCCGGGTGAAACGTTCAAAGGAAGAATCTCTTTCGTTTCCGCCGAGTCGGAATTCACCCCAAAGACCATCCAGACCCCGGAAGAGAGAATCAAGCTCGTGTATCGCGTCAAGGTATCGCTTGAAAATACCGAACAGCGCCTGAAACCGGGCATGCCCGCCGATGCGGAGATTCTGCTGAAATAAGCTGTGACCATCCTTTCCATCCACGATGTCTCGCGAAAATTCGGAGCCGTCGCTGCGCTCGATCGACTGAGTATCGACATTGAGGAAGGCGAGATATTTGGACTCATCGGTCCCGATGGCGCGGGCAAAACCACGGCCATTCGAATCATGCTGGGCATACTCGAGGCGGACTCGGGCAGTGGACGAGTGGGAACATTCGATTTGTTCCGCGAACCGGAATCCATCTGCACGCTGACCGGTTATGTTTCGCAGCGATTCAGCCTTTATGGCGAGCTGACGGTGCAGGAGAATCTGGAACTTTTCGCGGATCTTTACGGCGTGTCGGAAAGCGACCGCCTCCCGCGTTTGAAGCGCCTGATGCAGTTCAGCCGGCTCGAACCATTTCGCGACCGCATGGCGCAGAACTTGTCCGGCGGCATGAGACAGAAACTGGCGCTCTCCTGCGCATTGATTCACACGCCGAAACTCCTGTTTCTCGATGAACCGACGACAGGAGTCGATCCACTTTCTCGCCGGGACCTGTGGAGGTTGCTGTTCGATTTGTGGCAGGAGGGTGTCACGATTGTGGTCTCGACGCCCTACATGGATGAAGCCGAACGGTGCAGCCGTGTCGGTTTTCTCAATCACGGAAAACTGATCGCCGTCGGGCGACCGGAAGATCTTCGCGATCGATTCCGAGGCACCATTCTGGAGGTCCTCGCGGACCAGCGATTTGATGCAAAGACGGTGCTGGCCAGCGTCCAGTTCGTGACCAGCGTGAATCTCTTCGGCGAAGGCCTTCACGTCACCACGGAGGACGGCGATTCCGAGACCGCGGAAATCCACGTGCGATCGGCGCTGGAAGCGAAAGGAATCAAGGTTCAGTCGATCACGAAAGTTGCTCCCTCCATTGAAGACGTGTTCTTTCAATTGACGACTGCGGGAAATCAGAATGCGATTTGAATCATGCGAAAAAATTCCCCTCCTGAGTCAGGAGGGGCCATGCTGCAGGTTGGCAGCTTCGGAACCACCCCTCGCGGGATCCGCTTCGCGATCCCGCTGCCCTCCTGACTCAAGAGGGCAGTTCTTCCCTTTTCCCAAATTTCCGAATAACGGTAGAAAACGGAAACACTGATGCCCAACTGGTCCGTTGAAGTCGAAAACCTCACGCGCGTGTTCGGCAATTTCGTTGCCGTGGATCACGTGAGTTTTCGCGTGCGCGAAGGTCAGATTTTCGGGTTTCTTGGACCCAATGGCGCGGGCAAATCCACGACGATCCGCATGCTTACCGGCATCCTTTCACCCAGCAGTGGAACGGGGCGTATCGCCGGATTCGACATGCTTACCGAGCGGCGGCAGATCAAGAAGGTCATCGGCTACATGTCCCAGAAGTTCTCGCTCTATGAAGACCTCACGGTTCGAGAGAATCTTCAATTCTTCGGAGGCGTATACGGGGCAACTGCCTTCGACTGGGCGATAGAGGTGTGCCACCTGGAACCAGTGCTGGACAATCTGTGCAGTTCTCTTTCCGTTGGCCTGCGTCAGCGCGTGGCTCTCGCATGCGCCGTGGTGCATCGGCCGCGCATTGTTTTCCTCGATGAACCGACAGCCGGCGTTGATCCGGGATATCGGCGGTCATTCTGGGAACTGATCTACATGCTGGCTCAGGAAGGAGTCACTGTCTTTGTATCGACGCACTACATGGACGAGGCCGAACATTGCGGCTGGCTCGCACTGATCGATGGCGGAAAGATCGTGGCGTCGGGTTCCCCGGCGGATCTGCGCCGCAAAAATTTCGACGCGCGTCTTCTCGAACTGGACGTGGAGAGCATGTTCGCGTGGATCGACGACCTGGAGAAGGTTGCTGGAATCCGTGAAGTCGCTATGTACGGAAATAAACTGCATCTGACGGTCGAGGATCCCCGGGATGCCGAACAGCACATCCGTGCGATCGGCCAGTCGCGCAATCTGAAGGTTCTCGCGCTTCGCGAGATTACGCCGTCACTGGAAGATATTTTTGTGTCGGTGATGTCGAGGCAGCGGGTAGGATGAAGTCTGCCCTTTGCGCTTCGAGGAATCCGGCGCATGACACTCACAGAAGTCCTCATTGCCGTCACGATACTGCTGACGTCGATGGCCATCGCAATACCTTCACTGCTCCAGACACGCGAATCCTACGAACTCCAATCGGCGGCTCGAATGGTTGAATCCCGCATGCAATCGGCAAGAATCCACGCAGTGACTCGCAATCGAGACTGCCGCATCAACGTGATTTCGCCGTCGACGTATCTGGTGGAATGCCAGGGATCAAATTGGGAAACCGTCGAAACCGTATCCCTGCCCCATGGCTTGATGGCATCCGCCAGCGCACGTCCGGAATTTCATCAACGTGGGAACGTAGCGCCCACCGGAACAATTACCGTCTGGAACAGCAAGGGACGCAGCCTGCGAGTGATTGTGAACGTGAATGGAAGGGTGCGCATTCAATGAGACGACGATCCGCATTGTGGGCGATGGCAAGGAAGGAATTCATCCAGATCCGCCGTGACCGGGCGACCATCTACATGGTTTTCATCTTTCCACTGATGATGCTGATCCTTTATGGATTTGGAATCCGCTATGACGTGAACTCCGTGCCCATGGCCGTCTACGATCAGGATGGCACGCAGACGTCTCGACAGTACATCGAGCGGTTTGAGCGATCGCCTTACTTTAGCGTGCGACGATATGCCCACAGTTACAGCGAACTGGAAAGCGGCATCAACCGCGGGACAACGCGAATCGGTATTGTGATCCCGACGGATTTCAGCGAGCGGCTGTCCTCGAATCGTGAAGCTGTTGTGCAGCTTCTTGTGGACGGAGCCGACAACAACACGGCGACGATTGCCATGAGCTATGCCTCGGCGATCTCCCGCACGTATTCGACCGGCATCGTGATGCAGCAACTGGAAGGCGTGCTGAGGAATATGAACCTGCCGGTGCCGGCAATATCGGCCGAGGCACGGATCTGGTTCAATCCGGATCTGGAGAGCGTGCAGTTCATTGTTCCTGGAATTATCGCGGTCATCATGATGATTGTGGGAACGGTGCTGACGGCAGTGACCATCGTCAAAGAGAAGGAACAGGGGACGATCGAACAGATCGTTTCATCGCCGGTCAAGAAATACGAGCTGATGATCGGCAAGACGGTGCCTTATGCGGTTTTGGCGTATGTGGATTTCTTGATCATCGTGGTGGCCAGCTACCTGATGTTTGGAATTCACATCAAGGGAAGCATTCCTCTGCTGCTGGTCACGGCGTTTTTCTATCTGATCGGAGTACTGGGAATGGGGATTCTTGTTTCGACTGTTACCCGGACACAGATCTCGGCCATGTTTGCCGCAATCATGGCGTCGATGCTGCCGTCGATTCTGCTCTCCGGATTCATCTTCCCCATCCGGCAGATGCCCGCTGCACTCCAGGTGCTGACGCTGGTCATTCCGGCACGGTATTTCATCGAGATACTGCGTGACATTTACCTGAAGGGACTGGGGCTGGAATCGTTCTGGCGTGAGACCTTGTACATCATGGTGTTTGGTGTTGCCATGATCGCACTTGCGGCATACCGGTTTCGAAAGAAGCTGGATTGATGAGGGGCTTCTTGAAGGCACAGTTGAGCCGGAAGGACCTACATTGTGCGCCCCATCGGGCGACGCTTTCCACAGTCCTTTGCTCTCGGTTTTTTGATCTGGTGGTCAAGGAGTCGGATA
>Ga0070664_100000906_pt1 | contig 23107 bp, 27 predicted proteins | sample KBSC73metaG_FD_65863 | JGI IMG/M metagenome (GOLD analysis project Ga0070664, IMG submission 65863) | Corn rhizosphere microbial communities from Kellogg Biological Station, Michigan, USA - KBS C7-3 metaG | ecosystem: Host-associated > Plants > Roots > Rhizosphere > Soil ... | reverse complement strand
CTTTCGTACGAAGGCCGCCGCAACGTGTTGCCCGACGGCTCGGTCACGTTGCCTTCGTGGACCCGCGTCGATGCGGTGCTGCGCTACGACACCAAGGTACGGGGCGTGAACACCAGCTGGACGCTGGCCGTCGATAACCTGTTCGATCGCCGCTACTGGAAGGAATCGCCCTATCAGTTCAGCCACGTCTACCTGTTCCCCGGGGCGCCGCGCACGCTGCGCCTCGGGGTGAGTGTTGCGCTTTGAACGCGGCCGGGCAAGCACCGTCAAAAATCACGCTATAATCTAAGGCTTGTTCCTCGATAGCTCAGTCGGTAGAGCGCCGGACTGTTAATCCGTAGGTCCCTGGTTCGAGCCCAGGTCGAGGAGCCACTACAAAGCCGCAAGGCCTCTGGATGCCCCGCTACTCACATAGCGGGGCATTTTCATTTGCACTGTCGCGCCGGGTGCTCGGCGTCACGCAAAAAATCGGGGATGGCCGGCGAGATCGGCAAATCCATTGCATATAATTTAAGGCTTGTTCCTCGATAGCTCAGTCGGTAGAGCGCCGGACTGTTAATCCGTAGGTCCCTGGTTCGAGCCCAGGTCGAGGAGCCACCACAAGCCGCAAGGCCTCTGGAAAGCCCGCTGTCTTTTTGGACAGCGGGCTTTTTCTTTGCCCGGTACATGCTTAACGGCAAGGCAGGTGAGGCCATTGCTTGATGGCCTCGCGGCACGTCCTACACTCGGGCGCATGGTCCCCTTGTCCGTGTTCCGCAAACACCCTGCACGCGCAGCCCTGCCCCAGGCAGTGGCTGGCCGCCGCACGGGTGTTGCCCTTGCGGCGACCACGGCGATCTTGCGACGCACCCGCGCACTTTCCTGAGCCCGGCGGTCCGCTACCCTCCTTCCTGATGCGCGAACCATTGACCGCCGGGCACCCGCCGCGCGGCAGCGACGCCGTTCGTTCTTCCATCCAGAACGGCGCCGCAATCAACTGGAGTGCTTCATGCTTGCAACCATTCACGGGGAGCGCACGCTCACCGAACTCGACTTCGTCCGCCTCGGCAAACTGACGGGCCACCAGCTTCCGCCCGTACTCGCCGAACTCCTCGATGCGGCGGACGTGCTGCCCTCGCGCGAGGTCCCGGAGGACATCGTGACGATGAACTCCCAGGTGGAGGTCGAAGACCCCGTCACGCGGCAGCGCCAGAAGATCACCCTCTGCTACCCCGGTGACGCGCAGCCGGGCGCAGGCTTCGTCTCGGTGCTGTCGCCCGTCGGCATCGGCCTGCTGGGCATGAAGACGGGCACGCTTGCCCGCTGGCAGATGCCCAATGGCGCGGAAGGCGCCGCGCACGTGGTCGCGGTGCTGTTCCAGCCGGAGGCCAGCGGCGACTACACGCGCTGAGATCGCTCGTGACTTTCGGCACTGGCGCGCCGTAGTGCCGGGGTCGTATCGTCGCGCGGCCGCCGGCGGCGCGTCGAATCGGGAGGCCGTACAGGCCATGGCAATTCCAACTTCGGTCCTGACGAGTGACGCCTGCCACGGGCGCAGCATCCTTCTTCTCACTCGACAGATCGAACATGGCTTTTTTCAAACTCTCTCTCGCAAGCGCACTCACCGGCCTGCTGGCCCTTTCAGGTTGCCAGACCATGGATATGCAGATGGGCAGCCAGTCGGCCAAGACCATGGCCACCGGCAGCGCCGCAGGCAGCGCCACCGCCGGCGAAAGCAGCCAGCTCGAGCGCTGCGAATCGCCACTCGGCACGGTCTCGCTGATCGAAAACCAGAGCGCAGGCTGGTACACCATCCTTACCGGCGAATACCGCCTGCCGCCCACGGCCAACCTGCTGCGCCTGCTGGTGCAGCAATCGAACTGCTTCATCGTGGTCGAGCGCGGCGCGGCCGGCATGAACGCGATGACGCGCGAGCGCGCGCTGATGCAATCGGGTGAAATGCGCGGCGGCAGCAACTTCGGTCGTGGGCAAATGGTGGCCTCCGACTACGGCCTGTCGCCCGAGATCGTGTTCAGCAACAGTGACGCGGGCGGCATCGGGGGGGCGCTGGGCGGGCTGGTGGGTGGCGGCCGTGGCCGCGCACTGGCGGCCATCGGCGGCAACATGCAGACCAAGGAAGCCAGCGCCCTGCTGACACTGATCGACAACCGCTCGGGCGTGCAGGTCGCGGCCTCCGAAGGCAGCGCCTCCAAGACCGATTTCGGCGCCTTCGGCGCGCTGGCCGGCCGCAGCGCGGGCGGCGGCCTCGGCGGCTATACCAACACCGCGCAGGGCAAGGTGATTGCCGCGGCCTTCATGGACGCCTTCAACCAGATGGTGCGTTCGCTGCGCAACTACAAGGCGCAGACGGTGCGCGGCCAAGGGCTCGGCGGCGGCGGCCGGTTGGGCGTGGATGGCGGTGCGGCGCCGTCGCAGACCTATGTGCCGGCGGAGCAGGCACCGGCACGCCGCCGCAAGTAAGCGCGCTCGCCGGTCGCATCGTCGACAAAAAAAGCCCGGGGCTCTCGCGAGCCGCCGGGCTTTTTCACGGGGCGTCGCCCGAACGGATCAGAGGCTGAAGATCTTCCCGGGGTTCATGATGTTCTTCGGGTCGAGCGCGCGCTTGATCGTGCGCATCATGTCGATCGCGCCGACGCCCGCCTCGGTCACCAGGAAGTCCATCTTGTGCAGCCCCACGCCATGCTCGCCGGTGCAAGTGCCTTCGAGCGCCAGCGCGCGGCTCACCAGCGCATGGTTCAGCGCCTCGGCCTTCACGCGCTCTTCGGGAATGTTCGGGTCGAGCAGGTAGCCGAAGTGGAAGTTGCCGTCGCCCACGTGGCCGACGAGGAAGTAGGGGATGCCGCTCGCATCGGCTTCGGCCACCGAATCGAGCAGGCAATCGGCCAGGCGCGAGATCGGCACGCAGGTGTCGGTCGAAATCACGCGGCAGCCCGGGCGCGACTGCACGGCTGCGAAGTAGCTGTTGTGCCGCGCCGTCCACAGCCGCGTGCGTTCTTCCGGCGTGCTGGCCCATTCGAAGGCGTTGCCGCCATGCCCGCTGGCCAGTTCCTGCACCGTCTCGGCCTGCTCCTTCACGCCGGCCGGCGAGCCGTGGAATTCCATCAGCAGCATCGGCTCTTCGCGCAGGTTCAGCTTGGCGTAGGCGTTCACCATGCGCACCGTGTTCACGTCGATCAGTTCCACGCGCGCGATCGGCACGCCGAGCTGGATGGTCTCGATGGTCGTGCGCACGGCCGCCTCGATGCTCGGGAACGAGCAGATTGCCGCCGACACCGCCTCGGGCAGCGGGTAAATGCGCAGCGTGATCTCGGTGACCACGCCCAGGGTGCCTTCGCTCCCCACCATGAGGCGCGTGAGGTCATAGCCGGCCGAAGACTTCTTCGCGCGCGTGCCGGTGCGGATGACGTCGCCCGCGGCCGTCACCACTTCGAGCGCCAGCACGTTCTCGCGCATCGTGCCGTAGCGCACCGCGTTCGTGCCGCTGGCGCGCGTGGCCGTCATGCCGCCGATGGACGCGTCGGCCCCCGGGTCGATGGGGAAGAACAGGCCCGTGCTCTTGATCTCTTCATTGAGCTGCTTGCGCGTGACGCCAGGCTGCACCGTCACCGTGAGGTCGTCGGCGTTGACCGACAGCACACGGTTCATGCGCGACACGTCGATGCTGATGCCGCCCTGCACCGCCAGCAGGTGGCCTTCGAGCGAGGAGCCCACGCCGAAGGGGATGACCGGCACGCTGTGCTCGCTGGCCAGCTTCACCGTGTCGGCCACGTCCTGCGTCTTCTCTGCGAACACCACGGCGGCTGGCGGCGGCGCATCGAAGGAAGATTCGTCGCGCCCGTGCTGCGTGCGCACCGCCATGGCCGTGGAACAGTTGGCGCCGAAGCGCGCCTTCAGTCCGTCGATCAGGGCCGCAGGCACGTCGCGCAGATGAAGCTCCGGCATCAGGTGCGAGGTGGAGGTCGGGGCGTTCATCGTGTGTCTCCTGGCAGCGTGAGGGTGATCGGCCATTCTACGGAGCGCGCACCATAATGCGCTTCGGAAAAAACATGAACCCCACGACCCTCAGCGCTCTCGCCGCCTTCCCGTCGCAGTTGGAAGCCCACTACGCGGCCATTCCCACGGCCTTCCGGCATTGGGCGCCGCCCTCGTGGGAGGGTGTGCCCAGCGAGGCCTTCACCGCCATCGAGCAGCTCTGCCACGTGCGCGACATCGAGATCGAGGGCTACCACGTGCGCTTTCGCCGCACGCTGCAGGAGACGCATCCGACGCTGGCGTCGATCGACAGCGAGCCGCTGGCCATCGCGCGTGCATACGGCACGGCCGACGCGGCGAAGGTGCTGGCCGACTTCCGCATGGCGCGCGTGCAGACGATGGAAATCATCTCCAGCCTGAGCGACGCACAGCTCACGCGCACGGCCGTGTTCGAAGGCTACGGCCCGCTCACGATGCGCAGCCTCATCCACTACCTCTGCAGCCATGACCAGCAGCATCTTGCCGGCCTGCAATGGCTCGCGGGCAAGATAGACGCTTCGACCGTCGAGCTGTAAAAACAGGAGCCACCATGGGCAACCGACTTTCCCAGATCGCCACCCGCACCGGCGACGACGGCACCACCGGCCTCGGCGACAACACGCGCGTGCCGAAAGACCACCTGCGCGTGCACGCGATGGGCGACGTGGACGAACTCAACTCGCAGATCGGCCTGCTGCTGTGCGAGCCCATGCCGGAGCCCGTGCGCGAGCTGCTGGTCGACGTGCAGCACCAGCTCTTCAATCTCGGCGGCGAGTTGTCGATGCCGGGTTTCACGCTGCTGAAGGCCGATGCGCTGCTGCAGATCGACAACGCGCTGGCCGAGCACAACGCCGCGCTGCCGCGCCTTGCCGAATTCATCCTGCCCGCGGGCACGCGCGCAGCCTCGCTCGCGCATGTGTGCCGCACGGTGGCGCGGCGGGCCGAGCGTGCGGTGGTCGCGCTCGGCGCGGCGGCCGAACTCAACGACGCACTGCGCCAATATCTCAACCGGCTCAGCGACCTGCTCTTCGTGCTCGCGCGCGTGCTCAACCGGATGGACGGCGGCGACGACGTGTATTGGAAGAGCGAACGCATGGCACGCGCGGCCGCAGCGGAAGCAGACGACACCAAGGAGACTCCATGAAACTCTCGAACATCTTTCGCACATCGCTCGTCGCGGCGATGGCCGCCGCACTGTGGCTGCCGGTGGGCGCGCAAGCCCAGAGCGCAGACAACCCGCCGCAGGCCCGACGCGCTCACACCATCAAGTCACCCTCGCGCAGCGGCAAGGTCGTGGGCAGCGTGCAGCGCGGCACCGACGCCGCGGGCCGCAGCGTCAACCGCGCGGATGCGGCCACGCGGCGCGGCGTCAACAACGTGTCGGAGAAAGCCAGCCGGCCGGTGCGCAACGTGGGTGAGGCCTTCGGCCGCAAGCTCTCGCCGGGCTCGAGCGGTCGCGCGGCGCCGCCGTCCGTGGGGCCGCAGGGCAACGCGCCTTGACCGCCAATCCAGGAACACCGTGGAACCGGCTTTGCCGGGCCACTGGTGTTGCCCCGGAAGAGGGTGGCGAAGCGACACGAAGTGCGCGAAGCCTGGGGGAGAGCCTGATATGGCAAGAAACATCGAAATCAAGGCCCGCATCGACAGCGTGGAACGCGTGGCGCGCATCGCCGAGACGCTGGCCGACCACGGCCCCGTCGAGATCGCGCAGGACGACACTTTCTTCCGCTGCGCCGACAGCGCTGACCGCCTCAAGCTGCGCACCTTCGCGCCTGGCCATGCCGAGCTGATCTTCTATCGCCGCGCCAACAGCAGCGGCCCGAAGGAATCGTTCTACCTGATCACGCCGTGTGCCACGCCAGACGTGCTGCGCGAATCGCTCGCGCTCGCGTGGGGGCAGGCGGGCCGCGTGCGCAAGCAGCGCCGGGTGTTCATGGTCGGCCGCACGCGCGTGCACCTCGACCGCGTGGAAGGCCTCGGTGAATTCCTCGAGCTCGAGGTGGTGCTGGAAGAAGGCGAATCGTCCGAGGCCGGCATTGCAGAAGCGCATGCGCTCATGGCGCAGCTGGGCGTGGGCGCCGACCAGCTGGTGCGGGGTGCCTACGTCGACTTGCTGAATGCCTGATCAGCGCCAGCCCGCGGCCTTGAGCTGGTCCGCCAGCAGCTGCGCGACCTTTTCATAGCCTCGTGCATTGGCATGGATGCGATCGGAGCGCAGCGACGCATCCGACAGCACGCTCGAATACACGTTCGCCACGAGCAGCGCCTGCCCCGACTTCGCGATCTCTTCGTAGAACGGCGCATCGCTGAGCGAGCCGATCGCCGCGCGCATGGCGTCGGGCGCCGGCGTGGCCAGCAGCGCGACGTATGGCGTGTGCGCCCGCGCTTCACTGACCAGGGCCGCGATGTTGTCGCGCGTGCCCGCGGCCGACATGCCGCGCAGCATGTCGTTGCCGCCGATGCCGATCAGGATCGCGTCATAGCTGCCCGCGCCCAGCAGCCCTGGCAGGCGTTGCAGCGCGCCATCCGAGGTGTCGCCGTTGATGCCTGCGTTCTCGACCTGCCAGCCCGTGAGCTCGCCCAGCTTCACGGGCCACGCCGCATTGGGCGGCGCGCCGTAGCCGTAGGTCAGGCTGTCACCCAAGGCCAGCACGCGGGCATCGGATTTCAGTGCGGCGGCCGAGCCCCTGCGCTTGCCGCAGGCCACCAGAGCGGCCATGGCAGGTGCGCTGGCCAGCAGGTGCAGGAGGTGTCTTCGCTTCATGTGGCGCGCAGCTTAAACGCAGCTCGCAGGCGCTTGTCCCTTGCCAGTGAATGGAGGAGGGCAGCGGCACTCGTGCGAGAGGCTCGACGCGCCTCCTTGAAGGACAAGGCGCCGCGCGGATACCGGCGCTTACCGGACTTCACCTGTCCGCGACCCGAAGCGGCCGTAGCGGACACATGCGCGGCCCACAATGAATTCGTCATCAACGCATGAAGGATTTCCAGATGATCACCAATTCAAAGAGCATGGCCGTCGTCGCTGCAGCGCTCGCGATGTGCATGGCGGCGGGGAGCGCCTTTGCGCAGGACCGTCACGGCGATGGCCGTCCGGGCGACGGCCGCTACGAACAGCGGGATCAGCGCGACCGCAACTTCGACCGGCACGGTCCGCAAGGCGGCTACTACCGCGGCAACCAGGACTTCCGCGACGGCCGCCAGTTCGATCGACGTGGCTTCCCGCAGCCGCACGCCGAATGGCGCCGTGGCGGCCGCGTGCCGGCCGAGTACCGTGGCCGCAACTACGTGGTGCAGGACTGGCGCGCCTACCGCCTGCAGCAGCCGCCGCGGGGCTACCAGTGGGTGGGGGTAGGCGGTGACTTCGTGCTCGCGGCGATTGCCACCGGAGTGATCGCGAACATCATCGCAGGCCAGTAAACAAACGTCGTTCTTCGCAACGGACGAGCGCCGCAGGCCGCGAGGCCTGCGGCGTTTTTTTCAGACCAGCGCAGTGGGCACCGACTGGGCGCAGACGTTGCGCCCGGTGATGGTCAGTCGAAGGCCGCCACCATGCCATTCGAGCCAGTTGAGGCTCACGTACGCGTCGATGTCAGCATCGTCGATGCGGTCTGCCTGGCGGCTTTGCAGCAATTCGACCGTTGCAGGCAATGCCCGTCTCAACCGCTCGCGCCGTTCGGCTGCATCGGCCGCCTTGAGGGCGGCCCTTGTTTGCTGTTGCTGCTGCGAGGTCGATGCCATTGCTGATCCGTTTCCAGGAAGCCAGGGAATTAATCAGAATGTACGCTCCCTGTGTGAAGCTGCATGCTTCTTTTTAAACCCCCCTGCCGCCTGCAGTACACACCGCGCAACAGCCGCTGGACAAGGCCTAGATTTCGTAGTGCGAGGCCCCGGCATCGTCGCCCAATGCCTTCTCCACCACGGCGCGCGTCAGCGTCGGTGCGAACGACTCGATGAAGGCGTGGACGTACTTGCGCAGGTAGGTGCCGCGCCGCACCGCGAGCTTGGTGAGGTTGATGCCGAACAGCCGCCCCGCATCGAGCGCGCGCAGCTGCGTGTCGCGCTCTGCCTCGTAGGCCACGCCGGCCACGATGCCTACGCCAAGGCCCAGTTGCACGTAGGTCTTGATCACGTCGGCGTCCATCGCGGCAAGCACGATGTTGGGCTGCAGCCCGCGCTGCCCGAAGGCCTCGTCGATGCGCGAGCGGCCCGTGAAGCCCGTGTCGTAGGTGATCAGCGGATAGCGCGTGAGCGCGTCGAGCGTCAGTGGCGCGTCGAGCAGCGGATGCCCCGGCGGCACGACCACGGAATGCGTCCAGCGGTAGCAGGGCAGGGCAACAAGCTGCGGGTAGTCGCCCAGCGCTTCCGTGGCAATGCCCACGTCGGCCTCGCCGTCGAGCAGCATCTGCGCGATCTGCTTGGGCGAGCCCTGGTGCAGGTGCAGTTTCACGTTCGGAAACTGCATGCGGAATTCCTGCACCGCCACCGGCATCGCATAGCGCGCCTGCGAGTGCGTGGCCGCCACCGAGAGCAGGCCGCTCTGCTGCGCGACGAACTCCTGGCCCGCGTGCTTGAGGTTGCTGCTCTCCATCAGCATGCGCTCGATGATCGGCAGCACGTGCCCGCCCGGCTCGGTGAGCCCCGTGAGCCGCTTGCCCGCGCGCACGAAGAGTTCGATGCCGAGCTCCTCCTCGAGCTCGCGGATCTGCCGGCTCACGCCGGGCTGCGAAGTGTGAAGGGTGTGGGCGACTTCGGTCAGGTTGAAGCCGCAACGAACGGCCTCGCGTACCGAGCGCAGTTGCTGGAAGTTCATCTGGCGCGAGAAGAGTCATGGAGCCCCGGCTGGGGCCGACCGCGGATTCTCGGCACAAGGGCTCGTTCGGGGAACGATGCGTTTGTTGGTTTCACATGAGCAAAACATCTTTAAGGCACTCCAGCAGGGCTTGTTTGCAATTTCGCACGAGTGTGCTAAAGTTGCGACATGGACGCCAAGACCCAGAAAAGCGAACTCACTCGCGCCGCCATCGTCGGCGCGGCGATGAACCTTGCGCTGGCCGAAGGCCTGGAGGCGATCACGCTGCAGGCCGTCGCGAGCCGGCTGGGCCTTTCCAAGAGCGGCGTGTTCTCCCGCGTGGGTTCGCGCGAGGCGCTGCAGAAGGCCGTCATCGAGGAGTACGGCCGCGGCTTCCTGGCCGAGGTGTTCGTGCCCGCCATGCAGAAGCCGAAGGGCCTGGCGCGGCTCAACGAGATCGTCGCGCGCTGGATCGCCCGCACGCGCGACGTCGAGATGCACACCGGATGCCTCTACATGGCCGGTGCCTTCGAGTTCGATGACCGCGAGGGCGAGCTGCGCGACATGCTGTTCGACGAAATCACGCGCTGGCGCGCCGCGCTGCGCCGCACCGTGCTGCAGGCCATCGAGACCGGCGAACTCAAGGCCGACACCGACCCCGCGCAGCTCGTGAGCGAGCTCAACGGCGTGACCATGACCCAGCTGCACGACGCGCGCTTCCTGCGCGATCCACAGGCCGCCGAGCGCGCCGTGCAGACCTGGCAGCGGCTTCTTTCCAGTTATCTCGCCTGAGCCGGCCACGAAGCAGGCGGTCCTCGACGTTTCCATTTGCCAGAATTTCGCACGACTGTGCGATAAAAAGGAGAAGCACCATGCTGATCATCGCCCTCTTTCTCGCCGCCTATGCGGCCGTCCTCGGCGCGAAGGGCTTGCGCGACACCCTGCGCAGCCTGCCTCGCAGCAACCGCGACTGGGTCTGGTACTGAACGCCCGGAAGGAACGCCGCGCCATGACGACCACTTCCACGCCAGCCGCCGGCCATGCCGCGCAGTCGAACTACTACCGGCCCAGCCGCACGATGCGCGCGCTGCGCTTCGGCCTGACCACCTCGCAGCGACTCTGGCCCGCACTCGGCGTGCGCGCCGCGTATCGCCTGTTCGGCACGCCGCTGCCGCCCAAGTGGCTCTATCGCGGGCAGGGCCCCGGCGCGGAATGGCGCCGCGAGGGCTGGGCCTTCGAGGACGCGGGCGTCGGCATCTACCACCTGGCAGCGCAGGATTCGGGTGCGGAGTCGGCGCCCGTGGTGCTGCTGGTGCACGGCTGGGGCGGGCACGCGGGGCAGATGCTGCCGCTCGCGCAGGCCGTGGCTGCGGCAGGGCTGCGGCCCGTGCTGCTCGAGCTGCCGGCGCATGGCCGCAGCGCGGGCACGATGAGCAACTCGCCGCAGTTCGCACGCGCCATCGCCTACGTGGCAGCCCGGCTCGCGGCCGATGGCCACGCGTTGCGCGCCGCCGTCGCGCATTCGCTGGGCGCCAACGGGCTCGCTCTTGCGGCGGCGCGCGGCCTTCCGGCGCAGCGCCTCGTGCTGCTGGCGCCGCCTGCTTCGCCGCGCGAATACACGCGCTACTTCGCGCACACCTTCGGCCTCAGCGAAGCCACGCGGGGGGCGATGCAGCGACTGTTCGAATCGCGTGAAGGGGTCCTGATGGCGCAGCTGGAGCCGGCCGCCGTGGGCCCGCGCATCGTGCAGCCGACGCTGATCGTGCACGACCGAGACGACCGCGTGAACCGCTTCGCCGATGCCGAGGCCTACCGCGATGCGATCCGCGGCGCGCAGCTGGCGGCCACGCAGGGGCTCGGGCACCGCCGCATCCTCCAGGCGCCGGAGGTGCTCGAGCAGGTGCTGCGCTTTCTTGCGGACCCCGTGCGCTGAGGTCCGCGAAACCCGTCAGCGCGCCGGCGCCGGGTCGGGCAGCTCGATCTTGATGTCGAGCACTTCGAGGTTGTCCTGGGTTTCCAGGTGCACCTTGATGTCGTCGGCGTTGATCGACACGTACTTGGAAATCACCGCCACCAGCTCGCGCTGGAGTTCGGGCAGATAGTCGGGGCGCTTCTTGCCGCTGAGGCTGGAGCGCTCGTGCGCGAGGATGATCTGCAGGCGCTCTTTCGCGACGCTTGCAGTCTTCTTCTTCTCGCCAAGCAGGAACGAGAGAAACGACATGCCTACTTGCCTCCGAAGATCCGCTTGAAGAAGCTGGGCTTCTCGGCGTCGACGAAGCGCATCGGCTTGTCCTCTCCGAGGAAGCGCGCCACCACGTCGCTGTAGGCCTGCGCCACGTCGGTTTCCTTGTCGTGGATCGCGGGCACGCCCTGGTTCGAGGCATGCAGCACGCTTTCCGACTCGGGGATCACGCCGATGAGCTTGATGCGCAGGATGTCCTGGATGTCTTCCAGCGAGAGCATCTGTCCGCCCGCCACCCGGTTCGGGTTGTAGCGGGTGATCAGCAGGTGCTCCTTGATCGGGTCGCCGCCTTCCTTGGCGCGCTTGGTCTTGCTGCTGAGCATGCCCAGGATGCGGTCCGAGTCGCGCACCGAGGAGACTTCGGGGTTGGTGACGATCAGTGCCTCGTCGGCGAAGTGCATGGCCATCATGGCACCGGTCTCGATGCCCGCAGGCGAGTCGCAGACGATGTAGTCGAACTCCATCGCGGCGAGGTCGGTCAGCACCTTCTCGACGCCCTCCTGCGTGAGCGCTTCCTTGTCACGCGTCTGCGAGGCGGCCAGCACGAACAGGTTGTCGCACTGCTTGTCCTTGATGAGTGCCTGGCTCAGGTTGGCTTCGCCCTGGATGACGTTGATCAGGTCATACACCACGCGGCGTTCGCAGCCCATGATCAGGTCGAGGTTGCGCAGGCCCACGTCGAAGTCGATCACCGCCGTTTTCTTGCCCGCGAGCGCGAGGCCCGACGCGAAGCTGGCGCTCGTCGTCGTCTTGCCGACGCCGCCCTTGCCCGAAGTCACCACCACAATTTTGGCCATGGCCATTCCTTCTTGTTTCGATTCAGTTGTTGGTTATGCGAGATGCGGCCGCCGCCGGGCCGCCCCAAGGCGAGCCGCGCCTCCCCCTCGGGGGTGGCGAATGACACGCAGCGAAGCGGAGTGCAAAGCCGGGGGGCGCATCAGATTGCGTCGATCGCGATTTTCTTGCCATCGAGGCGCACCTGGGCCGGCTTGCCCAGCACCGTGCCGGGCAGCGGCACCTCGTTGGTGCGGTAGATGCCCGCAATGGCCACCAGCTGCGCTTCCATGCAGGTCGAGAAGATCCGCGCCTCGGTGTTGCCGCGCGCGCCGGCAATGGCCTTGCCGCGCAGCGGTGCGTACACATGCACGTTGCCGTCTGCGATGACTTCGGCGCCGAAGCTCACCACCGCGGTCACCACCACGTCGCCGCCACGGGCGTAGACCTGCTGGCCCGAACGCAGCGGCTTGTCGATCAGCAGCGTGCCGTTGGCCGGCACCGGCACTTCGCGCACGATCTGCGGGGCTTCCGATGCGGGCGCCTCGGCCGGCGGCGCCGGGGCACGGGGCGCGGGGGCCGCGGGCATGGCCGCCACCGAGAGGCCTGCGGCGCGCGCCGCGGCGTTCTGCGCGGCGTTGCCGCCGCGCACTGCGATGGGTTGGGTCTGGTGGCGCGCCAGCAGGCCGCGCAGGGCGGCGAAGTCGAGTTCGCCCTCGCCTTGCTCTTCCTGCAGCAGCGAGAGATCGATCACCACCGGCTCCTGCTCGAAGAAGTCGGGCGAATCGGCCAGCTGGGCGTCGAGCGCCTCGGCCAGCACGTCCAGGTCGGACGTCTTGAGGATCACTGCGATCAGCGGCAGCGTGGCGCTCTTGAATTCGAAAACCGCCTTGGTGCGCGCGGCGGAGACATCGGCCATTGGGAAAACGTCGGTGCGAAAAGCGTTGGAGTCTAACGGGCGCGGGCCAAACCCCAATGAACAGGCCCTGCTTCGGGCCCCCGGGAGAACACTTCTTTCACGAGGTTGCACTTTTCCGGGGTGCCTAGCGTCAGTTCTTCGAGCGCCCCAGCAGCGCGTAAAGAAGGATCGCGCCGAAGGTCGCGGTGCCGATGCCACCGAGCGCGAAGTCGCCGAACTTCAGCGTGAAGTCGCCGGTGCCGATGATCAGCGTGATGGCCGCGACGATCAGGTTCCTGTTCTGCGAGAAGTCGACCTTGTTGTCGACCCAGATCTTGGCGCCCGCGATCGCGATCAGGCCGAACACCACGATGCTCACGCCGCCCATCACCGGCAGCGGAATCGCCTGGATCAGCGCACCGAACTTCGGGCTGAAGCCCAGCACCAGCGCGATGAGCGCCGCCACCACGAACACCGCCGTCGAGTAGATGCGCGTGGCCGCCATCACGCCGATGTTCTCGGCGTAGGTCGTCACGCCCGTGCCGCCGGCCGCGCCGCTCACCACCGTGGCGATGCCGTCGCCGATGAAGGCGCGGCCCATGTACGGGTCGAGGTTGCGGCCCGTCATGGCCGTCACCGCCTTCAGGTGACCGAGGTTCTCCGCCACCAGGATGATCGCCACGGGGGCGATCAGCAGCATCGCGTTGGCCGTGAACACCGGCGCCGTGAAGGTCGGCAGGCCGAACCAGGCCGCATTGGCGATGCCGCTCAGGTCGACCGGCTTGCCCATGCCCAGGATGTTGGTCAGCATCGCATAGACGATGGTGGCCAGGACCAGCCCGACCAGGATCAGCAGGCGCTGCAGCATGCCGCGCGTGAACACCGCCACCAGCCCCACGCAAAGGAAGGTCACGGCCTGCATCCACGAGTCGAAGTTGCTGGCCGCCATGTTCTTGATCGGCACGCTCGCGAGGTTGAGCCCGATCACCGCCACCACGGCGCCCGTGACCACCGGCGGCATGACGCGCTCGATCCAGCCGGTGCCGATGGCCTGCACCAGCGCCCCGATCAGGATGTACACCACCCCGCAGGCCACGATGCCGCCCAGCGCCACCGCGATGTTGGGGTTGGGCCCCTTGCCCGCATAGCCGCTGGCCGCGATCACCACGCCGATGAAGGCGAAGCTCGAGCCCAGGTAGCTCGGCACCTTGCCGCCGGTGACGAAGTAGAAGATCAGCGTGCCGATGCCGCTCATCAGGATCGCGATGTTGGGGTTGAAGCCCATCAGGATCGGCGCCAGCACCGTGGCGCCGAACATCGCGATCACGTGCTGCACGCCCATGGCGCCGGTCTGCAGCCAGGGCAGGCGCTCGTCGGGCGCGATGACCGCGCCGTTGGCCAGCGCGGATGCGGGCCTTTCAGTCCACTTGAACATTGCTTTCATCTCCTCTTGTTGGTGGGGCGTGATTGTGGTCGATGAACCCCGGCCTGAACACCGGCCGCAAGAGAAGAACGAAAGAGCGGCGCTCAGCGCGCCTGCAGCACCGCCATGGTGATGCGCGACACGCAGGTCAGCTCGCCCGCCTCGTTCGTCAGCTCGATCTGCCAGACCTGCGTGCTGCGGCCGCGGTGCACCGGCCGCGCCGTGCCGATGACCCAGCCGCTGGTGACGGAGCGGATGTGGTTGGCATTGATGTCCAGGCCCACGGCGCGGTCGCCCTCGGGCGCCGAGTAGTGCGCGCCGCAGGAGCCCAGCGTCTCGGCCAGCACCACCGACACGCCGCCGTGCAGGATGCCGTAGGGCTGGCGGGTGCGCTCGTCCACCGGACAGCGGGCGCGGATGAAGTCGTCGCCCACCTCCAGGAATTCCATGCCCAGCGCGGAGACGGCGGTGCCGACGTGGTTGCGGGTCAGCTCCTCGACGGAGACTTCTTTTTTCCAGATACGCATTCGGTACTTCCTTCTTGCCTGTAAAAGGGGACTCAAAACTATAGCGATGGCGACTGACAAACCGAGTCGCCTTTGCGTGCTAGCTTGCACCGATGAAGCACCCCGTCCGCCGCTGGCTCCTGGGCATCGCCGCAGCGCTGCTGCTGGGCGTGGGCGCGCTGGTGTGGGTGGTGAGCATGCGCCTGCCCTCCGACGAAGAGGTGGCCGCGAAGATCGCCGAAGGCTTCGAGAAGCGCTTCGGCGTTGCCCTGAAGGTCGGCGGGGCCCACTGGTCGCTGCTGCCGGTGCCCGTGCTGGCGCTGTCCGAGATCGCCACCGACCAGCCGCGTCCCATCACCCTGCGCCGCCTGACCCTGCGGCTGAAGCTCGCGCCGCTGCTGCAGCGCATCGTTGCCGTTGACGATCTCGAGATCGAAAGCCTGGTGCTGCCGCGCGCCTCGGTGCGGGCGTTCCGGGGCAAGGGCCCCAAGCCGCAGGAGGACAGCGGCAATCTGGTGGCGCTGCCCGCGCCGTGGACGCTGGCACCCGTGCCGCTGGCACAGCTGCGCTGGCGCGACGTGGTCTGGATCGACCGGCGCGATATTGCGCTGGCCTACGACGGCGACATCCGCTTCGACCCCGGCTGGCGCCCGCGCCAGGCCCGGCTCGAACGGGCCGGCGCCACGACACTCACGCGGCTTCGGCTGGACCGCCTGGACGGGCAGGACCGCTGGCGCACCCGCATCGAGGTGGGCGGCGGCACGTGGAACGGCGTCGCCCGCCTCGAGACGCCGCCCGGCGGCAAATTGCGGGTGTCGGCCGAGCTGGAGCCGCGCCAGGTCGACATCGAAAGCCTGGTGCAGGCCTTTGGCCGCCGCACTTCGGTGGCGGGCAAGGTCTCGGGCCACACCACGCTCAGGACCGAGGCCGGCGATGCCGAGGAACTGGGCGCGCTGATCCGCGGCCTGCACACCCGCACCACCTTCTCGGTGCAGCCCGCCATGCTCACGCGGCTGGACGTGGCCAAGGCCGTCACCACCGCCGGCATCAGCCGCGGAGGCACCACCGCGCTGGACGAACTCACCGGCACGCTCGACACCCAGGGCACCGAAGACGGCGTGGTAATGCAGTACAGCAACCTCAAGGCCCGTTCCGGGGTGCTCACCGCGAGCGGCAACCTGAAGCTGTTCAACCGCAGGCTCGACGGCGAGATCGCGGTGGACCTCGTCGACGGCGTGGTCGGCGTCCCGCTCAAGGTGAGCGGCACCATGAGCGACCCCGAGCTGTCGTTGACCGGCGCTGCGCTCACCGGCGCGGCCATCGGCAGCGCGGTGCTGCCGGGCGTGGGCACGGCGATCGGAGCCCGGATGGGGCAGCAGGTGGAGAAGCTGTTCGGCGGCGGGAGCGAGCCGAAGAAGAAGGCCGCGCCCAGGCGCTGAAGCCAGGCGCTCAGTGCCCGAACTCGCCGTGGCGGCCGGCGCCTCTTGCGAAGCGCGCGGCGCCGGCTTCGCCCTCGGCGAAGACCATCGGCACGCCCAGCGCGCCTTCGCGGCGCAGCGCTTCGGCCAGCGGCAGGTCCCATTGTTCGTAGGCGCTGCGGCGGTCGGCCAGCATGCATCGCTGCGGGAACGCAGCGAGCTGGCGGGCCAGTTCCTGCGCGGCGGCCAGCGCGCCGCCCGGTGGCGTGACGCGGTTGACGAGGCCCATCGCCAGCGCCTCGGCCGCGCCCACCGCACGGCCCGAAAGAATCATGTCGAGCGCGCGGCCCATGCCCACGATGCGCGGCAGCCGCACCGTGCCGCCGTCGATCAGCGGCACGCCCCAACGGCGGCAGAACACCCCGAACACCGCGTCCTCGTCGGCCACGCGCAGGTCGGCCAGCAGCGCGAGTTCGAGGCCGCCCGCCACCGCGTGGCCGTTCACCGCCGCGAGCAGCGGCTTCGACAGCGCCATGCGCGTCGGCCCCATCGGGCCGCTGCCGCCGCCTTGGGGATCGAGCTCGTTGCGGCGGGCCGGGTCGCCCACGGCCGAGAGATCGGCACCCGCGCAGAAATTGCCGCCCGCGCCGGTCAGCACCGCGACGCGCAGCGCGTCGTCGGCCTCGAAACGCTCGAAGGCTTCGCGCAGCTCGGCGGCCATGGGACCGTCGACGGCGTTGCGCTTGTTCGCGCGGTTCAGCGTGATCGTGCACACCGTGTCTTCGATGTCGTATGTGACGTGCTGCATGGCCATGTCTCCAACGGTCGGGATTCGGGGTTCAGCCCGGGCGCACCACCTGCGCGTCGCCGGACGCATGCAGCCGCGCCACGTCGGTCGCGCGGCGCGTCAGCACGGCGCGCTGGTTGATGTAGCCCTTGTCGGTGATCTCGCCCGCGTCGAGGCTCGGGGGCTCGGCCAGCACCAATGCGCAGGCCGGGCATTGCGAGGAGCCCGCGCCTTCGTCGCGCAGCGCGCGCAGCATGCCAGCGATGCGTTCGCGCAGGGCATCGGGCGCGAGCGCAGCGCCTTGCGGGCTGGGAAACACCAGCATGCCGATCTCGTCGCGGTCGTGGCCGGTGAGCACCACGTCCTGCGCATGCGGCGCGAGCAGCGACACCAGCTTGACGCGCAGCGTGCCCACCGACACCCAGGTGCCGCTCGAGAGCTTGAAGTCTTCCGCCACGCGGCCGTTGAAGATCACGCCCTGCGCGGGCTGCGCCGGGTTCGCGAGGAAGCCGGCGTCGCCGATGCGGTAGTAGCCCTCTTCGTCGAAGGCCTGCGCCGTCTCGCGCGGTGCATCGCGATAGCCCGGAAACACCGAGACGCCCTTCACGCGCATCTCCAGCTTCTCGCCGTTGGGCACGAACTTCAGCTCCAGCCCGGGCAGCGGCGCGCCGATGCAGCCGGCGCCGTCGAGCTTCCAGTGTGCGGAGGTGATGGCGGGCGAGGTCTCGGTCGCGCCCCACGAGGTGGTGAGCCACAGCGGCCGGGTAGGGCGTACGCGCGCAGCCACCGCTTCGAGCCGCTGCCAGGTGGAAGGCGCGAGCGCCGCCGCCGCGTAGAAGGCCAGCCGCAGGCGCGAGAACACCTCGGCGGCCAGCGCGTCGTCGGCTTCGAGAAAGGGCAGCAGCATGTCGAAGCCGCGCGGCACGTTGAACAGCAGCGTGGGCTTCACCTCGCGCAGGTTGCGCACCGTCTTCTCGATCAGGCCCGGCGCGGGCCGGCCCTCGTCGATGTAGAGCGCGCCGCCGTGGCACAGCACCATGTTCAGATTGTGGTTTGCGCCGAAGGTATGGCTCCAGGGCAGCCAGTCGACCAGCACCGGTGCTTCCCGCGTGAGGAAGCGCCAGGTCTGCGCCATCATCTGCTGGTTGGCGCAGAGCATGCGGTGCGTGTTGATGACGATCTTGGGCTTGCCGGTGGAGCCTGAGGTCAGCAGGTACTTGGCGTGCGTGTCGGGCAGCACGTCGGCGAAGGCCTGCATGACGGCGGGCGTTTCCTTCGCCGCGAGCAGCCGCTCGAACGCCATCGCACCGGGATGCGCCTCGGCGTTGCGGCTGAACACGGTGACCGCCTCGACGCCGCAGCCGGCGAGCGAGCCGCCGTACACCTTCGCATCCGATGCGTAGATCAGCCCCGGCTTCAGCGCCTGCAGCATGCCGTGCAGCCGCGACGGGTCTTTCGCCATGCGCGAGTAGGCGCTCGACAGCGAGCACGCGGTGCGGCCGATGTGCATGGCGGCCAGCATCAGCACCGCGTGGTCGATGGCGTTGTCCGACAGGATCACGACCGGCTGGCCCTGAGGCAGGTTCATGTCGAGCAGCGCCTGGGCGACGGCGCCCACGGCGTGACGCAATGCGCGGTAGTCGAGCTTGCGCCAGCCTTCGCCTGTTTCGTCGCGCTCGGCGAAGGCCAGTGCGTCGGGTGTCTCATGCGCCCAGCGCTCGATCCATTCGCCGATGCAGCGCGCATAGGGCTTCAGCGCCATTGGCGAACGCAGCGCGAAGGAGCCATCGTCGAAGTCGATGCGCACGGTGCGGGGCGGGGCGATCAGGTTTTCGTCTTGGAGGAAGTCGGTCATTTCAATCGAGTCTGCCGGTGTTGCTCTTGGCGCGAATCAGGTCTAACAGCAGGGTGTCGCGGGCGGCTTCGAGGTCGGCCGTGTGTCGAGTGCCCAACTCCTCGGACACGCCTTGCACCACCTTCTGCCTGAGCTCGGCCGTCATCGACGGTGCACCCAAGTCTTTCCACCAGTCCTCGATCGGCCCGCCCAAATGCGCGAGCAGGTGCTCGATGCCGCCCGCGCCGCCCGACAGATGCAGGTTCATGAACGGCCCCATCACCGCCCAGCGCAGGCCGGGGCCGTGGGCGATGGCCGTGTCGATATCGGCCACGCTCGCCACGCCTTCGTTGACCAGGTGGAACGCCTCGCGCCACAGTGCGGCCTGCAGCCGGTTCGCGATGTGGCCTTTCACCTCGCGCTTCACGTGGATCGGCCGCTTGCCGATGGCCGCGTAGAAGGCCATCGTGCGTTCGATGACCTCGGCCGAAGTCTGCTCGCCGCCGATGACCTCGACGAGGGGAATCAGATGCGGCGGGTTGAACGGATGCCCCAGCACCACGCGCTGCGGGTGCGCGCAGCCCGACTGCACGCCGCTGATCGCCAGGCCCGATGAGCTCGATGCGAGGATCGTCTCCGCTGGCGCAGCCGCATCCATGCGTCGGAACAGGTCGATCTTGAAATCCATGCGCTCGGGGCCGTTCTCCTGCACGAAGTCGGCCACGGACACCGCGTCTTCCAGGCTGTCGTGGAAGCGCAGGCGGTCCGCCGACGCGCCCTCGGCCAGCCCGAAGCGCTGCAGCGTCGGCCAGTGCTGCGCCACCGCTTCGCGCAGCCGTTCTTCCGCGCCGGGCGAAGGATCGATCGCGTTCACGTCGAGCCCGTGCGCCAGGAAGTACGCAGCCCAGCTCGCACCGATCACGCCGGTGCCGACCACCGCCACCCGCTTCACGTCCGGGGCAGTGCGGGAAATGTTCATCTGCGTGTCTCCGTTCATTGTTGTCGTGTCACTCAGCCCAGCGCGAACTCGGGCCGCGGACCGCCCGTGCGCGGCAGGCCCATGATCTGCCGCGCCTCGGCCGGCGTCGCCACTTCCATGTCGAGCTCGCGGATCACCCGCACGATGCGCTCGGTGAGCTGCACGTTGGTGGCCAGCTCGCCCTGGCGGAAGTAGAGGTTGTCTTCCAGCCCCACGCGCGCATGGCCGCCCAGCAGCAGCGCCGCGACGTTGGCTTCGAGCTGCGACATGCCGATGCCGCTCACGCCGAAGATCGCCCCCTTGGGCAGCGTGTCGACCATCATCTGCAGGTTGCGCGGCGAGTAGGGCATCGCGTTCTGGAAGTTGCGGTGCACGTTCATCACGAGGTTGATGAAGTAGGGCTCGTCGTCGTGGCCTTCGCCGATCAGCGTGGTCGTGTCCTGCAGGATGTGCGTGGGGCTGAACACCTCCCACTCGGGCTTGATGCCGCGCGCCTTCATGCCGGCGGCCAGTTCGCGCCCGCGCGTGATGGGCGTGTCCATCAGGATCTGCTTGCCCTCGAAGCTCAGGTTGAGCGTGGTGGCGTCGAGCGTGCACATCTCGGCGCCGGCGTCCATGCCCTTGATGCGTTCTTCCCACGCGATCTCCCAGCGCTCGCCGGCCAGCGGTTTCACCATGTCGCCGTGCACGCCACCGCCGGTGGAGTTGTTGAGCACGATGTCGCTGCCGAGCGCGCGGATGCGGCTGTTGATGTCGCGGTACACCTCGGCGTTGCAGGTGGCGCCGTCGTCGGGGCGGCGCGCGTGGATGGCCACCACGCTCGCGCCGGCGTTCCAGCAGCGCAGCACGTCGGCGGCGATCTCGGCGGGCTGTGTGGGCAGGTGGGGGTTCTGCGACTTGTGCGCCATGCCGCCGGTGGGGGCGATGGTCACGATCACTTTGCGCTTCGACATGGTCGGTGGCTCCTGGTGTCTTTCATGGGGGGCGCGCTATTATTTTTGGCTGCGCGGGCACACTCAGTCATCGCGACGACATTTGGGCTCAGGGTTTACGCACCCGCGCCTTCAGGAGCTTTCATTCCATGCCCACGACGAAGCCGGCCCCCCAGGCGGCATCGCTGACGATTCCGCAATTGCTGCAAGGCTCGGCCTGGTTCCCGCTGCTCGATGTGGCGGCGGGCGAGCGCGTGCTCGACGAGATGCGCGAGGTCGAGGTGGCGGCCGGCGCCGCGCTGTGCCGGCGCGGCGACACGCCGGTGCACTGGTACGGCACGCTCGAAGGGCTGCTCAAGTGGTCGATCACCTCGAGCGACGGGCGCTCGGTGACCTTCGGCGGCCTGTCGGTGGGCAGCTGGTTCGGCGAAGGCACGCTGCTGCGCGCGCTGCCGCGTTCGGCCGACATCATCGCGCTGCGGCCGAGCAGGGTGGCGCAGCTGCCGCTGGAAACCTTCGAGTGGCTGCACCGCACGCAGCGCGGCTTCGATCACTTCCTGCTGCAGCAGATCAACGAGCGGCTGCACTGGTTCATGGGCAACTATGCGGCGCACCGGCTGCTCGACACCGACAGCCAGGTGGCGCGCGCGCTGGCGGGGCTGTTCCACCCGTGGCTGCATCCGGGCAGCGAACCGCACCTGCAGACTTCGCAGGAGGAGATTGCGAATCTCTCGGGCGTGTCGCGTCAGCGGTGCAATGCGGCGTTGAACCGGTTGAAGGAAGCGGGGTTCCTGCGGATCGAGTACGGGGGGATCACCGTGATCGATCTTGAAGGGCTGCGGCGGTTCATCGAGTAGCGCCGGCTCCCCCGCCTTCACACGCCCAGCAAGTCCTCCAGCGCCTGCGGCTCGGCGAGCAGATCCGCCGAGGCCCCATGCCGCACGATCTGCCCCTTCTCCATCACCACCGCGAGGTCGGTGTGCGCCAGCACCTTGCGGTAGTCGCGGTCGACGATCAGCGTCGCGATGCCGGTCGCGCGGATCTCGCCGATCACGCGCCAGATCTCGGCCACGATCAGCGGTGCGAGGCCTTCGGTGGCCTCGTCGAGGATCAAGAGGCGCGGGTTGGTCATCAGCGCGCGGCCGATCGACAGCATCTGCTGCTCGCCGCCCGACAGCTGCTGGCCGCCGTGCGACAGCCGCTCCGACAGGCGCGGAAAGGTGGCCATCACACGGTCGAAGGTCCAGTTGCGCCGGCCGTCGATGCCCGCGCGCTCGCTCATCACGAGGTTCTCGCGCACCGACAGATTGGGGAAGATGCCGCGCCCTTCGGGCACGTAGCCGATGCCCAGGCGCGCCATCTTCTCGGGCGGCAGGCCGGTGACGGTGCGGCCGTCGACCTGCACTTCGCCCGAGGCGGGGCGCACGTAGCCCATCATCGTGCGGATCAGCGTGGTCTTGCCCATGCCGTTGCGCCCGAGCAGGCCCACCGAAGTGGCCGTGGGAATGCCGGCGTGCACGCCGCGCAGGATGTGGCTGTTGCCGTAGTAGGTGTTGAGGTCGCGAACGATGAGCATCAGTGGTCTCCCGCCGGGCCGCCCCAAGGGAGGCCAGCGCCTCCTCGGGGGGCAGCGAATACACGAAGTGACGAGCGTGGGGGCATCAGTGTTCCTCGCCCAGATACGCGGTGCGAACCTCGGGGTTCTCGCGGATCTCCTGCGGGTTGCCGGTGGCGATGACCGTGCCGTTCACCATCACGGTGATGCGGTCGGCAATGCGGAACACCGCGTCCATGTCGTGCTCCACCAGCAGGATCGCGTGCGTGGCCTTCAGCCGCGCGAGCAGCGTGAGCATGCGGTCGGTTTCTTCGGCGCCCATGCCGGCGAGCGGCTCGTCGAGCAGCAGCACGCGCGGGTTGGTGGCCAGGCACATCGCCACTTCGAGCTGGCGCTGCGCGCCGTGGCTCATGGTGCCGGCGATGCGGTGCGCTTCGTGGGCGAGGCCGGCGGCTTCGAGCGCGGCGTCGGCCGTGGCGTTGCTGGTGGCGCAGTCCTGCGACGGCTGCCAGAAGGCCCAGGGCCTGGGCGTGGCGGCCTGCGCGGCGAGCCGGCAGTTCTCGTGCACGCTGAACTCCGGGAAGATGGTCGTGCGCTGGTAGCTGCGGCCCACGCCGTCGCGCGCGCGCTTCGACTGGGCGCGGCCGGTGATGTCCACGCCGTCGAGAGCGATGCGGCCTTCGGAGGCTTCGAGCTCTCCGGAAAGCATGTTGATCAGCGTCGACTTGCCGGCGCCGTTGGTGCCGATCACCGCGTGGACCTCGCCGACGTGCAGGTCGAGCGTGACGGCGTTGACGGCGGTGAGGCCGCCGAAGCGGCGGGTGAGCTTTTCGACGGACAGCAGTGCGTTCATGGTGTTGCTCCTTCCCCCTCTGGGGGAAGGTTGGGATGGGGGCAGGCAGAGCGCGCGATGGAGGCGCCGCTTGCCCCCACCCCGGCCCTCCCCCAGCGGGGGAGGG
>Ga0070664_100000905_pt1 | contig 23111 bp, 16 predicted proteins | sample KBSC73metaG_FD_65863 | JGI IMG/M metagenome (GOLD analysis project Ga0070664, IMG submission 65863) | Corn rhizosphere microbial communities from Kellogg Biological Station, Michigan, USA - KBS C7-3 metaG | ecosystem: Host-associated > Plants > Roots > Rhizosphere > Soil ... | reverse complement strand
CGCTTTCATTCGTGAGTTGTGTGGCCGTCACACCTGTTGCGGTATTGGTCAGCGTGATCGTGACTCCTGGCACCAGAGCCTTGGAAGCATCTTGAACGACGCCACCCACCTGGCTATTGACCGTCTGAGCAAAACCTTTGTCGGCTGTGTAAAGAAGAACGAGCAGCGCTGCAGAGAAAACAATTCGCTTCATAATCCCCCCCGAGGATCTGAGTGGAACGTGGTTTCCTGGGTTGTCGGTCGGTGATTGCGCGCCAAGAATTATCTTTTTGGTTGGCGATGTCCAGATAAAAAATCGAAGGAGAATCCGATTGGATGGATTGCTACTTCATTCGGAAATCGGACTAGGATTCCCGGGAATAAAAGAATATAAGAGCTTTTCGAGTTCAATGAATCTGCCTGATGAGCGCAAATGCCAATCCTGAATATCTCGGACCCGGGGAGAAGGACATGACAGTAAAGAATCGTTTTATTCCGAAAACAGTTCTCGGCGCATTGGCTGTGGTTGTGTTGGTGATGGCGGTGGCCACAACGATTGTCGGACAACTTCCAATTCCGGTGCCCGGGCAACAAGGCCAGCAGGGAACAGGAGCTCAGGGCGGGCGGGGTGGCCAGCGCGGGGTGCCAGCGGCCCCGGCGGAACCTGTGAAACAAGTTGCCGCTCCTATTCCAACTGCCGTGGAGATCGCGGGTCCTGGCGCATTTTACGAAACATTCATGGACAACCATGACGATGACAAGAATGTCCAGATTCCGGCAACGGACACCTACGCCAGATTCAATTATGAAGCGCGGGAATATTTCATTTCGGGAACGACATCGAATGGCATGCTGTACAAGACACGTATTGTGGTTCGCAAGCCGAAAGACAACTCGAAATTCAACGGAATGATTCTTGCCGAATCGATGCATACGAGCGGAAATCCCTGGGTGTTTCATTTCACACAGTTCTATGCAATGACGAGCGGAGTCATCGGCCTCGAAATCCTGACCACGACACCGGCGGGACTGGCTGCGGCAAATGTGGCGCGTTATAAGGACCTCGTTGTGCCCGGTGGAGCAGCCAACGACATCATCGCGCAGGTGGGAGCTCTCGTTAAGTCCGACCACAAGGACAATCCTCTTGCCGGTCTGCCCGTTCGAAGGATGATTCTGACAGGCTCCTCACAGTCGGCAGGCACGGCGACGACATACATGAGCGGTGCTCACATGTCACAGAGGCTGGCAGACATGAAACCTATTTACGACGGATTCATGCCGACCAGCAATAACGGTCAGGTTGGGGTTCTCGACGTCCCGACTATCGTGGTTCCAACGATGAGAGAAACGAATACGGGGGCGGGAACCACTCAAAGGGACAACGACAAGATCCGGATTTATGAATTTGCGGGAATGGCACACATCGATTCGCGAGTTGCCGGTGGATACTATCCGGATCCCTGCAAGTATCCGATCAGCCGTTACCCGCTGGGAGCGGAGATGGCGATCGCGCTCGACAAACTGTTTACATGGGTCGATAAAGGTGTCGCTCCTCCCCACGCGGACCGGTTCTACATCGATTTCAATCCGGACAATAAGCCGAAGCTCGATAGTGAAAAAGGTTCCATGTTTGCCCTGGATGAGTTCGGAAACGTTAAAGGCGGGATTCGCAACACCTACGTGGACGTGCCGGTAAAGAGTTTCCATGTGCCGAACGAAGGCGCAGAGCCACGAATTCCAAATCCCAGCCCGTTTATTCTTGCCCGTCGCACGGGCGGCCAGGATCCGGATGCTCAGTTGTGTGGTCTGGCCAACTATGAAATTGCGCTGACCAAAGAGCAGCTTCGAAAGCTCTACAAAGACCCGAAGGATTATCAGAAGAAAGTCGCAGCGAGATACGACGAGCTTGCAAAAGCGGGCTGGGCTCTGCCCATGTACAGAAGTATGGTCCTGGCCGAAGCGGCGAAGGTGACCTTTTAGGATCCAGGAGATGTTTCGGTTGCCCGAAACTTCTAATTACTTTGCGCGGTCCTTCAAACCCTGCGCGATCGTCGGCAGTTTGTAGATCGTGGCGGCCGTCTGCTGAGGTCCTTCCCGAATCGGCTGCCCACTTGAATCATCCGCACCTGAACCGACAACGTAAAGCATCTTCTTGTCGGCGCCTGCGAAGGCGACGCTGATCACGCTGCGTGGCGTCGGAATCAAACCCAGATAGCCGCCGGTCTTGTCCAGGATTTGCACTCCGGATCCGGAGGTGACGTACAGGCGACCTTCGGTGTCGACCGCGAGACCATCGCCGCTGCCCGTCTGCAGGGTTGCAAAATTGCGACGGTTACTCAGCACTCCAGGCCCCGTCACATCGAACGCAACGATCGTTCCACCATTGGTGACATACAGGGTCTTGTCGTCAGGGCTGAAGATGATGCCGTTGGTATTGATGTTATCCGCCATGACGGAGACACCTGACGGTCCCGCATAATAGACGCAGCCCACCGTGAAGTATGTGCCGCCCTGGCTGTCGGCAGCGAGATCGTTCGGGCGCACGTTCAACGTCGAGCCATCCGTCCATTTGTCGGCGACCGTTTTGCGCGTTGGTGAAAGGATTGTAATGGCATTCATGATCGAATCTTTGTCCGGCTTTGTCGACCCCGCCCTCTCGGTTCGATGCGCGCCGTAAAGGTTGCCCTGCCGATCCATCGAAAGTGAGCCAACTCCCTTCGCATTCGAAACGAACACCGATGCCTTGTCGTCCTTGTCGATTTTAAGAACGGTGTCAAAATCTTCCTGCGCGACAAGGACACTCCCATCCTTTTCTGCGAGAATGCCGTCGGCGCTGTTGCCGCCGGCCTGCCACACTTTCGTCCATTTCGAACCCGCAGCAACGATCCCCGGGATTGGTGTCACTTCGCCCCGTGGCGCAGCCTGCGCGCGTTCCTGACCCTGGGCACCGACGGCCCGGCCGCCTCCACCGCCTGCAGCAGGAGCGGTGGGCGCAACCGGTCTGCATTGCTGCCCTGCCTGCACCTGCGCAGGTGCAGGCGCGGACATGAGCGCTGATACGGCGAGCCACAACAAAATCGCGCAAACAGCTTTCCGATTCATACGTCCTCCCGGTGTGAGTCTTATACTCATTAATTCAGAAACTGTTCACGTCTCAATATCACAGAACGATTCGATTAACTGAGGAAGCGTGTCTTTCGTTTCTTGCTAGGTTTCGGCCGGGCGGCGTATGATCCGACGTAATTTCAGTCTGGGATCAAACCACCTTGAGGGAGTGAAATTACAATGACTGCCAGATTACTCGCTATTCTGTTTGCCATAGCGATCGTGCTCGTCCTGTTGCCCGCGATGCAGCCACTATCGACCACAATCCAAGCTCAGCAGGGCGCGCGTGGAGCCGCACCTCCTGCAGCAGGAGCACCTGCGGCCCAGGGGCGAGGTGGTGGCGGGGGTGGTGGCGGCGGACGTGGGAATACGCCAACATTCGCCGGGCCTCCAGCAGGAATGCAGGCCTTGCCGGTCGATTTATTTACGTCGAAAAATTTCTATAAGGATCAGAAGCTCTGGTCGGATCCGCGGTATTTCCGCTGCAATACACCCCGCCAGATTACGGATATCTGGACCTCGCGGCGGATTGGTGAAAACCCGCCTTCCAGCGCTTCGTGGGGTGACTGCACGGTCGATTACGACCGCGAGAAGATCGTGAGTCCGTATCCCTATCGAACTGCCAAAGCACACTATGATGCATTGTTTGCGGCAGCAAAGGCAAAGGGTGGGCCCACTATGTATACGAAGGCAACCGTGCCGGACTGGGACGGCAACTATACCCGGACCAACACGGATGGTGAGGCGTGGATTTGGGGAACCGTCAACCAGACACCCACCATTCTTTCTTTACTCACACCGGAATATCAAACGCGGATGGTCCAGATGAACTATCACGAAGGCGTCGACAACGCGCCGCAGTGGGAGGCCTCGTTCTGCTATCCGGAAGGATTCATGCGCTGGTGGGCCGCGGCCTCACAGGGCCAGAACTTCCAGCTCACGATGACGGTAGCGCGGGTTCAGTTCCTGTCCGGCATTGCTGCCAATTTCCTGAGACAGGTTCTCATCGGTGAGAAGCACGTGCAACAGGTCCCGCAGTGGTACGGAGAAACGATTGGATTTTGGGACGGAGACACGCTGGTGACCTGGACCGCGAACGTCCAGGGCTGGACATTGTCGCATTCCATGTTTGAGTTCAGCGGAAAAATGGAAACGGTCGAAACCTACAAGGCGGTATACGATGCGGCAGGTAAATACATAGGCATGGATCACGAGGCCGTATTTTACGATCCCGAAGCGTTCGTCCAACCGCTGCACGCCACGGCGCGTTTTGTACGTCAGGCGGAGAATCCGGCTCGGCCCGCGCGATTCTCGTACATCGAATGTTTGAGCAATCTCCGAAATGTCAATGGCAGACCAACGCAGCTTACCGCCGCATCCGGCGAACGCTTCATCGACTATTACGGACGGCCGTGGGCACAGAACTGGGAAAAGTATTTCGAACAGGGTTGGGAAAGGCCGCAGACCGGCGGTATTCCACAGGACGTACTTGACCTTTTCAACAAGAACTAAACAAGGAGAACACAATGAAGACACAAGCAAGGCGGGCGCGGACCATTGCAACACTCGTCGCATTCGCTTCCCTGGCTATGTTTGTCACGCCGGCTTTATCCCATCATTCGTTCGCAATGTACGATCAGACCAAGACTCTGACTTTAACGGGAATCGCCCACCAGTTTGTCGCCCAGGCCAATCACGCCGAACTTCATTTTTACCTGGTCGGGCCCGACGGGAAGCCTTCCAAGGACAAGGACGGGAAGCCGGTCGACTATGGAATGGAGATGGGGGGCGCCGCTGCCATGGCGCAGCAAGGCATTACCGCAGCGAGTTTTCCAGCCGGTGTGGTGTTTAGCGTCAAAGTGAATCCGTTGAGGGACGGCAGTAATTTCGGATCCAAAGCGGCAAATAGCGCCATCGCCAAATGCCCAACAGATAAGGTGACCGGCAAGACGACGGCCGTGCCCGCTGCCGGCAAGCACTGTGATTCGGTTCCTGGCATGACACTGCTGGGTGGAACCACGTTCTAGGGAGATAGAGGAGGATCAATCGATGGCGAAATCTCACAGAGGATCCGTGAATCGCCGGGGTTTTTTGAAGGGAGCTGCCGCCGCTTTGACGGGAGCTGCTGCCATTGAGACGGTTGAAGCACAGGCGCCGGCCGCAGCCGCCCCTGGAGCAGCTGGTGCGCGCGGTGCTGCTGCACCGGGGGCGCCTCCCGCTCCAACTGCGGCGCAGCTCGCTCGCGATGCCGGGAACGTCACTCCTCCTGCTGCAGTCGCTGGTGCGCGTGCAGCCAATCGTCCGGGCTCCGACCTCATGGTTCAGGTCATCCGCGATCTTGGAATCGAGTACGCCGCCGCAAATCCGGGCTCCAGCTTTGAAGGCCTTCAGGAATCCTTCATTAACTACGGCTCCGTTCCCAACAAGACTCCGGAATGGATTACAGCGCTTCATGAAGAATCATCAGTGACTATGGCGCATGGCTATGGCAAAGCCGAAGGTAAGCCGATGCTCGCGGTGCTGCATGGGACGATCGGAATTCAGCATGCCGCGATGGCGATTTATCAGGCTTATCACGGACGCGTTCCGGTTTTGATGATTGCCGGGCTTGATCCCGATGGGCCGGTGGCGCAACACAATGCAGCCGATCTGGCGGCAATGGTCCGCGGATTTACGAAATGGGACACGCAGCCGGCGACGCTGGCGGAATCCCTTGTCGCACTTCAACGCGCGTACAACGAAGCGATCACTCCGCCTCAGGGACCGGTCATGGTGGTCATGAATTCGCGCCTGCAAAAGGAAGAAGCGGGGACCCTGGCGATCCCGGTCTACAAGCCGCCGGTAATTCCATCGGTTGACGCGACGCGTGCGAAGGAGATTGCAACCGGACTGGTGACTGCGAATAACCCACGCATCACCGTCGGGCGCCTGCGAACACCGCAGGGCGTGAATCTGGCGATTGAACTCGCTGAACTTGTTGGTGCCACGACAAGTACTTCTGCAACCAATGGACCCATGAGCTTCCCCCAGCGCCATCCGCTTTGTGGCGCAGGCGCGGATTCGACATACGACTACACACTGGGTCTGGAAACCAATGGCGCCCAGGCATCGCTGATCAGTGCGGCCCTTGGAACGATATCCGCCGAGCGGGACACCGCTCATATTGGATTCAGTGGCATTCAAGGTGGAGGCGGCGGCCGTGGAGGCGGAGGCCGCGGCGGTGGCACAGCCAGTGGTCCAGCTCTGGATGCGGAGGCCAGCCTGCCTTCCATCATCGAACAAGTGAAACTGCAGTTGACTACCGACCAGAAGAGAATGATTGCCGATCGCACCGCAAAGCATGCCGCCGCGAACCAGACCGCGCGCGTCGCCGCGATTCAGCAGGCGGTACTCACGAAGCGCGCAGGTTGGGATGGCAGTCCGGTAAGCACAGCGCGAATCTATGCCGAGCTTTGGCCTTTGATCATGAATGAGGATTGGTGCCTGTCTTCTCCGAGCAGCTTTTCCGGTGGACATCACGCGCAGCTCTGGGATCACAACAAACCGTACAGCTATCTGGGTGGTCAGGACGCCGGTGGTATGGGGTACGGCGCTCCGGCTTCAGTGGGGGCAGCACTGGCTGCAAAGAATCGCGGCCGCATCGTCATCAATATTCAAACCGATGGCGACCTGAACTATGCCCCAGGGGTATTGTGGACAGCGGCACACCACAAGCTGCCGCTGCTGACCATCATGCACAACAATCGCGCGTGGCATCAGGAACTGATGTACGTCGAGTACATGGCCGGGGTTCGTGGTCGCGGAACCAATCGTGGATACATCGGCAGCAGCTTGCGGGATCCGTTTATCGATTACACGAAGATGGCAGCCGCGTACGGAATGAAAGGTGAACCTGGTCCGATTTCCGATCCGAAATTGCTGGCAGCTGCGCTGAAGCGCGGTGTGGATTCAGTGAAGAAGGGCGAGCCTTACATGATCGACGTGATCACGCAACCGCGATAAGGATCGACGCATGAAAGCAGCAATAATCGAAGTCGCTCTGTTGGTCTTTACGGTGATTGTCGTGAATGCGCAGGGCCCTCCAGCGACGCCCGCCAATCAGGCTGCAGCCGGACGGGGTGGAGGTCGCGGTGGTGGCCGAGGTGCGGCGACGAATAATCCGCCACCCACGAGTCCGATGACCGGAAACGCCACCAATGGCAAGAAGCTGTATTACGACTACAGCTGCTATGGATGCCATGGCTACAACGGCGAGACGGGCCGGGCGTTCGTGGGGAACTGGAACAATCTTCAGACCGAGGCGGGGTTCATCGCGTTCCTTCGACAGCGTGCAGAACAGAATCCGCGTGCTCCTTCAACAGGCATGCCGAATCTTCCAGTGAACACGCTCAGCGACGCGCAGGCGAAGGATATTTACGCGTACATCCGAACCTTCAAGAGCAACGCTCCGGAATTGAAGGATATTCCAACGCTCAACGCCATCGTCGCCTCCGCCACCCGCCCTTATAAAAAGTAATTGGTGCCTGACACCAATTCAAAGATTCAGAAGACGGACGGCGTTCTCCTTCAGAATTAATGGGCGGACCTCGTCGCGGATGGAGATCTTTTCGAAGTCGGCCATCCAGCGGTCCGGAGTGATGAGAGGGTAATCCGACCCAAACAGCATTTTGTTTTTGAGCAGTGTGTTGGCGTACTGGATCAATATCGGGGAAAAGTAGCGCGGAGACCATCCGGACAAATCAATGTAGACCTGCGGTTTGTGCAGGCAAATCGAAATGGCTTCGTCCTGCCAGGGGAATGAAGGATGAGCCAGTATGATCGGCATGTCCGGGAAATCCACGGCCACATCATCGATATCCATCGGATTGCCGTACTTCAATCGAATGCCCCCGCCGCCGGGCATTCCTGTTCCGATTCCACTGTGTCCGGTGTGAATGATGACCGGCAGCTTTGCTTGCGCGACGACTTCGTAAAACGGGTAAACACTTCGATCGTTTGCATGAAATTGTTGCAACGGTGGGTGAAGTTTGAATCCGCGCACACCCAGTTCGATCAGCCGCCGCGCCTCCCGAACGGCTTCTGCTCCGCGCATGGGATCGACGCTTGCAAATGCGATCATGAAATCCGAATGCTGGCGCGCCAGGTTCAACACATCTTCATTGGGGACCTGCGGACGGCCAGTGATGCGTTCGTCGACCGAGAAAACCACGCATCCGATTTTGCGTGAGCGATAATACTCGGCCAGGTCCTGCGGTTTGGTCGGTGCGTTTGTCGCACCGAAATACCGCTTCGCTGCCTCATCCGCTGCATTGTTCGTCGACGCGGATTCGATGTGAACATGGGTATCTATTGCAATCAGTTCCTCAATTTTCATAGCCAATGACACTACGGACGTCGAGACGTGCTGTCAATTCGAAGTGTAAAAGTGGTAATTTTCTGACCCTATGAATAACCTCGTACGATTGGACAAGCAGAATGATGTTGCCGTTGTGACCATCGACAACCCGCCGGTGAACGCCATTGGAGCAGGCGTACCCGAAGGTATTGCGGCCGCTCTGGATGTTGCGGAGAAGGATACCCAGATCCGGGCCGTCGTGATTATCGGCGCCGGGCGCACATTTGTCGCGGGCGCGGATATCCGTGAACTGGAAGACCTCGCCGCGGGCCGCGGACCCGGTGCACCGAATGTGCACGCCCTGTTCGGACGCATCGAAGATTTTCCGAAACCCATCATCATGGCCATTCATGGCACGGCTCTCGGTGGAGGCCTCGAGCTCGCCATGGCAGGCCACTACCGCGTTGCGAGCGCGGACGCGAGGCTTGGCCAGCCGGAAGTCAATCTCGGCATCATTCCCGGCGCCGAGGGAACGCAACGCCTTCCACGTATTGTTGGTATCGCAGCAGCGATTGACATGTGTGTTTCGGGAAAGCCGATCAGCGCGAAGGCCGCTCTCGAACTCGGGCTGGTCGATGAAATCGTCGAGACTGTTTTCACCAGCACTGGCACGATGCAGGAAGACCTGCGCGATGGCGCCGTCGAGTTTGCCCGAAAAGTTTCCGTCGGCCCGCACAGCAAGACACGCGATCACAACGACAAGCTGGGGGATCCTGCTACCAACGCGCCACTCTATGCCGCAGGCCGCGAACAGGCTCGTCGCATCCGGCGCAACCAGACTGCGCCGCTGGCCGTTATCGATGCCATCGAGGCGGCCGCCACGTTGCCTTTCGACGAAGGTTGCCGCCGGGAGCACGAAATATTTTTTGAATGCATCGCCACCAGCCAGGCTCGTGCGTTGATTCACGCCTTTTTTGCCGAACGCGCTGTTTCGAAAGTTCCGGGCATTTCGAAGGAAACACCAGTCACCGCGATTCGAAGCGCTGCGATCATCGGCGCTGGCACGATGGGTGGCGGCATCGCAATGGCTCTGGCGAATGCAGGTATTTCGGTTCTATTGAAAGATACCGATACCGCGGCCCTCGATCGTGGTATTGGCGCAATCCGTAAAAACTACCTCGCATCCGTACAGAAAGGGCGATTCACTGCAAAGTTCGTAGAAGAACGTATGGCGATGATTCATCCACAAACCGGATACGAAGGCTTCGAATCCGCAGACATCATCATCGAAGCTGTATTTGAAAGCATGGCTTTGAAGAAGCAGATCTTCGCCGAGATCGATAAGGTCGCAAAACCGAACTGCATCCTTGCAACCAACACGTCGACTCTCAATATCGATGAAATCGCCGCGGCCACGTCGCGTCCGAAAATGGTGATCGGAACGCACTTCTTCAGCCCCGCGAATATCATGCGTCTCGTCGAGATAGTTCGTGGCGGCGCGACGGTGGACACCATCATCGCGTCCGCGCTTGCGCTTGCGAAGAATCTCGGTAAGGTTGGCGTTGTTGTCGGGAACTGCTGGGGATTTGTAGGCAATCGAATGATGTTTCCATACATGCGAGAGGCGCAATTCCTCGTCGAAGAAGGCGCCACTCCGTCGCAGGTCGACAAGGTGCTTTACGACTTTGGTATGGCCATGGGAATCTTTGCTGTTGATGACATGGGTGGCATCGATATCGCATGGCGTGTCCGGCAGGAACGCAAACATCTCCAAAAGCCCGGCGTCCGCGTTCCGCTCGTTGCGGATCGCCTGTACGAGCTCGGCCGGCTTGGACAGAAGACGGGAAAAGGGTGGTATCTCTACGGAGATGACCGCAAACCGGTGGCCGATCCCGAAGTCCAGTCCCTGATTGAACACACCGCGAAGTCAGCGGGCATTTCGCGGCGTGCAATATCGGATTCGGAAATTCTGGAACGGTGTCTCTACGCCATGATCAATGAAGGCGCACGCATTCTCGATGAAGGATTTGCAGCGCGGGCCGCAGACATCGATGTGATCTACATTTCGGGTTACGGTTTTCCCGCATACCATGGCGGTCCGATGTGGTACGCCGACACGGTTGGATTGAAGAAGATTTACGAACGCATCCTGGAATTTGAAAAACAACATGGTGAGCTGTGGGAGCCTGCGCCGTTGCTGAAGCGGCTCGTTGCCATCGGGGGCACGTTCGCCGGATATGACGCCGCAAGAAAGTGAAATCTACTGTATGCGGTCCATTCACCGCACCTACGGTTGGTGATGGCACCCTGAGATGAAACCGATACTGTTGCCGACGACTCTGGTCGGATCCTACGCGCAGCCCGAATGGCTGATCGATCGCGCGAAACTCGGCGCTCGACTTCCGCCACGCATACGCGCCCGAGAACTATGGCGCGTATCCCCCGAATATCTCGAAGAAGCGCAGGACGACGCGACATTGCTGGCCATTCGCGACCAGGAAAAAGCTGGACTCGACATCATCACGGACGGAGAAATCCGGCGGGAAAGCTATTCCAATCGATTTGCCACCGCGTTGGAAGGCGTCGACATCGAACGTCCGGGTCAGGCGGTAGATCGCAGTGGCCCGCTCAATCCCGTTCCACGAATTATCGGAAAGATTCGCCGAAAATTTCCCGTAGAGGTCCGTGACGTCCAGTTTCTTCGGGCCAACACCGATCGCAAGATCAAAGCGACCGTTCCCGGTCCCTTCACGATGTCGGAGCAGGCACAAAACGAATTCTACAAGTCCGAAGAAGAGATGGTGTTGGATTACGCCGCCGCGGTTAACGAAGAGATCCGGGATCTGTTTGCCGCCGGCGCGGACGTCGTTCAGATCGATGAGCCCTATATGCAGGCTCGTCCTGAAAAAGCCCGTCAATATGGCCTTGCGGCGCTTCGACGCGCGCTCGAAGGCATCAAAGGTAAAACGGCCATTCATCTCTGCTTTGGATACGCCGCCCTCATCCATGTCCGGCCACCGCGCTACGCATTCCTGGAGGAACTGATGGAAACCAGCATCGATCAGATTTCGATTGAGACGGCGCAGTCGTCGCTGGATTGTTCGGTGCTGTCGAAACTGACCGGGAAGTCCGTCATTCTCGGAGTGCTGGATCTGTCAACCGAACAAATCGAGACCCCGGATATCGTTGCGGCGCGCATCCGTCGTGCGCTGCCGTTCATTTCAGCCGATCGCATCCTTGTTGCGCCGGACTGCGGACTGAAGTATCTTCCGCGCCGAGTCGCATTTGAAAAGATGCGGGCAATGGTGGAAGGAACGCGAATCGTCCGAAGGGAGTCTGGCAACATTGCAAAATACAACAAAGGTTAACGTCGCGGACCTGATCGATAACAGCAGAGTCGGCAGCTTCCAGGTCGGGATTTTTATTCTGTGCGGCGTTTGCCTGATGTTGGATGGCTTCGATGTTCAGGCAATCGGCTACGTCGCCAAGACGCTGTTCTCCGAATGGCATATTCCGAATTCCGCCGGCCGTGTGGTCAGCGCCACCCTCGTCGGCGTGCTTCTTGGCTCGATATTACTCAGCATGCTGGCCGACAAAATCGGCCGGCGTCCCGTTCTGATTGGTGCGACACTTTACTTTTCCGTCCTCACCGTTTTGACGACCCAGATGACGACACTGGACTCTCTGCTGGGCATCCGTTTTCTTGCCGGCATTGGCCTGGGTGGAATCATGCCAAACGCCGTCGCCCTCGTCGGGGAGTACAGTCCGCGGCGTTCGCGCGTGACCATCATGCTGATCGTGGCGAACGGATTCACGGCAGGCGCCGCAATAGGCGGTGTGATCGCGTCGTGGCTTGTCCCGGCATATGGATGGAAATCCGTATTCTATGCCGGGGGTGCGCTGCCGCTGGTAATCGGGTTGTCGATGCTGTTCTGGCTTCCGGAGTCGCTGCAATTCCTGGTGCAGCAGGGACGTCCCGAAGCAACTCGAGCGAAAATTGGCCGATGGCTGAAACGTATCGCGCCCGGGTTGAAGATGAACGACAGTGTGGAGTTCGTTCTAACAGAAAAAAAGCACGCGGGTGTCTCCTTTTTACGCCTGTTTCACCAGGGCCGTGCCGGAGGAACTTCACTGATCTGGATCGTGAATTTTCTGAATCTGTTGAACCTTTATTTTCTTTCCGCCTGGTTGCCCACCGTTGCCGCGGAAGCCGGATTTTCGCCTTCCACATCCATTTTGGTAGGGTCGACGCTGCAGATCGGCGGAACCGCAGGCGCCCTTGCTCTCGGCTGGTTCATTCATCGGCTTGGATTTGTTCCGGTTCTCGTGTCGTGTTTCACACTGGCTTGCATCAATATTGCGTTGATCGGACAACCGGGACTGTCGCTTCTCCTTTTGATCACCGTCGTTTTCATAGCGGGTATCGGCATTGTGGGCGGTCAGGCCGGCGTGAATGCGTTATCGGCGACTTACTATCCGACGGATTTGCGTTCGACTGGAATTGGCGCAGGTCTGGGGATCGGCCGGATTGGCTCGATCATCGGCCCAACGCTGGGGGAATACATGCGGAAGGAATGGCCGGTTCACGAACTCTTCTATGCGGCGGCCGTTCCCGCGCTTGTTGCCGCGCTCGTGCTGCTGTTTTTTCGAAACGCGTTGAAGCCCCGGTAGCAGGGGCTCGTGTGCCTGGAAGGAGATTGGCAGCCGCGGGCGGCGTTACCTGGCGCCAGGAGGGTGAATGCGTCATTGGCGGCACCGCGGCTGCAATTCTAAAGACATTTAAGAAGAACCATTGGTTCAATCATTTTATTTCGACGAGTGCGACCCGATTCCGGCCGCTGCAGGCCATGACGAGATTTCCGTCGCGTGTCGCCATCATGTTGCGCACGACGCCTCCTCCGGAAGGGATTGTCCATGTCTGGAACTTCTCGGCCTTGGGGTCGAAACGGACCAGGGTATTGGGACTCACTCCGGATTCGCTGTACCAGACAACATCTTTCAGCCCGACGATTCCATAGGGCTGGGACTGCGGTCCACCGGGTGACGGCCATTCCTTGACCGATCCTGTTTTCGTATCAAAACGGCCGAGGTATCCGCGGGAATAGTCCGCATACCACAGAATGTCGCCCCCGGTAATCGCAATGCGGCGCGGACGCGTGGCCGCGTTGGGCAGGGTAAATTCCTTGATCGCCATCGTGCTCGGATCGATGCTGGCGAGTTTATTGGTTCCGAACTGAACAAACCAGGGCATCCCCGTGGAGTCGATGACCATTCCGTACGGATTGCTTCTCGGCGTCGGTGCGGTGGCGAGCTTGATTTCCCCATTTGCCGGATTGAGGCGTCCGACCATGTTGCTATTTTGCAGGGTGAACCAGAGCAGCCCGTTCTTGTCGAACAACGGGGTGTGGGGATCGCGTGCCGCCGGATCCGGCATCTTGAATTCGGTGACCTCTCCGGTTTTCGGATCGAGTTTGCCAACAAGGCCGGCGGAGTTTCCCGTGTACCAGATGTTGCCGTCCTTGTCTTCAGTCAGGCCGTGCGGACCCGACTGAGGTGTCTTCAGCGGATATTCCTTCATTTCGCCAGTCTTCGGATTGAGTCGTCCGAGGACATTGGCCCACTGTCCTGTCCACCATATCGAGCCATCCGACGTCGCCAGGGGATCGTGCGGCCGGGAGCCCAGAGACGGAACCACCCATTCGCGGATGGAAACGTTTGCGCTTCCTGGAACAATCACAGCCTGCGGCTTTGGCTTATCCGGAAAATTCTTTGCAAGATAGTCGGCGACTACGCCGAGCTGGTCCGGCGGAAGCTTCACCATTCCGCCAAAAACCATCGGCCATTCTTCCCGCGAGTATCCCGCGCCGGTAACCAGGCTCAGCGCATGACACTGGGTGCATGCGGTGGAGACAATTTCTTTGCCGGCTCCATCCGGCAGGGCTGTAGTTGCGCCGCCACGCGGCGCCTGGCTCTGCACGGTGCAAATGGAGAACAGAAGTGCGACGACCAGTAAGGATACGGAAATCGTTCTAGTCATGGTTCCTCCGCGTCAACAGGATTTCGAATATGGTGATGGCTGATGGAGGGTAAGTCAAATTTCGTTGGTGTCGCAGGTGCGGTGCCCCCTCAACCGGCACTCCACGTCACGCTCTACACGGGAGAGGGATTCCCACCGTTTCGCTGTTTTTGAGCTATCATGGCGCCCAATAACCCGTGGAGGTCCATTCCCAATGAAAAATAGGAGTCGCATTGGCATTTTCGTTCTTCTGTCGCTGCTCGTTCTCCAGCTGACGGCAGCTCCAGTTCCGAAAGGCAAGCCCGAAGAGGTCGGGATGTCTACCGAACGTTTGCAGCGCATCGAACAGATGATCGACAGACGCATCGCCAAGGGAGACATGGCGGGCGCCGTGGCCATTGTCGCGCGTAAGGGTAAGGTTGTGTATCTCACATCCCGAGGTGTGATGGATCTGGAAACCAAACAGCCTGTCACTCCCGCGACAATGTTTCGCGTCGCTTCCATGACCAAGCCGGTGACCAGCGTCGCCCTCATGATGATGGTTGAAGAAGGCAAAGTGCGATTGAATGATCCGGTCTCCCGCTATATTCCCGAATTCAAAAACCTGAAAGTTGCCGTGGCGGATCCGATTGTCGCCGCGGAACGTGGAGCGGTTCCGGCGCCTGCAGCAGCCGCAGGAGGGCGCGGTGGACGCGGGGGGCCGCCTCCGAAGTTCACGACAGTGGTTGCGGAACGCGAAGTCACTATCAAGGACCTGCTGACACACGTTTCGGGTCTCGCCAGTGGAACGCTGAGCAACAGTACCGTTCAGGCTGTGGCCCGCAAGGAAGGGGAAAAGCTCGCGGATTACATTCCGCGACTCGGCAGCACCGCTCTCGAATTTCAGCCAGGTACGCGATGGGCGTACAGCGCCCAGGCGGGACACGACACGCTCGGCAGGATCGTCGAAATCGCCTCGGGGATGCCACTCAATGAGTTCTTTCAGAAGCGCATCTTTGACCCGCTCGGAATGAAGGACATCACGTTCTGGCCTTCCGACGCGCAATGGCCCCGAGTCGCCAGTGTGTACAACCTGGGCGCCAACGGCCTCACGAAGAATAACAATCCCAACGGAATGTCGAGCAAGGTGTACTTCATGGGCTCTGGCGGTCTGATCAGCACTGCCGAAGACTACATTCCTTTCGGCATCATGCTCGCGAACGGGGGCGAACTGAATGGTAAACGCATCCTCAGCAGGAAGACCGTCGAGATGCTGCGCTCGGCACACATTCCAGACACGCTGCCTGGCCGGGCTCCCGGAGAAGGTTATGGACTGGGTGTGCGCGTGGTGACCAATCACGTGAAACGCGGCACCATGCTTTCCGATGGAACGTTTGGCTGGTCGGGCGTATACGGCACGCATTTCTTTGTCGATCCGGAGGAACAAACCGTGGGCGTCCTGCTGGTGCAGACGTCAAACCAGGAAGTGAATCGCGATTTCGAAGACCTGGTGGCTCAAGCCATTGTGGATTAGTTGAGGATTTAACGTTGTGCGTTCGTTCCGAGAAAGGAAAGGCCCCGATGACAACATCGGGGCCTTTTGTGACTGGGAGGCAGGGATTTGAACCCCGATAAGCAGATTCAGAGTCTGCGGTCCTACCGTTGGACGACCTCCCAAGGTTGAACAGAGCTCGAAAAGCGTAACAGAACGGAAAAAGCCACGCAACACTGCTCCTGTACAATAACGGAATGTCGAAGAAACTGATTCGCGACGCCGTGCACGGAGACATCGAGCTGAGCGCGCTTGAAATCGAGCTCATGGATACTCCCGAGTTCCAGCGTTTGCGCGGTATTCGACAGCTGGGCACGGCCTATTTGGTATTTCCTTCCGCTGTTCACACACGATTCGAACACTCCGTGGGCACGTCCTGGATGGCCCATCGGATTGTGGAGGTGCTTCGGCGCCACTCCAACATTCCGTCCAGTATGGAGACGCTGATTCGCGTGTCCGCGCTTCTTCACGACATTACGCATATCCCTTTCGGACACACTCTGGAAGATGAACGAAGAGTTCTCCCACGCCATGACAAGGATTTCGCTCGCGTCCAGTATTTTCTCGAAGACTCTTCCGTGGGAAGGATTCTGAAGCGTGAAGGAATACAAGCCGAAGTCATGTCGGCGCTCACGTCCGGAGGAACGCTGCAGTCGGATATCGTCGGAGGGGCCATCAGCGCCGATCTTCTGGATTATCTTCGCCGTGATACCTATTTCTGCGGCCTGTCTCAGAACTACGACGCGCGAATTTTTGAATCCTTTGTTGTCGACGAGGGCCGACTCGTTATGGAACTCGAGAAAGGTGGCATTCTTCGCCGCGATGCGTTGTCGGAACTGGTGAATCTTCTGCGCATCCGATACACCCTTTCGGAACGCGTGTACTTCCACCATACGAAAGTCGCCTCCGGCGCCATGATTTCAAAGGCCGTGGAACTGGCTCTTCACGCGGGATTCGATGCAAAAGAGCTACGCATCCTGAAAGATGAAACCCTGGTCTGGGTGCTGCTCGAGCGGTACTCTGAGAATCCGGCGATCCTTCATCTGCTGAACTGTCTTCAGCGGCGGGAACTCTACAAGCCTTGTCTGGTCTGGACCATCGATATCGGCGAAATACGGAGGCAGGAAATCGTCAGCCGTTTTCACGAGGACCGCAGGCATCGAGAAGAAATCGAATGCCGGATTGCCACAGCGGCGGGACTGGAACCCTATCAGGTTATTATTTACTGTCCGTCTTTGGGAATGTCGCTGCCCGAGGCGGAAGTACCGGTTCGAATGGACGGCTGCAGAGTGTTGCCCCTTTCGGGAAGCAACAACGAGGAAATCCGTATACTGAAAGAGAAACACAAGGCGCTGTGGAAGTTCTACGTGCTGGTCGACAGGGCAGGGCATGGGAAGGGCAGCGCGGTTGCGAATGCGGCAAATGAAATATTGGGGACGTATTGATGGGAAGATTTTTCGGGCGAGTACCTGTCCAAACGGGACAGTGTGCCTCGCGGCAACGCGCCGGGCGAGGGGGACCATAAATGTTCCTTCAATATTCTTCTATTTTTGTACCCCTCACCCACCGCCCGAAGCGTTTGCCCAACCTTCACATCAATAAGACATGATTTCATCCACATTCTTTTTTCTCTTCTCCCAGCTCGGCGTGGGGATGTTGCTTTGTCTGCTTTTCATTTCGCCCCGGGTTATCGGTAACAGTTTTTTTAAATTCGCGAGCCTGACGGCAGCCATTCTGCTCGGTGTGGTTCTCGGATTCGATTTCATGTTTCCATCGCCGGTTCGGTCCGGGCATCTTCCCGTGACGCTTCTCTTGATTTCGGTCATTCTCACCGTCATCTACAACCGCGTGGTCGATGTAAACAAATTCAGGCCCGCATTCTGGCTTCTGATTGGTGTCTGTGTGACAGGCCTGTTATCCATCATCACCGACTCGTTGAGCTTTACGCGTCTGCTGGCGCTGGGAGGCTGGGAACACACGTTGCTCGTGGTCAGTCATCTTGCCGCGACGGCGCTCCTCGGTTCGGTGATGCTCACGATGGTATTCGGCCATTGGTACCTTGTGATTCCCGGCCTGTCCATCACGCACCTGGAACGGTTGACGCGTGTCCTGATGGCAGCGATCCTGCTGCGGATGGCGACGATCGTCCTGACTTTCGGTGTGGTCGAAGTTCAGCAGTCGGTTCCCCTCACGCGAGTGTTTTCAGAATTGATGCTCGCGCAGGGACTGTTCTTCTGGCCCCGGATTCTATTTGGAGTTGTGGTCCCTATTGTTCTCACCGCGATGATCTGGAGCACGCTGAAGCTGAAACACACTCAGGCGGCAACGGGTCTGCTGTATCTCGCCGTCGTTGCGTTGTTATTCGGAGAGTTCTTTTCGAAGTTTCTGCTATTTACGGCTCAAGTTGCGCTATAGGGGCTCGGTGTAGGGAGCGGCAAGCAGCGCTTCGACGTCTTTGGCAATCTGGTCGACTTTGTCGGCAGATGTCCCTTCATACTTTTTATAGATTTTGCCGTTCTTTCCGATGATGAATGTTGTTGGCAATCCCCGGTAGTTTCCGAATGCCGCGGTGACTTCATCGGTGGCCATGACCACCGGGTATTGGATTCCGAGTTCCTGAGCAGATTTCCGGACGTCATCGATGGTGCCCGAATCCACGGCATACCCGATCATCTGGAAGTCCTTTCCTGCCATGGACGCGACAACCTTATTGTATTGGGGAATTTCAATTTTGCAGGGAGTGCACCATGAGGCCCAAAAGTCGATAACGGCTACCTTGCCCTTGAGATCTTCGGACCTGAGATCGCCACCGGCGATCCGGACCAGATTGAACTTCGGCATCTGGCCAATTGCGGTTGGCGTTGGCCCTGGCTTTATGGCGAAGATGATGATCAGCGCAACGATGCCGGCGACCAATATGAAGTGCGCCGGGCGAAAACGCGGGCGCGCCGGAGGCGACGCCGTACCATTGCCTTCGTTGCCTGCGGGACCTCCCAAACCTCCAGGCCCATCCTGCTTGTCTGCAAACTGTCCGGCCGCGTCTTCATCCATATTATTCATGACGTTCTCTCCAGAGGGTATCTGCCCGATAGTATAATCGGGGCCGATGAAGCCGCGCAAAGAGTTACGAGACCTGCTTGCCGAAAAGAAACTCAAGAATACATCACAGCGCGCACTGATCTGGAAAATCCTCCTGGAATCCAGCGATCATCCATCCGTGGAGGGCATCCGCGATCTTCTAATGAGTAAAGGTCACCGCATCGGCCTTGCCACGATCTATCGAACGCTGAAGATCCTGCTTGCTTCGGGATTGATCCGGCAGTCAAAACTCGACGGAGCCACGCACTATGAAGCCGTTGTGGCACAGCCGAATCATCTTCACTTTGTCTGCAACACCTGTCACAGAAACGTGGAATATCCTTCGCGCCGCATCGAGAGCCTGATCCGAAAAGTCACCACGGAACGCGGATTCGACGAACGATACAGCCGGTATGTGATATTGGGAATCTGCAGTATCTGCCAGAAGAAAAACGAGAAGTCTGCCGGCGTCAGCGAGCGATTGCGTGCAGAAAAAACCATCACGCGGGACGCGCTGGAAGTGACCCTCGCGATAGAACGTCTGGGCTACACGTTCTATACCAACGCGTCGCGAAAGACGGTCGACGTCCGCGGCCGCCGGATGTTTCAACGCCTTGCCGCAGAAGAGTCCGAGCATTTACGAAAGCTTCAGAACGAATATCGAGATCTCGTTCAGGAAAATGACTGGTTGAAACGCGAGCCCGCCCGCTTGCCGGTCAGCCGCAAAATTGCCCAGGAACTATTTCCGCAGAAAGACCTGCTGCGATCGCAGGTGAATGATCGAACGACCGAATTGGAGGCCCTCAACATCGCGATGGAGCTGGAACGGCGCTCGCATCGCTACTTCAAGGACTTTGCCGGACAACTGCGAGATTCCAGGAGCAGGAAAATCTTCATGGAATTTGCGAAAGAAGAGCAGTTGCATTTTGAAGCACTCCTGAAGGAATACCAGTCCGTGACTGAGGGTCAATAAAAATGAGGCGAATGGCATTCGCGGTGCTTTGGCTTCTGGCGAACGTGTCGACAGGTTTTCCGCAATCTCAAATGTCCTCGGGCGATATCAAAGGAACGGTCACGGACCTTCAAGGCGGGATTCTGGCCGAAACGACAATCCGGCTGAAAAATATTGAAACCGGTTTGATCAAACAAGCTATTACGGATTCGACGGGCAGCTGGCATTTCTTTGTCGTCCCTCCGGGCGCTTATGAAGTGCGGGCGGAACGGACGGGCTTTGTCACGATAACCCGAGTGCCGATTCGCGTCACGGTTGGCGCGACCGTTGATGTGGATCTTCGGCTGGAAGTGGCCGGAGCCAGCTCCGAAGTGCTGGTGCAGGCCGATTCGCCGATTCTCGAGATCGAAAGAACTCAGCAGTCCGACACAATCACGGCCGAACGCATCGACAATCTTCCAATCAACCAAAGAACGTTTCTGGATTTTTCGATGCTCACTTCCGGAGTGACGGACTCCGCTGGTCTCAACACATTTTCGCTGCCTCAGGCTCCGACTTCAAACCTGTCGTTCCTGGGACAAAACGGGCGCTCCAACAGCGTCACCATCGATGGCGTAGACAACAACGACGGCGCCGTCGGTGCAGAGCGATCGACGGTCAGTCAGGATGCGGTCCAGGAATTTCAGATCAATCGCTCGAACTATTCGGCAGAATTTGGACGCGCATCCGGTGGATTGATCAATATCGTTTCGAAATCCGGCACCAACGATTGGCATGGGAGTCTCTTTTCGTACTTCCGCAATCAGGCGCTGGATGCACGGAATCCTTTCGCATTTGGACCCAATGGGTCACAAATCGACCCCCCGTACTCGCGGTGGCAGGCTGGGTTTGCGTTTGGTGGTCCAATCCAGCGCAGTCGGACATTTTACTTTCTCTCGTATGAAGGCCTGCGCCAGCGTGAATCTCGTTTCGTGACGTTCATGGAAAATACGTCGGCATTTCAGCCATCCGCGTCGCAGACCGCACTGATCGATGCGTTGACGGCAAGTTCGAGTCCAGCATTCATTGCCCTGGGCAATCAATTGAAGAATGCGCTCACGACATCCTCGGCTGTCTATCCCGATACCGTGAAACTTCTGGAAGCCAACAGTGGCGTGTTTCCCTACAAAAGCAACAACAACACGGCATCCCTGAGGCTGGACCATTCCTGGAGTTCCTCCAATCAACTATTTGCCCGACTGTCCTTCACGGATACCGACACTGTGGGTGGTTCCTTTGGCGGATTGAAAGCTCCCACACGAGCAGCCAATTACAAAATTCAGGATTACACGATCGCCGCAGGCGATACAGCCTACTTTGGTCCGAGCCGCGTGAACGAATTCCGATTTCAGTTTGCAAATCGGGATTACGACACGCTGCCGGCCGATCCCATTGGCCCCGAGATCACGATCAACGGATTTGTCGGCCTGGGCCGGGATTTCTTTCTGCCATCGTTGCGGAATGAAAAGCGAATCCAGTTACTGGATAACTTCACGATTGCGATGGGAAAGCACGTTCTGAAGTTTGGCGGCGACGCGAATGTGGTTCCGGTCGACACAACGACGGAAGTGTTTTTCGGCGGTCGGTTCATTTTTGGAGAAGCCGTTCCGTTGGCCTCGATTCTCGATTCCGCTGCCGGCGCGGGAACATCTGCCGCGGTAGCGGCTGCATTGCCGTTGTATGCGGCGAACCTTGCGGCGCCTGTCTCATCGCTGCAGTCGTTCAACTTCGGATTGCCCATCGTGTATCAGCAGGGATTTGGGGATCCGCACGCGAAGCTCTCGAATACGCTGCTCTCGGGTTACGTGGAGGATCGATATCGAGCTGCCGATCACCTCACTTTCGATCTGGGCTTTCGTTACGACGCGGAATTGCAGCCGGCGCCGATTCATCGCGACACGAACAACTTTGCGCCAAGGGTTGGGTTTACCTACAGCCCTGTGTCAAAGCTGCTGATTCGTGGCGGATATGGAATTTACTATGCGCCGGTCTACGAAGCGCTCGGGTTCATCGGCAGGGTCTTGAACGGCCAGCAGATTTCGCAGATCTTCGTTCCGTTGACGGGATTACCGGCGCTGGGAATTACGGCGACTTCGGCGCAGGTGTGGGGTACGGTCAAGGCGAACGGAATTCTCGGGAAAAGGACGATCGCCGCCAGCGACATTGCACCATTGGGGCTTGTACCCGGTACAACGCCGCCCGTGTTGTTGGCGACCGATGCAGAATTGGTGAATCCCTATAGTCAGCATTTGAGTTTTGGAGTGGAGGGGGAAGTTGCAGGATTCAACCTGGGCGCGGCGTACCTGGCCAATCGCGGACTGAAACTGATCCGCTCGCGGAACGTCAATTTAAGGCAGGTGGGAACAAACGCATACGGTCCGGCATTTGGCGCAATCAATCCTGGAATTCTTCAAGACAACCGCGTGGAGTCTTCGGCAAGCTCGATTTACAACGGTCTGACTCTCAATGTAACAAAGCGTTTTACGCGCTACTATCAGTTCCAGACATCGTATACCTTGTCGAAAGCCATTGATGACACGACGGATTTCATCACGGATCTTCAGGCGGCGAATCAGCTCAATTTGCGGGGCGAGCGCAGCCTGTCGACCTTCGATCAACGCCAGCGGCTGGTGGTCAGCGGCGTGTTCCAGTCGCCCATTCAAAGCGGGATGCGTTTGGGAACAATCCTGTCGGGAATGACATTGTCGCCGATTCTGTCGTTGTCCAGCGGGCATCCCTTCAATCTGCTCATGGGATTCGATGCAAATGGAGACACGCAGGCCAACACGGACCGGCCTGGCGGCGCAGGGCGCAATACCGGCATCGGGCCGGGATATGCCACTTTCAGTTTACGTCTGGCAAAGACCATCAATGTGAAAGACGATGCAATGCGCATCGAAGCCCTGGCGGATGCGTTCAATCTTTTTAATCGTGTGAATTTTTCCGGCGTGAATAACATCGTGGGAAACATGGTAATTCCGAACGTTCGGGTGGAAGGGAACCGATCGCTGCCGCCCAGCACACCTCTTGCATTCACGTCGGCGTTCGATCCAAGGCAGATTCAACTGGGGTTGAA
>Ga0070664_100000902_pt1 | contig 23115 bp, 15 predicted proteins | sample KBSC73metaG_FD_65863 | JGI IMG/M metagenome (GOLD analysis project Ga0070664, IMG submission 65863) | Corn rhizosphere microbial communities from Kellogg Biological Station, Michigan, USA - KBS C7-3 metaG | ecosystem: Host-associated > Plants > Roots > Rhizosphere > Soil ... | reverse complement strand
AGCGGTCGACGAAACGCGCGAACGCCGGGGACTGGGCCTCGAGCCGAGATACGAGGCTGACGGTGGCAATGAGGGCGAGCGTGATGACTGATCTCAAGGCGACGCTGGCTGGGGGCCGAATTCACGGGTCGCCAAAGGTGCGCGTCGCGGCGTCAGGTCGCAAATTGGGGTCAGAGTCCTGATCCATCATTCCAACGCCGACGGCGTTGGAATGATGGATCAGGACTCTGACCCCAAACGGAGCCTTATGACGCTTCGCATTGCATGCCTTGCCGCCGTTCTCGCCCTGCCTGCTCCCGCCTGGTCGCAGAAAGGGAAATCCGTCGACTGGCCGATCTACGGCGGCACGACGGACAACACTCGCTACTCCACCCTCGATCAGATCACGCCGGCCAACGTCGGCCAGCTCAGGGTCGCGTGGACGTACGACACGCACGACGAGTTTCCCGGCTCGGAGTTCCAGCCGAACCCCATAGTCATCGATGGCGTGATGTACGCAACGACGCCGAAGCTCCGCGTCGTCGCGCTAGATGCGGCGACCGGGCGAGAGATCTGGACGTTCGATCCGAACACGATCGATCCGAAAAGCGGGAGGTTCCGCCATCGCGGCGTGACCGTCTACCGCGACCGGGTGTTCGTGACGCACCGCAACAACTTGTGGGCGCTCGACCGGAAGACCGGCCGGCCGATCGGCACCTTCGGCGACAGCGGGCGCGTAGATCTGCGGAAAGGGCTGGGGCGTCCATTCGAATCGCAGTCGGTGAGCGCGAGTACTCCGGGTGTGATGTTCGACGGACTCTACATCATCGGCAGCTCGGTGGCCGAGAGCCTACCATCATCGCCCGGAGACATACGCGCCTACAACGCGATGACGGGTAAGATCGCGTGGGTCTTCCACACGATCCCGCGGCCGGGTGAGTACGGCTCTGACACCTGGCCACCGGATGCCTACAAGGTCTCGGGCGGCACGAACGCCTGGGCAGGTCTGACGGTCGACCACAAGCTGGGGATCGTTTACGGCGCCACGGGCTCTGCCGCGTTCGACTTCTACGGCTCCAACCGGATCGGCGACAACCTGTTCGCGAACAGCGTCATTGCGCTCGACGCGCGAACGGGGAAGCGCGTGTGGCATTTCCAGACGGTAAAGCACGATCTCTGGGACATGGACCTCCCGTCGCCCCCGGCGCTCGTCACCGTCAAGCGCGACGGCAAGCCGGTCGACGCGCTCGCCCAGATCACGAAGACCGGTTTCGTCTTCGTCTTCGACCGAAAGACGGGGAAGCCGCTGTTTCCGATCGAGTACCGCGAGTTCCCCGCGTCGACACTGGATGGCGAGCGGGCAAGCACGACACAGCCGGTACCGGTCAAACCGCCGCCATTCGTTAGGCAGACGCTGACCGAGGACATGCTCACGAACCGCACGCCCGAGGCGCACGCGTCGGCGCTCAAGACGTTCCGCGCGCACAAATACGCCGGGATGTTCCAGCCGCCGAGCGTGGATGGGTCGATCGTGTTTCCCGGCTACGACGGCGGCGGTGAGTGGGGCGGCCCGGCCTTCGATCCTGAGACGGGACTCCTGTACGTCAACGCGAACGAGATGGGGTGGCTGCTAAAGATGATGCCTCGTGATGATCACTCGCTGTACAGGAGCCAGTGCGCGAGCTGTCATGGTGACGACATGAGCGGCGGCACGGTGGCACCGTCGCTGCTCGGCGTCGCGCAGCGCCATTCGCGCGAGGAGCTCGCGACCATCATTCGTCAGGGTACCGGCCGCATGCCCGGCTTTGCCGAGATGCTCGAGGGCGGAGCGATCAACGATCTCGTGAATTTCCTCATCACCGGGAAGGACGTCGCCGAGACGGCAACGACGAACCCGAACATCCTCAAGTATCGAAACACGGGATACCCGATCTTCCTCGACAACGAGGGCTACCCCGGCGTCGCGCCGCCGTGGGGGACGCTGAACGCGATCGACTTGAATGCGGGCGAGATCCGATGGACGATCCCATTCGGCGAATACCCGGCGCTCACCGCGAAGGGCATAAAGAACACGGGGACGGACAACTATGGTGGCCCGGTGGTGACGAAGAACGGTCTCTTGTTCATCGGGGCGACGACGTACGACAGGAAATTCCACGTGTTCGACAAGCGGACGGGCGCGCTCCTGTGGGAGGCGGAGCTACCCGCGTCAGGCAACGCGACGCCGTCACTTTACATGGTCAACGGCAAGGAGTACGTGGTGATCGCGGCGGGGGGCGGGAAGAACGGTGCGCCGTCGGGTGGGACGTTCGTGGCGTTTAGTCTACCTTAGGGACATCGGGACCAGGGACTGGGGACTCGGACGGGAGGCCATTAGCGCATAGGAGGTCTCCTCGAGTAGAGAGGCCTGGGTAGCCGAGTCCAAAGTCCCTGGTCCCCAGTCCCGACAGACCGGTCCCGTTCTAGATCGTTCGGCTATCGTAGGCCCAATGCAACAACGCTTGCCGCTGTCGTCGCCGACACGTTAGGTCTCGCGGCCGACAGCCGCGCTTGACCTGCGCCACGTGGCGCGCGATCTGGCGCCACCGGCGAATCTGGCGGTCGTCATCCAGGCAGCGACGGCCCAGGTAGTAGCGGCAATACCACTGGAACCAGCCGCGCGGATCCTCCTCGTAGATCCAACCCTTCTTGCGCCACACCGAGAGCGGCTGCGACGCCCGCACGCCGAAATAATTCAGCGTCGCGTTGTACCCCTCCGGCGAGAGCTTCGCCTTCGCGAACCAGCTCGCCGGAAACTCGGCGCGGCAGTCCGTCATGTACTTGCCGCCGAACACACCTAACGCGAGCAGCTCGGGCGGCGTGAGCTGTGGTTCGAACCCCGCATCATAGTTGCGGCCCGTCGGTTCGGTGAGCAGGTACGTGTAGCCTTGCTGCATGAGGTCGTTCACGACCACGCGGCGCGGTAGCGTCACGTCAGCGCACCACGCCGCCTGGCCACTCGTCCGCCAGAATCGCGTACACCTCGAGATCCTCGAACCGGTCGTTCTTGCGCACGGCGTGTCGACTCACACCCTCTGATCGCATGCCCAGCTTCTGCATGACCCGGCCGGACGCCGGATTCCGCGTTAGGTAATGCGCCTGGATACGGTGCAGTCCGAGCCGCGCGAAGCCGAACTCCACCAAAGCGGCTGCGGCCTCGGTGGCGTACCCGCGATTCCAGTACGGAACGCCCAGCCAGTAGCCGAGCTCCGCGTGGGCGTGGGCCGGCGTGATCGTCAACCCCACCGCGCCGACCAGCCCACCGCTGCCCGCATCGGCGACAGCGTACGTCACACCCGTGCCGGCGGCCCACGTAACCGGATGGGTCGCGATCCACTGTTCGGCGGCGCCCGCCGGATACGGATGCGGAATGTGCAGCGTGGTGTCGGCGACCTCGCGCGCGCCCGCGAGGACCTGCACTGCCAGTGCATCGTCGAGCACGAACGGCCGAAGGACGAGCCGCCGCGTCGTGAGCACGGGTTGCTCGTTCACAGGATTGTGCTCATGGTGCGGCGCTCGCGACGTGCAGCAGTCGCTCACGCTCCGCGCCAGCGTAGAGGCGGCCGTTGGCCACGACCGCCGAGATACGCCGAGTGTTCCGGATGTCCCGAAGCGGGTTCGCGTCGAGCAGCAGCAGGTCCGCTAGCTTCCCCGCCGCGACCGTCCCGAGGGAATCGAGCATGCCGAAATATCGTGCGGGCTCGAGCGTCGCTGATCGCAGCACCTCGAACGGCGACATGCCGCCGCGGGCGAGCAGCGTGAGCTCCTCGTGGAGGCCGAAGCCCGGCGGACTGTTTCGCAGCGGCGCGTCAGTCCCGGTGAGGACGTGCACGCCGGCGCGCTGCATCGCCGCGACCTGCCGGAGCCGATTCTCCAGCATCGCTCGGCCAACCGAGTCGGCGTTCGGCGGGATGCTGTCGGGCATCGGAAAGATCTGCGCCACGTAGTCACGGACCGATTTCGGCAGGTAATGGGCGAGCGAGTCGCCCGGCACGGCCCGCGTCGGCCACACGGCGACTTCGACCTGGGCGGTGAACGTCGGCGTGACGTACGTGCCGTTCCGCACGAACTTCGCGTACAGTGGCGCGAGGTTCTCACTCGAGCACCGACCAAGCGCGCCCTGTACCGCGTACCGGGGCTCGAGCGCGACCGAGTCGGTGGGCGTGCACTCGGCGGGGATGGCGAGCAGGTGCTCGATGCTTTTCTGTCCGGAGTCCGACGCGGCAGCGGAACCAACTACCCGCGGCACGTGACCGGCGAACACCACACCGCGCTCGCGCGCGCGACGGGCGATCGCGAAATACGACTCCGCGTTGAGCTGCGAGTGGACCTTGATGAAGTCCACGCCGAGCGCGATGAGCGAGTCCACGCCGGCGGTCGCCTCGGCGGCGTTCCGCGCCAGCAGATGGGGAATGGGGACGTCGCCGCCCTCGAGGTACGGGCCTGAAGCGATTATCCGCGGGCCAACCAGTTGCCCGCGTGCGATCTCCGACCTCCAGGTTTTCAGCGTATCCCAATCGCCGGCCATGTCGCGAACGCCGGTGACACCGTTGGCAACGTAAAGCGGCAGCAGCTCACGTCCGCCGGAGATCGCGGTGTGCACGTGCATGTCCCATAAGCCGGGGATGAGAAACTTCCCCCGCCCGTCGACGACCCGGGCGCCGCTTGGCACCGTGACGGACGCTGACTTCCCGACGTGGACGATGCGGTGGCCCTCGATCATCACCGTCTGATCGGTGCGCGGACGAGCAGCGTCACCGTCGATGACGCTCACGTGTGTGATGGCAATGCTCGACTGACCGACGGCCGGGATCGGCGCGAAGGCAACGGTAACCGCGATGGCAACCAGCCGGGCGATCGCGCCGGCGAAACGGGATGGACGCATGGCGCAAGAAGATGACGGGGCGCCGTGCCGCGCACGAGAGGTGACCCGGTCTTCGGTCAGGGCTTGGCCCAACTGCGGGCATTCCAGGCCTCCGCCGCTCGTTCGACTACCAACCGTGCTCGTCATGCGCGACCTTACGTTCGACTCCGAAGGAGTATTCGTGTACAGACCGATCGAGACTCATCGAGGCGTCGTGTACCCATGGATGATCGATCACGTGGGGCACATGAACGTCCAGTTCTATACCGCCCGATTCGACGAGGCGACGTGGCAGTTTCTCGCGCAGCTGGGGCTCACGCCGTCCTTTCTCAAGCGGACCAACCGGAGCGCTGTGGCGGTGGACCAGCGCACCCAGTATAAGCGGGAGCTGATCGCCGGTTCTCTCATCCACATTACGACGGAGCTCGTGTCGCTTGGCCGCTCGAGCATCCGCTTCCTGCACCGCATGTACGACAGTGAGACGGGCGACGAGGTCGCCACGAGCGAGTTGGTCGGCGTGTACTTCGACGTCGACAACCGATCGTCGGCACCGATTCCCCCGTCGGTTCATCACCGCGCGCGCGACTTCGAGATCGGCCGGACGGATCTTCTCGAGCCAGGGAACACCGAGGAGATGGTCGCGGCATCCTGACTCGGCGTTGCCGCCTGAAGACGCTGAACGGCGCGTGGCCCCGGGGCACGCGCCGTTCGCGCTTCGGGTGAATCGTTAGGTGGCTGCGACCTATTGCGACAGCGCCTTGAGGACGTTGATGCGGCCGTACCCGTAGAAAGGATCCCTGCCGGGCGCGCCGAGGTCGTCCACCCCGTTGATCAGCATCTGCTTGATCTGTGACGGTCTTCCTTTGCCGTACTTCGCGATCATCTGTGCGACCAGCCCCGTTACGTGGGGAGCCGAGAGGGATGTGCCGTCGGCACCGAGGATGAACGTGCCGGAGATGCACGGGAACGTTGGCGCGTTGTTCACCACCTGGAGGAGATGTCGCGCGCACAGCGCCGACACGAACCCGAATTCGGTGCCGCCCGGTGCAGCAACCGTAATACTCTGCCGGCCGATATTGGAGTAGTCGGCGGGCGCATCCACGTTGCCCCACGGGCCCTGGAATTCCGTACCGGACGTCGGTCCCGTAGCCGACACGCAGATCACGTGCGGGGCCTCGCAGAACACGGTGAAAGTCCGGCCGTCGCCGTCCATGTCGATCGCGTCGTTGCCGGCCGCGACGACAACCACCATCCCCTTGCGTTGCGCGTAATTGAGCACGCGGTTCACGATGCCGACGAACTGCCCGTTGCCCGCCTTGTCCACTCCGCCCGGGGCGTCGATGCTCATGTTTGCCACGTCCGCCCCGTGGTCGGCGGCCCAGACGATGCCCGCCAGAATTCCCGCGAGCGAGCCGCTGCCGGTAAAGCCGAGCACCTTGACCGCCATGAGTCGTGTACGGGAGCTCACCCCCGCGAACGCGACGGCATTCGAGGACGCCTGCGTCGCGACGAGCGTCCCATGGCCACCGAGGTCGTCGATCGGGTTGCGCGTCGGGAAGAGCGCCGCGATAATCGCGTCGTCACTCGGAACGAATGAGACGGACCGCGTCAGGTCGACGAGCCCGTTCATATCGAAATTGTCGTAGTCGATGCCGCTGTCGAGAATCGCCGCGGTGACGTTAGGCGATCCCAGGTTGCCGGCCGCCCACGCAGCCGGCGCGTTGACCGCGACCATGTTCCACTGAAGGCTGGGGAACAGCAGCGCGGCGGCTGGGTTGGTCGGGCTCGTGGCAGAGACATCCGCCGCGACAGCGTTACCGCGCTGCACGGCCTCGACCTGGATGGTGACGTCAGGGTAGACGGACGCGATGCCGGGGGATCGGGCGAGCGTCGCGGCGGCTGTCGCGCTGAGGCCGCTGACGCCCGCGAAGCCGGCGCCTTCGGCCACGAAATCTACCTTCCCGCCTAACGCGGCGACCTGGCTGCTGAAATCCTTGAGAAGCTGGCCGTTGAACTCGACAACCGATCGGTTGGCGCCAGTCGCTTGCACGGCCACGCTCGCCGTGGGGCTGGAAACAGCGGTCGGCTGCACCGGGTCTTCCGAGCACGCCGACACCACGACCGCGACGGTCAATGGAAGAACTTTGACTCGCATCGCACCACTCCAGGAGGAGACTGAGGCGCCAGAATGTCCATGCGGTCAGGCGTTGTCAACGACGGGCGCGTTGGGGACCGAAGCGTCCAGTACACTCGCCAGTTCTCGAACACCACGCCGGATTTCGGTCACATCGACCGCTGCGAACCCGACCGCACTTGCGGCAGGTCGTCGGGCAGGACGGTGCCGACGTACGTGCCAGAGCCGGTGCTGCCCTGCACGTAGCCTTCGGGGAGCTGGTCGAACGCACTGACCACCGTCCCTCGCGATACGCCCTGCTGGCGAACGAGGTCGCGACTAGACCATCTCGATCATACCATTGTCCTGTCGCTGTCGTCGTTGCCACCCCGATCACGTCATCACGCGAGGCCGTCATGCTGCGCCGCCTGCTTCTGCTCGCAACGATTGCTGGAGTCGCCTGTCAACGTGCGCCGTCCGCGAAGACCCTGGCCCTCGTGAGCGAGGCACATGCCGAATCCGTACCGGCTCGTGGACAGGCGCCATACGTCCACGCCCTGGAGCCCATGGATGGCTCGCATCTCAAGGTGACGGTGGTCGAGGTGAGATATGGCCCCGGTGAGTCATCGAAGCCGCACAGTCATCCCTGCCCGGTGATCGGCTATGTCATCGAGGGCGCATTCCGCACGCAGGTGCGCGGCGAGAAGGAAATGGTGTACACGGCCGGCCAGAGTTTTTACGAGGCAGCGAATGGGGCGCATGTGGTGTCCGCGAACGCCAGCGCTGACAAGCCGGTGCGCTTCCTCGCGTACTTCACCTGTGACCACGACACGCCGCTCATGCAGCCGGTGCCGGATTCGGCCCGAGCGGGGCGGCCGTGAGGTCGTCAGCCGCCAGGAAACCCTAACGAGGCACGGAATCATGCGTCCCCGCTCGATCGATGCGATGGCTACGGGGACTTCGTCGGCTCCATGACGAGTCGCGAGATTCTCCATTGTCCGTCTGCTTCGCGAGCCCACGTCGCGTGAAACGCACCGCGATATTCAGCGGCCTTGCCGCCCTTCGGTCCGGCGACCTGGCGATAGTGACCGGTTGACCGAGCGACGTTGCCTGTTACCGCGATGCTATCCGACTGCATCTCGGTAGCCGAAACCGACACCGCAGACGCGAGCGGGCCGAGAAAGTCTCGAATCGCCTTGCGTCCCTTGAGCGTGCCGACGCCCGGGATCTCGAGCTCGCCATTCTCCGTATACGCGGTCAGCAGCGAGTCCACCGGCGCACCGCGAATGAGCGTGGCGTAGCGCTGCGTCGCGGCTTCCACGCGCGCGCGCTCGTCCACGCCCGGCGACCGAACGGATGCGCACGCCGCGGCAATCGTGAGACCCGCGATCCAAGCTGACGTTCGAAAACACGGACGAACCATGATGACGCTGATCCTGCGTTCGGTGGCGCTCAATGGTGCGAGCGACCAGCACCGACGTCAATCGCGGCCGCATGCAAACCATCTGCTCACTCTGCGGGTCTAAGGGAGCAGTTCATTCTGTACCTAGATCGGCATAGGAAGCGCATCCTATGCCGAGCTCGCTGGCCAAAGACGAACTGGAGGGTCCTGTCGTGTTCGCAAAAGAAGCAGGTCTGCTGCAAGGCACGCTCGAGCTTCTCGTCCTAAAGACCCTGTCCTGGGGGCCGATGCACGGCTACGGCATCGCCAGCTGGATCGAAACTGCCACCGACGACGTCCTGCGCGTCGAGGAGGGTTCGCTGTACCCGGCGCTATACCGGATGACCCGGAAAGGCTGGATTGGTGGGAAGTGGGGCACCACCGAGAACAACCGGCGCGCGAAATACTATCACCTCACGAGCGAAGGCCGCCGCCAGTTCGTCGAGCAGACCTCGGGATGGCAGCGCTTCGCGTCGGCCGTCAACCAGGCGGTCGCGTCCACGCGCGCGCCGAGCTGGGCGAGGTAACGGAGGCAACCATGAGACTACAACTACCGTGGCGCGGCCGGCGCCCGTTCGAGCGTGCGCCCCAGGCTGAGGTGGAAGACGAGATCCGATTCCATGTGGAGGAGCGCGTTCGGGAGTACGTTGCGCGGGGGATGGATCCCGCCGCCGCACGAGCCGCAGCGCTCGAGCGTCTCGGAGATCTTGGCTCCGTTCGCTCCGAGTGCACGCAGCTGCTCGCGGAGGATCGTCTCGCCGAGGCGCGCCGCACCTGGTTCGACGATTTGAAGCACGACCTGCGGTTCGGCATTCGGTCCGCGGTGCGGACGCCGCTGTTCTCGCTGCTCGCCATCACCACGCTGGCGCTCGGGATTGGCGCGAACGCGGCCGTTTTCGGCGTCGTCAAGTCGGTGCTCCTCAACGCGCTGCCGTTCGGCGATGCCGACCGCCTGGTGCGGATCTATGCCCGGATGGAAGACGGCTCGATGGAGCGGTCGTCGATCAGCGCCGGCGTCACGATGGACGTTCGAGAGCGTCAGCACTCGTTCGCGCAGCTCGCGACCTTTTTCCAGGGCGTCATCGACGTGACGTATGCCGGCGACGCAACCCCGCGCGTCGTCAAGGCCGCCATGGTCGGCGAAGGTTTCTTTCCGACGTTGCGCGTGTCCGCGGCTCGAGGCCGAACGCTGACGGACGCCGACACGAAGACTGGAGCACCTAACGTGGCCATGCTGAGCTGGCCGGCGTGGCAGCGCGAGTTCGGCGGCAGCGCGTCAGCCGTTGGCACGTCAGTGCGCATCGATGGGGACTCCTACGAGATCGTCGGCGTGCTCCCTCGCGGCTTCGTCGGGCCTATGGGCTCGGCAGAGATCTGGATGCCGCTCGACATCGGCCCGGCGCTCCGCGACCCGGTTCGGGCGCGGAAGCAGCACTGGCTTGCGATGATCGGGCGACTTGCCCCGACGACAACGCGGGAGATGGCCGAGCGGGAGATCGTGCGAGTCGGCGCCGACATCGCGCGGGAGCATCCCGAGTCGCAGGGCGGCATGGCACTCTGGGCCATCCCGCTGCGCGACGATATGGTCGGCGATACTCGGACGCCGCTCCTCGTGCTCATGGCGAGTGCTGGGCTCGTGCTGGTGATCGCCTGCGCCAACCTCGCCGGTGCCTTGCTGTCGCGTTCATTGTCGCGACGGAAGGAGTTCGCTGTCCGTATCGCGTTAGGCGCTGGCCATGGCCGGCTCGTGCGCCAGCTGTTGACGGAGAGCATGGTCCTCGCGATTGCTGGCGGCGCTGCGGGTCTCGCGCTCGCCACGCTCGGGTTGCACGCCCTCCGCCAACTCGCGTTGCGGGCGCTGCCTGCGTACGCGGACCTGGCGTTGGATCCCTTGGCCGTGCTCGTGACCACCGCGATCACGCTCGTCACCGGCATCGCATTCGGCGTGGTGCCGGCGCTGTCCGTTGGGCGCGGGAACACTCAAGCCGTTCTGCGGGACGAGAACCGAGGCACGAGCGAAAGCCGGCCTACCCGGCGGCTGCGCGGTCTGCTCGTAGCCGGTCAGATCGCGCTGTGCGTGAGTCTGCTCGCGGGTGCCGGTCTGCTCGTGCGAAGTCTCTGGGCCATGGCCACGGCACCGCTCGGATTCGACCCCAACGGCGTGCTCACTGTCGCGGTCCAGGTACCCTCGAACGCGTACAATCAGAATGACGTGCGCGCGCGATTCTTCGAGCGCCTCGAGGAGCGCCTCCGAACGCTTCCCGGCGTCTCCAGCGTTTCCAGCACCGGCGAGCTGCCGGCGCCCAGCATGAACCGAAACGGCCTGTCCATCGAAGGGGTCACGTGGCCCGCTGGACAGGGCGAACCGTTCATCGCGTACGAGAGCGTATCGGACGACTACTTCAAGACGCTGCGAATCCCGCTGCGCGAAGGGCGCACGTTCGGCCCGCAGGACCGGCCCGGCTCGACGCGGACGATCGTGATCAGCGAAGCGATGGCCCGACGCTACTGGCCCAAAGGTGGCGCCATCGGGGCGCGGATCAAGCTCGGGCCTAACGAGGTCATGCCGTGGATGGAGGTCATCGGCATCGTGGGCGACGTTCGGGCCGATCCCGCGCGCGTCCAGCCCGAACCGATGACCTACGCGTCGAGCCGCCAGGACCCGTGGGGCATGCGGACGCTCCTGCTACGGACGAGCGGTGATCCGCTCGCGCTCGCGAAGCCGGTCCAGCGCGAGCTTGCGGCGCTCGACCCCGCGTTCGCGATGCACGACGCGAAGCTGCTCGATGACATCATGTCCGATCGCCTCGCGGGGCGGCGACTTCCGGTGGTGCTCATGATCGCGTTCGGCGCACTCGCGCTCGTGCTCGCATCCGTGGGCGTGTATGCGATGTTCGCCAGCATGGCTGCGGCGCGCGAACGCGAGTTCGGCGTGCGCGTGGCACTCGGCTCGAGCCGCGCGGCGATCGCCGGTCTCGTGCTGCGCCAGGGCGGTATCTGGATGCTGGTCGGGCTCGCGGCCGGGGTCGTCGGGACGGTGTTCGTGTCGCGATCGATCGGCGAGCTGTTGTACTCGGTGCGCCCGTTCGATCCAATTGCGTTAGGCGCCGCAGCCGTGATCCTGTGTCTGTGCGCGACAGCGGCGCTCCTGGTGCCGGTGCGTCGCGCAACGAAGGCAGACCCTATCGCGGTATTGCGATAGGCCAACCGGTCGAGCTCATGGCGTGGTCGAGAAGAGAAAGAGCCATTGAACCTCCTCGGTGACCTCTGTGGTTGAACAACTCGGCTCGTTGCGGACGGAGGCGCCGATGTCGGGTCCTCCCATCGACAAAAGGACTGCGCGTTAGCCATCCTCCGGCGATTCCCGTTGCCTGCAACCCGATTTCGCCTTACGGATGGTTCTCGCCTTTCTTCTGCTCGCTCTGCAGCAGCCTGTTGCTGCCGACTCCGGTCTCCGCGGCGCACGGGACCCGGCCTATGCTGCTGACGGCCGGCTCGTCGTCTCGGTCGACGGTGACCTTTACATCCAGGCCGCGAATGCCGGCACGTGGACTCGCCTCACGAGTGGGCCGGCCTGGGACCGCCAGCCCGCGTGGTCCAGGGACGGCACCAGCATCGTTTTCTCGTCGGACCGGGCCGGAGGATTCGATCTCTGGCGTATCGCGGTGCCCGCGAGTGGCGCCGTTTCGGCACCGAGTGAGCCCGAGCGGCTGACCACCTCGCCCGAGCCGGACGGGGAGCCGTCGGTTGGCAATGATGGCCGCATCATCTTCGTCCGAGGCCGTGGTGCGATGGCCCGCCTCTGGTCGCGCTCCGGCGACGGCACCGAGCAGCGGCTCACGCGTGGTCAGGTCTCCGAGCGCTGGCCGACAGTGTCGCCCGATGGGGCGAAGGTGGCGTACGTCGCGGTCACGGAGACGGGCCGACGTTTGCGCGTCCGAGCGCTCGCCGGTGACTCTGCCCGAGCCGCGGACAGCGTGGTGATTGCCGATCGCGACGTGGAACGGCCGGTGTGGTCACCCAAGGGCGATCGTCTCGCGTTCACCACCGGCGGGTCACGTGCTGGTGTTTACGTCACGCCCGCGGACGGGCGCTACTCGAACCTGGTGAGCACTCGACACGCCGCGCCCGCCTGGGCTCCGAGCGGACGGACCCTGACGCTCGCGGAGCTCGGAGCGGATCCGCCGGGCTACAACGGCGATCCCGCGCGCGTCGCCGACCATGACGTGGCCGAAAACCTTGCCGGTACGGGACGACTGTGGACCGTTGCCGTGCCTAACGCACCAGACGATGCGCTCGCCGTGGAGCGCGTCACCGCCGACAGGCCGCGCCGAGATCGCAACGCCGAGGCGTTCGATCGGGTGTGGACGCGTTCGGCGGAGCTCTACTTCGCGAGGCCCGACGCCGCGGCGCGCCGACAGCGCTGGACCGCGTTGAGAGACCAGTATCGGCCGAGAGCGCTTGCCGCGACGACCGACGCGGCGCTCGACGACGTCATTTACGCCATGCTGCGCGAGCGGCCACCGTTGCGAGAGCCGGCTACCGGGCGTGCCGCGGTATCGAGCGCCCATCCGGTCGCGACGGCCGCCGGGCTGGAGATCCTCCGGAAAGGCGGCAACGTCGTCGACGCCGCGGTTGCGGTCTCGTTCGCGTTAGGCGTGGTCGAACCCGACGCCAGTGGACCGGGCGGCTACGGCCAGATGCTGATCCAGACCACCGGCGCCGAACGCCCGGCGCTCATCGAGTTCATGACGCGTGTGCCCGAGGAGGCCACGCTCGCCAACGCGGCGCTCATGACTGACGGCCGCTACCCGGACGACGGTCCCGTGCTCGCGAACGTACCCGGCACGGTCGCGGGCATGCACTCGGCCTGGAAGCAGTTCGGCAGCAAGAAAGTCCCGTGGGCCGACCTCCTCGCCCCGGCGATTCGGGCGGCGAAGGAGGGGTTCATCGTGAGCGATGGGCTCGCGACCACACTGTCCGTCGAGCGTGAGCACTTCGCGAAGTACGAGTCCAGTCGGACGCTCTACTTCCGCAACGGCGAGCCAGTGCATGCGGGCGACACGCTTCGCAACGCGGACCTCGCCTGGACGCTCGAGCAGATCGCGAAGGGCGGGGCCGACGGGTTCTACAAGGGCGAAGTCGCGCGGCGGATCGTCAACGATCTGCGAGGGAAGGGCAACGCGATGCGGCTCACGGACCTCTCGCGCTACTTCGCCGCGAATCGCGAGCCCGTCGCGTCGACGTATCGTGGCTACACCGTTTACTCGAGCGCGCCACCGGTCTCGGGCGGCGCGACACTCGCGGCGCAGCTCAACCTGTTGGAGCTATGGAAATCGCCACACGTCTACATTGACGACCCGTCGACCGCCCACGCCATGATCGCCGCATGGCAGCTCACGCCATCCGCGCGGAACCGGATTGCCGATCCGGGGCTCTGGCCAGTGACTGTGGACCCGTTCGTGAACAAGGACACGGCTCGCGTGCGCTGGCGCTGCTTCGATCCCGCGCACGCGCTCACGCCCGAGGCATTTCGAGGCGACACGCTCGCGTGCGCTGCCGATCGCAAGGCGACGACGGACGGAAACTCGAACGGTGACGCCGGCTCGCTCGACCTCGCGCTCGAGGGACGGTCAGCCTGCGGAAACGTCGCCGAGCATGCGCGCGAGGTCGAGGCCTGTCACTCGTCAGGCACGACGGCGTTCACGGTTGCGGATGCCAACGGTAACGTCGTCGCCGTGACACAGACACTCGGCACGTGGGGCGGGAACTTCTACGTCGCGCCCGGCCTCGGGTTCATCTACAACGACAAGCTCACGTCGTACAGTACGGACCCGTCGCAGTATGGCGCGCGACTCCCGTACGCTCGGCACGGGAGCACGCTCGCGCCCACGATCGTCTTCCAGGGCACGGGCACCGCGCGACGACCCGTGCTCGCCGTGGGCGCGGCTGGGAACGCGTGGATCACGTCTGCGGTCTACGAGACGTTGGTCGGCGTGCTCGACTTCGGTCTCTCGCCCCAGCAGGCGCTCGAGCTGCCGCGCTTCCTTCCGGGCGGGCGCACGACTGGTGGGCGTCGGCAGTTCGTCGTCGACGTGGAGGGCGGATTCGCCCCGGCTACGCTGCGACGTCTCCGTGAGATGGGGTACAATCTCAACGTCATCTCGCTGGATGGCGAGCCGCGGATGGGCTACGGCGCCGCGATATCGTTAGGCAAGGGAGCGGTGACGGCCGGCGCCGATCCCCGACGGAGCGGGACCGCCGGCGCCATCCAGTGACGACACACTGGTTAGAGGTTACTGGAACTGGTTACAGGTAATCGGAACCCTCGCGATGCTGATCTCGCTTAGTGAGGCATCCCGGGGGTTCAAATAACCAATAACCCGTACCAGCAACCAATTACCAGTTTCTTTAGCGCCGTCGGAGCGTGACGCCGCCGTTGGTGGTCGTGACCCTGACGAGCGGCCCGCCGCTGCCGAGTTCAGTCGTTAGGCGACGGTTGATCTTGCCCTGAACGGTGACCGGGAACCCGATGTCCATCCCGCCGTTCACCGTGCCGGTCTCGAGCCGCGCGTTGTAGGTCGGCGGGATCGCCACTTCCACGCCGCCGTTCGTCGTGCGCACGTCGAGTCCGGCGCCGGACCACCGGTCACCCGTGAGCTCGACGTCGACGCCGCCGTTCGACGTGGACCCGCGCACGTCACCCGCGACCCCCGTCAGTGAGATGCCGCCGTTCGTGGTCTCGAATTCCAGGCGCCCGTCGACGTTCTCGATCGAGATGCCGCCGTTCACCGCGCTCAGGTCGAGACTGATCTTGCGCGGCACCTGTATCTCGTAGCTGACCGACCACGACGACCGCCACCGTTTCGACGGCCCCTCGGCGCGAATCTCATCACCAGCGTCGATGCGAATCTCGCGGGCGATGTCCTTTGCGTCGCTCTCCGAGCCGGCCTGGGTCTGGATCTTCGAGATGACGAGGATGTCCTTCCGGTCCGAGCCGACGATCTCGATGCCGCCATTCTCGCGACCATCCACACGAAGCTTCGAGCGGGCGGGAATCGTCTGCTCGCGCACATCGCAGTACTGCTCGCGGTCGCGGTCACCCGAGTAGTGCCCGTTGCGGCACTCGTCGAGCCAGCGCTCCGCGCTTCGCGACCGCTGTGCAAGGGCCTGGGTTGCGGTGACGACTACGAGGACACCCGAAAGCAGACGGTAGCGCATGGGGGACGGGTTTCTGGTCTCTGCCGAGTTGGACGACAGTGAGACAGTTCGGTGACGGGGATGGTTTCGTTGGGAGCGACGGGCGGCAGGCGGCAGGACGAAAGGCGCGAAGGCGGGCTGCTGGCGAAGGGCGGCGATTGCCGCCCTTCGGGCGGCTAGAATTTCCATTCCCGCGACAGGAACGTCCCGAATACGCCCACGCTCTTCGGCGTGACCACCTCGAGCGTTGGAGCCTGCGGGACATACCTCGGCGTGAAGCTCGCATCCAGCGCGAAGCCTTTGCCCATCCGTCGATTGATGCGCACGCCCGGCACCGCGCGGTCATTCGGGTTGCTCGCGAACGAGCTCAGTCGCGCGTTCACCGCGACGAACGTGTTCGGGTCGGTGTACTTCCCGACCTCGACCTGCGTTCCCTTGAAGAACCCCGCGAGCTGGCCGCTCTGCGCGAGCTCGGTATAGAGATCCGCCGGCGTCACGTTCACGTATGCTGCGCCGAGCGAACGCTGCGCCGATGCCTCGAACTGGTCGATGAACACGCCAAGTGCAACCGCCGCGAGCTGCTGCGTCACGAATTGCGCACCAGTGCCCGCGAGGCCGGTCCCGCCGCCACCGCCGGCGAGCGACGAGCCACCGAACTGGAGCAACGAGCTCGACGTCCGACCGAACGCGAGGTAGCTCAGAAGATCCGACTGCGACAGCGGCGGCTGCGCGTCACTGTCGAGCGCGATGCGCGGGCTGCTCAGCGTGCCGCCAATCTGCACGCGAATGTTGATGGCCTGGCTCGCGGCGAGCTGGACTTCGTATGCTGCCGTGACCTGCAGGCTTGGATCCGGCTTCTGTGTACCGACGAACATCGCGGACCCACGTTGGACCTGGAAACGCTTGCTGAGGAACTCGTACTCGCCGCGATCCGTCGCCACCTCGCCGTCGAGCACAATCGACTGACGACGTCGGTCCATGCGAATGGCCAGTGGACGGTCGGGCGGCGTGTAGATCTCGACATTTGCGGCGCTCGTGCGCACCCAGGTGTCGCGCGCCACATCCAGCGTCACGTTCATTCGCAGGTTGGACATGAGCGGCGACTGCTGGACCAGATCCGCGTTCGACTCGTTCGTCCGAGCGGTGTCGACGACTTCAAACAGCGCCGGATCGCGCGTGCTGATGACCTGCTTGTTGTCGGGCTCCGGCACGACGATGACGCCATTCAGCACGCTGACGCGCCCCGTGATGTTCGTTCGGTTGAACGGTCCCTTCACCTGGAGGTCCGCGTTCGCCCGAATCGAGCCCTGGTCGTTGTCCAGCACGCGCGCGTTGTCGGCGTTGAGCGTGAGGTCGAACGAGGGCTGGCTGAGCGTCTTGATGCCGAGCCCCCCTCGCGCGAGGATGCGCCCGCCGGCCCGCGCCGAAATCGAATCGATGATGATGGTATCGGCGAGCATCCGGATGGACGCCGTCACGTTCGTTAGGCGCGTGCCGGTCGCCACCAGTCGCACGGACCCGTTCTGCAGCGCCAGCGCGCCGGCGACGCTCGGGTGCCGCGTCGTCCCGCGGACGCGAACGACGCCGAACGCACGTCCCTGCACGTTGTCGACGGCGTCGGTGAACCGCGACACGAGGTCGAGTGGCAGGCCTTCGGAGGTGAGGTCGGCCGTGATCGGCGCATCGGGCAGCAGATCGCCCGCGCCCGACCCGAGGTTCAGCGGGATGCGGCCATCGGCCACCGCGAGACGTCGCCCGCTGTCCGCCGCCTCGACGTGGACGACGAGAGCGGGGGACGCGTACGTCGCCGTGGCGCGCACGTCGGGGACTCTCGTGCCGCCGTACATGGCGTCCGCGATGCCTAACGCTGCACGGATCCGCGGTGCCCGTGTGGTACCCTCGACGCGCGCCGTCGTGCTGATGAGACCACGGAAGTTGAGGTCCGTCTGCGTCAGCGCCGCCAGGTCGGCTGCCTGGAAGTTCTCGATCTTGACGTCCAGTCCGCCCGCACCCTCGGGCGGGACGTTGCCATTAACGAAGACGCGACCGTCCTTCCCGTTCGTCAGCTCGACCTTGTCGACGAAGATGCCGCCGGCCCCCCACCGAATCGCCGACGGATGCGAGGCGACCCAGCGGGTGCTGTCGAAGCGCAGCGCGAGATCGCGCAAATGGACCTCGTTGTGATCCTTGTGCAGGATGAAGTCTCCGCCGGTGCTATACTCCTCACCCGACTGCTGGAAGATCCCGAGCGCGAGGTTGCCCGCCGACTCGTGATACGACGAGCGGATCTCCACGCTATCCAGCGCGAACCCCGCCGCGCGGGCCGAGTCGAGCGAGGCACCCACGGCGATCGACGACTTCGGTGTCATCGCGCCGAGCCACGCATACTCGAACCGCCCGCGACGCAGCGTGTTGCCGCGGAACACGACGTTCTGGAGACCGGCTCGGCCGCGCACGTCGAAGCCCTTGATCCCGCCGCGAACGACGCCAGCAGCGCGAATAGTTCCGGCTGTGGAGTCGCGGCGGATAGGCGCCGGCGGTGCCGGGATCGGCCCCAGATGCGGGGCGTTGGCGCCGGTCGCAAGGCGCTCGATTTCCGTTGCACGCGCGACCGCGGCAGAATCGGCGCGTGCCTGCGCAACGACCCGCGAGTATCCAGCCGGTCGCGGTACCACGACGCCGGTATCGGCCGCCGGGAAGAATCGATTGAGCGCGCCGAGCGAATCCACGAAGGCGGTGTATCGCAGCTCGCCGGCGTGCCCGGGTGCGAGGCCGAACGTTCCGCCAGCGGCAAACAGGGTGTGCGGTCCGCTGACGGTCGCGGTGTCGACGTGCATCATGCCACTCGCCATCGAGACGCGAACGAGCGCCGAGTCGATCGCGACGGTATCGATGGTGGACGTGGCGAGGTTCGCGCCGAATGTCGCCTGCATGGTCGCCGGGTCGATGCCGCGCCCACGCGCGAACGCGGTCGCGGTGAGCGACGTCGCCGGCGCTTTCGCCACGACGCTCTTTGCGTTGAACACGCGCATCTGCGCGTTCAGATCATAGCCCTTGTCTTTACTCGCGAGATCGACCGTCCCGCGCGCATCGAGGTTGCCGCCGCCCGCGAGCGCGAGGCGAGCGTCGATCGTGAGGTTCCGAAGATCGCCGGTCGCTCGCACTGGCCCGGCGGCAGCGCCCTGCAGCCCGGCGGCAGGCGCAAACTTCCCGACCTCCGTCAACGACAGCGGGAGGAGTCGCGCGTCCACATCCATCCACGGCGTCTTGCCTAACCGCAGTGCGGCGTTCCCGGCGATGCGAGATCGCAGTCCGGCGTCCGTGTGCGTGAGATCGGTGCGCACCTGCAGCTGGTGGTCGGTCTCGCCGTTGAGTCGCGCGGATCCCCGCACCGAGCCCGCGATCGGCAGCGTCGCCATGAACGTCCGCGCCATGCCGACTTGCACCGGATCGAGCGTCACGTCCAGGTCGCGGAACCTAACGCCGCGGCCCGTCGTGCCAACGGCACCCTTCGCGACCACTCGGCTCCGACCATAACGCGCATCGTCGAACGCCACCGCGCCATCGACGTTCATGAGGCCCGGTGGGCCATCCAGCTTCGCGTTGCCGCTCAGTGTGCCGTGACGCGGAATCTTGAAGCCAGGAACCATCTGCTCGATCAGGTGTGTGTCGACGGATGAGAACCGGAGGTCGGTGTCGTGGAACCACAGACTGTCGCCGACCATGGAGATGGCGAAGTCACCGCCGGCGCGCGCCGAGTCGACGTGGATGTCGGCCTTTCGCGCGATGTACGTGGACGTGTCACCGCGCCAGCGCAGCATGAAGTCCATCGTGCCTTCGCCGCGCGCGGGCATCTGCGGCATGATGAAGCGGACGTCGGCGAACGAGATCGGCTGTCCGCGCAGCACGAGGTCGAAATCGTTGTTAGCGAAGATGTAACGTCCGTCGCCGGCGGCCTTCGAGCCCGGCATCCAGACGTGCGTGTTCTTGAACCAGATCGAGTCGCTGGTGAAGTCCAGCGTGCCGACGAAGTTGTTGATGACGGCTGCCGGTGGGTGGAACGGCAGTGCGACGACGGAGGCTTTCGAGATCTGCAGCTGGCGAACCTTCGTGTCGGGATGGTTGAGCCGCAGGTACGGGATCGCGGCGTTCATCGAGCGGAACTCGATGACCTTTTGATAGCCACTGTCGCGAGGCACGACGACCACGCGCTCCTTGCCCGCGACCGCCAGCTTGATGGCGGAATCACGCTGCGCGCCGCTGAGTCCCTCCTTCGGCTTCCAGGGCGAGCGCATGACGATGTGGCCATCGAGCATCGTGACAGTGCGCAGCACGATCCAGTCACCGAATGTCATCTTGGTCGTGTCCCGCAACGTCTGGGGCTTATCGCTCCTGAAGATGGCCTTGTAGTTCCAGACCGTGCTGTCGCCTGGCGGGCGATCCAGGACCACGAGCGGTCGCACGAGCCTGACGTCCGACAGCTCGAGTCGCTTCCGAATCAGCGCCAACAGCCCGTAGTTCAGGCTGACCGTGTCAGCGACGAGGAACGGCGCGCCGGTGGAGTCCTTGATCGACACGTTCGCGATCGTGAATCCCTCGAGCAGATTCCCGGTCACGCGGCCGAGCCGTACGACGCCGTGCTTGGCCGCGCCCTGAACGGCGGACTGTGCGAACGTGCGGACGCGCTCGCGGCCGTAGTCGGTGTTGGTGAAGACGAGCACCCCTACGAGTGCCACGGACACCAGCAGCACCACCACGGCGGCGCCGATCGTCAGAATGCGCCGGCTCATCTCAGTACGCCTCACCGATGGAAAGGTGCAACGTTAGGCGACGCACCAGTCCGGTGACGCCTGACGCTCCCTTGGTCGGGTTGTACTTCCAGTCGTCCTTCAGCTGAACGATGCGGAGCTGACCGTCCGGTCCCATCACTTGCGTGACGACCGGCAAGTCATCGGCGCGGGACGGGTTCAGACCCACATCGACTCGAATCGGCCCAACCGGCGACAGGTATCGAACGCCCACGCCGGGCGTCAGCGCGCCCGCACCCTTGGCGGCCGTCTCGAGGGATCCTTGCCCGAGCACCGCGCCGTCGAGGAACGTTGCGCCCCACACGTTTCGCCACACCGGGAACCGAAACTCGAGACTCCCCTCCAGCAGGGCTCGGCCGCCTAACGGGCGCGGGACGAAGTCACGATCAGCCAGGTGGTCGCCGGCCGCGGTGGGACGGGAGAGATCGCAGTTCACGACGTCCAGCCCAGTCAGCTCCGGGCAAATCTGTTGGAGCTTGGTCGGCGGAATCGTGAGCACGCGTGGACCCAACTGGTTCTCGCCGACACCGCGCACCGACCGCGCTCCGCCCGCGTACAGCCTGGTCCGCGGATGGAGGATGTCGCCGCTGACGTCGATTCCCGTGCTCGTCGCGAGCGTCGTGCTCGACAAGGCACGCACCCAGCCTACGCGGGAGTGCGCCGCCAGCACCGAGCGATTGCCGACGGGGCGGTAGGCCGCTCCTTCGAGGTAGATGCTGTTGTATCGGAAGCTCGACCCCGTGTATGCCGACGCATGCTCCAGGCGGACGAACGACGTATATCCGCGTCGTGGCTCGAGCGGGTCGTTGGCGCGGTTCACGTTCGCAGTGAGCACGAGCGGCGCGATCCGCTGGCGCTCCTTCAGGGCGGCGATGGTCTGCAGGTCACACACCCCGTAGTTCACGCAGAAGTAGACGTCGCTGGCTGCCACCCCGTTGAGCTCGAAGCGATACGAGAGGCTGACGGGCACGCGGTTCGCCACCTCGCGTGTGAACGAGATGTTCGCGCCCTCGCCGCGCTCGACGAACACGCCCGGCGCCAGTCGGCGGTAGGCGAAGATTCCCAGCCCGCCGGCGTTCTGCGGCGACCACAGCCACGGCTGCGTGAAGTCGAGGCTCGCGTTGTACGTGGGGCGCAGGAACTCGTTCGCGTCGCCGGTCACGTCTTCGGTCACGTCCTCGAACCGGATCACGCCGCCGATCGCGCTGCCATTGAGCTGTTTCGCGAACAGGTTGCCTAACGTCGCGACGGCCTCGAGGCGTCGCGCGCCGCCAAAGAAGTTGTTGTGCGTGAAACGCGCGTCCACCTGAACGAAGTCGAACGTGTTGAACCCCCCACTCACGCGTGAGAGGCGCGGCGGGGCCTCGGCGACGTTGATCTCGATCGCGCGAATGGTATCGGCTCTCGTGCTGGCGACGCGCCGCTGCCGGCTGGCCGAGTCGGCAGTCTGTGCTCTCGCCGTATCGCGCATTGATCGCACGCTGTCGAGGCGTGCGGCCGCGCTGTCACGTGCCGCCTGCGTCGTATCGCGCACCCGTAGAGCTGTGATCGACGCGCGCTGGAACAGCGATGACTCGTACAGCCTGCGCTGGCTCGTGGCGAGCTCGTTGCGGCGGAACAAATCACCGGTCTTGAAGCTCAGCGAGTTACGGATGGTGCGCTCCGACACCTCTTTGTTGCCCTCGATCCCGATCGGCCCAACGTGCACGAGCCACCGCGGGTTGACGGTGATCGTCGCCTCTCCCTGATGCGCCGTGGTGTCGACTGAGGTCGCCGTGTCGACGCGCGCGTCGGCGTATCCGCGGTCCTGCAGCACCGCGCGAAGATGTGAGACGGTCGAATCGAGCTTGATCAGATTGAACGGCTCACCCTTTTTTAGCTCGACGACGCGCTTGACCTGCGCGGTCGTCAACACCGAATCGAGCTGCCGGACGTGAACGTCGCGAATGAGTGTCGGTGCTCCCTCGTCGATCTTGAACGTGATCGCGACTTCGTTGCTGCTTCGCTGAGCGACCGTGGTGTCGACGGCGGCTTGCCGGAATCCGCGGATCCAGTAGAACACGCGGATTCGGAGCACATCACGCCGGAGCTCCGTGCGGTCGAGGTAGCGTTTCTCCCAGATGCTGCTCGAGTGACTGAGCGGACAGAATGCGTACAGGAGAAAGCTTTTGCAGTGCGACGCCGATGTCGCGATGCTTTGCAGGAGCTCGTCACGGTCCACGGACCGGACGCCGCTCAACGTCAATGATCTGACTTCAGGCCGCTCGCTTTGATCGTTCGTCTCCGCGCGCTGTGCTGCACTTGCGCGACTCGCACCCAGCAGCGCCGCGATCACTCCGAGGGCGGAAGCGAATGGGCGAATACGCATTGTGCCCGGCGGTAAAGCAAACGCTGGGCCGTGAGCCGGGAATCGGGAATAAGGAATCGGGAATAGCAGAAACCCTCGGGATGCTCATCTCGCTTAAGAGAGGCGTCCCGAGGGTCTCGATTCGCGATTCCCGATTCCCGCGGCTGTTACAGCCCGGCTAAAAGCGCGTCGTTGTTCGGAGTATTCGCGATGCGCTTGATCATCCACTCCATCGCCGCCTGCGGCGGCATCTGCTGGAGTCCGCGACGCAGCGTGTAGACCGCGTCGAGCTGTTCGGGCTTGTACAGCTTCTCCTCGCGGCGC
>Ga0070664_100000893_pt1 | contig 23172 bp, 19 predicted proteins | sample KBSC73metaG_FD_65863 | JGI IMG/M metagenome (GOLD analysis project Ga0070664, IMG submission 65863) | Corn rhizosphere microbial communities from Kellogg Biological Station, Michigan, USA - KBS C7-3 metaG | ecosystem: Host-associated > Plants > Roots > Rhizosphere > Soil ... | reverse complement strand
GCTCCGGACACGCAACGTCGCTCGCTGACGCCACGATGGAGGAGTTGAAGCGCTTTTGCCGCGAAACACTGGTGGACTACGCGACAGGACCGAAGAGAGTCGCGTTCAAGATCAGGACCGGAAAGCCGGCAACCGAGATCCTGCGTGAAGCATCCGAGTCGTATGCGGAGCTGATCGTGATGAGTTCGCACGGGCGAAGCGGCATGCGCAAGATGTTCTTCGGATCGACGACAGAGCGTGTTCTGCGCGAAACGTCGGTGCCCGTCTTCATCACCCCGGACGCCAGGCCACCGGTCGCGTCATTGAGTGGAATCGCAAGTCACATCAACCGCATCCTCACGCCTGTCGATTTGACGCCCGCGTCGGAGCCGCAATTGACAGTGGCCGCAGGACTGGCGGAGGCACTGTCCGTCCCGCTCATCGTGACACACGTACTCGAGCCAATCTTCATCCCACACAGTGTGCGTGTACTCATGCCAGGGGGGGACGCCGCGCGACGCGTCGACGCCGAAGAGCAGGTCGCGCGTATGACGGCATCATTCGCCTCGCACGTTCACGTGGAGCCGATTGTGGTGACTGGTGACCCATCGGAGGAAATCATCACGCTGGCCGCGGCCCGTCGCGCCAATCTCATCGTGATGGGCCTGCATTCCTCCGGCGTCCTCGGCCCGCGCATGGGCTCGGTCACGTATCGTGTGCTGTGTCGAACCGATGCGCTCGTGTTGGCGCTGCCGCCGCGACCGCTCGAAGCACAGCGTCAGACGAACCTGATGCATCCACGCGGTGCCAGTCGATCGCTCCAGGATCCTGACCCAGCTGTCGCCGAACGATCGCGTCGTCCGCATCAGACGGGTCGTTACGCCGCGACCTGACCCGCTCGATGAGTGTCGCAGGCGATGCTTCGAGCCAGATCCCGGTGAATGGAACTGACAGGTCGATCGCGACACGCTCGATCGCCTCGCGGTCGGCTGGTCGCGCGAATACGGCATCAGCGACGACGCTATAGCCGCCCCGAATCGCGAGCCATGCACGGTCGGCTAGCGTGAGATAGACGCGGTTCGAGATTTCCGGCGTGTAGCCCTCTGGTCCCAGGTGCTCGAGCCGCGGCACACCGCACAGCTCCTTCCGAATCTCATCGCTGCGAAGAACGATGGCGCCAGGTACAGCGCCGACCGACGGCGCACACGACAGCGCCGCCGCGGACTTTCCCGAACCAGACAGCCCTCCGATGGCGATCAGCACGGGCTCAGGCGTCCCGAGCAGGCTCTCCGCCATCGCCAGGTACTCGCGCGCCATCCGGTGAGACTCTTCAACACGTGACGCGTCGGACTGGACACGGCTGGCCGTGGCGCTCGTCATGGCTCGAACCGCCGCCCGGCACGACAGGAAAAGCGGCATCAGCGCAATGCCGTCGAAGTCGTGAGTTGCCGCCAGGTACTCATTCCAGATCGCATTCGCGTGACGAGGCAGCTGACGCCGCCAGAGATCCATGAGCAGGAACGCGAGGTCGTACAGCACGTCGATACACGCAAGATCGTCGTTGAACTCGATCGCGTCGAACAGCGTCGGTTGCCCGTTGAGCAGAACGATATTCCGGAGATGCAGGTCGCCGTGACACTGGCGAACGCTTCCCGAGGCGCGGCGATGATCGAGCATTGTCCCAAAACGATCGACCTCCGCCTGCGCGCCCGACGTCACTCGACGGCACGCCGCGGGATCGACGATATCGGTTCCGTACTCGAGAAGGCCGGCGGCAATCCCTTCGACGAGCTTGTGCATTCCCGCCTTGCCGCCCCGGTCATGTCGTTCTTCCGCAGCGCCGTGAAAGCCGGCAATCGCGGCGGCAAGAGGCGGCATCAATTCGACGTTCAGGCGCCCATTGACGGCCAGCCGATCGAAGAGCGCCTCCTGGTCGAAGCGCTCCATCTCGATCACCCAGTCCACCGGTCGCCCTTTGCTGCCCAGCGCCAGCGATCCGTCAGCCTCTCGCGTCACCGCCACGACGCCGTGATACAGCGCCGGCGCTGTCCGTCGATTGAGATGCACTTCTGCCTCGCACATCTCCCGGCGACGGGCGGCCGTCGAGAAATCGAGGTAGTCGAATCTGACGGCGCGTTTGAGCTTCCATGCCCGTCGATCAGCCAGGAACACGATCGCCGTGTGCGTCTCGACCCGATCGACCGGCGCCGCGCCATGCGTGGCCCGCGCCCCCAGAAACTCGACGATGGCGGTCTGGTCTTCAGTTATCACGGCCTTCAACGTCGCAAGCACCGTTCCATGCGGACTCCTTCGCGGGCCGCGCGGAATATTTCCGATGCTGGCAACTCACGACGAACGCATCTCCGCGCCAAATGTGTCGAGATCCCCAACGCGACCTTGGCACCGAAGATGCCTCCTCGACCCGCATCGGAGGTCGCCATGACCGCAACCGTCCCGTTCCTGCTTCCAGCATTGGTGCTTTCAGCAACCATCGCCGAGGCGCGATTCCTGCAATGCCAGCCCCACCAATTCAACACGTTGCATACGCAGGCGATCACCGACTTCACGATGGTCGTGAATCGATACGCGGAGATTCATCGCCTTCTCGCGAACCCGATGGCCCCGCTGGCCAACGCCGATCTCGAGCAAGCCGCGCGCGCACGCCGCTCCCATCGCGCTGCGATCTTCGAGGCGTACGGCACCATTCAACACGGTGCCGTGTTCACACCTCGTGTCGCCGCCCACTTCCGTTGTTTGATCGAACTCGCCCAACGGTACGCCGGGACTGACGTCGCTGTCATGTGGAGGGCCGCTCTTCTGGCGCTCCCTGAACTGCTAAGCGAACTCGAGTATCGAATAGTCGGCCGCGATCTCGTGCTTCTCGACACTGGGCTCAATCTGACTATCGACGTCCTGCACACGGCGTTTCCGGCCGACTGGGTCGAAGACGGCGAGGTTGGTGTGGAGGACTCCGAAACGTGTGCACCCGCCGACCCGCCCGTCATCAAGGGGAACCCGTGTGACGTGCACGACGACCTCCCCATGTGCTGGAGCTAGCGCGCCTCTGGTCCTCGGCCGCGCGGCGGCGGGACCAAGGACGAGGAACCAAGGACGGACCAGGTACCAAGGCCTAAGGACGAAGGACCACATTCCCCCGTCATTCGCGACGCTATATCGGCACTTGACTCGACGGGCTGAGGTGGGAACGAGTTCGCGGCGCCGCGGGAAAGTTCCCACCACCGGCGCGATGCTGGGCGAAATACTGGAAAATCCCCTGATATTCCGCACGGCCAGCGCGCTGGTGGAGTGGCAACGGAATTGCCTCTCTCTAGCGAAACGGAGGACGCGATGGTACCTAGCTGCCGCACACTCGACGGGTTCGCACGAGAGTCAAACGAGAAAGATGGCGTTGGAGTGTATGCGCTCGACGCCGGATCCACACTCATCGTGAAGACACGGCACTCCCGTTATCGACTGACGGTGCTGGACGGCTCTCGCCAATTGGTCCTCGCCGCGGGCGGGATTTTCCCGGAGCCAACGGTCGTGCGGCTGTCAGGCGCAACGTTTGGGGGTAGCACGTTGAAGGTGGGCTGGATCCTCGTCGGTCTTCGAATCGAGTTCGGCCTCGGTGCCAAGCAGATTACGTCGTCGCCCGTCCAGTCTGTCGAGATCGAAGAACCCGCTGCCGAGACTTCGCACGAAGAGCGCGCGGCCTGACGCGGTCTTCAATTGACCTGCGCGAGTCCACGGACCAGGCACCAAGAACCAGGGACTAAGTAAGAACCCGGCTACACGGAAACGAAACCAGCCTCACGGCGCAGTCTTACATCTCCACCTGGACTCCCAGTTCGACGACGCGTTCAGCTGGCAGCCGGAAGAACGCCGTGGCGCGCACGGCGTTGCGCGCCATCAGGACGAAAAGCTTTTCTCTCCACACGGCCATGCCTTGTCTCGCTGCCACGATGATGGTTTCGCGACCAAGGAAATAGGTCGTGTCGTTGAGGTCGATGTGCAGCCCTTGTTCACGTGCCTGAAGCAACGCGTCGGGCACGTTGGGATCGTCCATGAACCCGTACTGGATGCGCACGTTGAACAGGGACTGCCCGAGCGGCTGCACCGTCAGGCGATCGTCGATGGCGACGTGCGGCACCTGCGCGGTGACTACGGTCAGCACCACGACGTGATCGTGCAGAACCTTGTTGTAACGCAGATTGTGCGCGAGTGCTGGCGGCGTGCCGGTCGGCTGCGCCGTCATGAAGACGGCCGTTCCCGGGACTCTGACCGGCTGCAATTTCTCGACGGTCGCCATGAACTCGTCCAGCGGAATCGCCCGCGCGGTGAGCCGTTCGGCGACCAGTCGACGGCCGGTCTTCCAGGTCGTCATCAGGATGAAAATCGCCACGGCGACCGCCAGTGTCACCCAGCCACCCTGAAGCACTTTCAACGCATTGGCGGCGAAAAAGGCAACATCGATCACGAGAAACAGTGCCATGACCGATGCCGCCACGGGTATCGGCCACAACCATCGCTCGGTCATCACCACGTACAGCAGCAATACGGTAATGACCATGGTCAGCGTGACGGCAATGCCATATGCAGCGGCGAGATCGCTCGATGAACCGAATCCGATGACGATGAACACCGTCGCGAACATCAAGGCCCAGTTCACTTGCGGAACATAGATCTGGCCGATTTCGTGGGGAGAGGTGTGCTCGACATCGAGGCGTGGCGCCAGTCCCAGCTGCATGGCCTGTCGCGTGATCGAGAAAGCACCCGAGATCAGCGCTTGTGAGGCGATAATCGCCGCAACGGTGGCAATCGCCACCAGCGGAAGCAGCGCCCACGTCGGCGCAAGTTGAAAAAACGGATGCGTCGCTTTCTCGTCGTTCAGGAGCAGTGCGCCCTGCCCAAGATAGTTCAAGAGCAGCGACGGCAGCACCAACACGAACCAGGCCAGGCGGATCGGTTCTTTTCCGAAGTGCCCCATGTCGGCATAGAGTGCTTCCCCGCCGGTCACGACCAGGAACACTGCGCCGAGCACGGCGAAACCGGTCAGGCCGTTGCTGTTGAAAAACGTGACGGCGTGGCGCGGGTCGAACGCGCCCAGCACCACCGGCTCTCGAACGATCCAACTGATTCCGAGTGCAGCGATCGTTAGGAACCACACGATCACGATCGGTCCGAACAGGCCACCGACTCGATGAGTCCCGTACTTCTGGATCACGAACAACCCGACCAGGATCGCGACTGTCAGCGGCACAACGTACGGGCGGAACAGTGGCGTCGCGACCTCGAGCCCTTCAACCGCGCTGAGAACGGAGATCGCCGGCGTGATCATGCCGTCGCCGTAGAGCAAGGCGGTGCCGAAGATTCCCAGCGCAATCAGCACGGGGCGTCCCGCCGCCAAGCGCGGCGAGCTACTGCGTTCGCCTCGTAGTCCAGGCACGAGCGCCGTCAGCGCGAGAATGCCGCCCTCGCCCTGGTTGTCTGCGCGCATCACGATGGCGACGTACTTGACGGAAATGACGAGCACGAGCGCGTAGATGATCAGTGACAGGACCCCGAGGACGTTCTCGTGCGTGGGCGGGACAGGATGGCTGCCGAAGAAGCATTCCCGCATCGCGTACAACGGACTTGTCCCGATGTCGCCATAGACGACACCCAACGCTGTCAACGTCAGTGGCAACAGGCGGCTGCGAGAGCCGGGGGCGTGAACGGTGGACCGGGATTCCGTGGATGCGGCGGAGGTTGAAAGCGAGTTGGACAACTCTTTGAATTATCGGTCGGCGTTCATGCCGCCGACGGCAGGCGCGGCCGGTACTTATGAACTTTTTACGACTTTCTTACAAAACGGCGTGGCCACCACGTCCATGGCCGGTTCAGATATCAGTTGGAGCCGGCGAGCGAGCTGCCCTTCGCGACGGCGTTCCACGACCCAGGTGCAGGCTGGGGCCGCAAGAAAGACCAGCATGCTGAACCAGTAGCCAAACGAATGCTGCAGCCCGAGGATCAGGCCGGTGAAAGCGATTCCAAGTGCAATGACTCCGCAGCGGACGACAAGGAGCTGCCGGAAGACGCGCACGTGCTCGAGCGCCAAAGACTCCGCCATGACTGCGCTGAGCTGTTCGGGTTGAACCTCGCCAGTCGCCAACGTGACGCTGTGCATGCCCGTCACGAACGTTAGCGTTCATTCGGCTAAGAAAAGCATAAAGAGTCCATAAGAAATCCGTGACGGCCTTCCGCACGTAGCGCGGAATGGCAGAATGGATCAGCATGCCGAGGGTTCGGCCGCTTCCCACTCGCGACTTCGCTGTCCTGCTCGGCGGCGCGCTCGCGATAACTGCAATCGTCGTCGGGTTACGAGCGCTTCCCGAGGTCAGTCCAACCACGGTGGCGTTGGCGCTGCTGCTGGTGGTGCTGGCGACAGCAACCTTCGGACGGTTGTGGATCGCCACGGTCACCGCAATCGCGGCGACAGTCGCGTTCAACTTCTTCTTCCTGCCACCCCTCGGCACATTGACGATTGCCGACGCCCAGAACTGGATCGCGCTCTTCGCGTTCCTCGTGGTCGCGGTCATCGCCAGCAATCTCTCAGCGGCGGTGCAAGCGCGCGCGCGCGAAGCGATCGCGCGCCGCAATGAAGTCACTCGCTTGTTCGATCTGACGCGCGACGTACTTCTGACAACGGAAACCAGCGGAGCGATCGAGGCTCTGGCACGCCATGTGGCACGCCGTTTCGAACTCGTGAAGGTCGCCATCTGCCTTCCTGCTGAACAGGGCTGGCGACGGTATCAGGGCGCGAGCGAGGATCTCGTCATCGACGACGGCACGTTGAACATGGCGCTCGCCAAGGCACGCGGTGTGGTCGAATTCGACGCGCGACAACGCGCATATGGCGGGCACATGCGCGCAGGACCGGCTGAAGATATTTCGATTGTCCCGCTTCGCCACGGAACGAAGGCGGTCGGCTTACTCGCCGCGTCGTCATCGACGCTCGATATCGGGGCCCTCGATGCGCTTGCCGGCGTGGTCGCGATTGCGATCGAACGCGCGCAGTTTCTCGCAGAGCGCGATGCCGCGGAGCTCGTCAAGCAGAAAGCTGATCTCGCCGCCACGCTGCTCGCGTCGCTCAGTCACGATCTGCGTACTCCCCTTACCGCGATCCGGGTCGCGGTCGAGAACCTGCGCGACGAACTGTCCCCTGACGATCGCCGCGAACAAGCCCGCGCCGCGATCTCGGAGCTCGGCCGGCTCACCCGCCTGTTCCAGGACATCCTCGACATGGCCAGAATCGATGCCGCCGCCATCCGCGTCGACCGTGATTGGGTCACGGCAGAGGACGTCGTCGACGCGGCGATGGCTCACGTCAGACATCTGCTCGAGGAACGATCAGTACGGGTGGACGCGCCGGGCGATCTGGAGGTTGAAATCGATCCGCGGCTTGCGTCGGGAGCGCTGTCACACGTTCTCGAGAACGCCGCACAGTACTCGCCGTCCGATCGCGAGATCGTCGTGGAGGCGCACGTGGATCCCGACGGCCTGCACGTGTCCGTCACCGATCATGGCCCTGGCCTCGATTCTGGGGAGCTCGAGCATCTATTCGAGCGTTTCTACCGGGGACACACGGCACGGCACACAACGTTCGGGACAGGAATGGGACTCTCAATCACGCGTGGACTGCTCGCTGCGGCCGGCGGGCGTGTGTGGGCGGAAAACGTCCGCGGAGGCGGCGCACGATTCTCCATCGTCGTACCTGGCAACGTCCGTCGAGCGCCGGTGCCTCAATAATGCCCTCCCGTATCTTGATCGTGGACGACGAGCCGAACATCCTGGGCACGGTCTCTCCCCTTCTACGTGCGCGCGGATACGACGTGCTTTCGGCCATGACCGGCCGCGCGGGTCTCGACGTCGTCGAGCGAGACAAACCTGACTTGATCGTCCTGGACCTTGGCCTCCCCGACATGGACGGCGTGGACGTCTGCCGACAAATGCGCCAGGACACCAGCGTACCAATCCTCGTGCTCTCTGCTCGTGGCGCTGAAGGCGACAAAGTGGCGGCTCTCGATGCAGGGGCCGATGATTACGTGACCAAGCCGTTCGGAGCCGAAGAGTTGCTCGCGCGCATCCGTGCGGCGCTTCGCCGCGTCGACAGTCCGTCGCCCTCGAGCGAGCCCATCGTGCGGGGCGGCCTGGTCATCGACCGCGAACGTTTCCGCGTGCTGCGAGACGGCGAAGAAGTTCGTCTCACACCCAAGGAATTCGAGCTGCTCTCCTACCTCGCTCAGCACCCGGGTCGCGTACTGACGCACCGCGTGATCCTCAAGGCGATCTGGGGGCCACACGCCGCCGGCCAGCCGGAGCACCTGCGCGTGCTGGTGGGTTCTCTCCGCAAGAAGATCGAGCCGAATCCGTCGGCGCCGAAGTACATCCTCACCGAGCCTTGGGTAGGTTATCGATTCGCAGATGTGTAGCTTCGCGGTGTCTTGCGACGATCTCCAACTCCGAAGGTCTATCAGAAAGCTGCCCTGCGAGTTGAGAGAAGTCCTCGATTAGTGCCTCAACCACGAACGCCACGAAGAACTCGAAGAACACGAAGTTGACAAACCGTGAAGACGCGAAGACGCCACGCCGTTGAGGCTGCGCCTCAGATGAATAGCGCGCCGTGCCAATCACAAGCCCACTGAGAACTGTCTGGGGCTTGCGATTGGCCGCCGCGCTATCCGTCGGCCGCCCGATCGGGCGGCCCCGGCGTGGCGCGATGATCGTCGCAGCGGAATAACTCCGTCTTTGCGCGGCTCCATGATTTGTCGCGTCGTGACCTTCGCGATCTTCGTGGCCTTGTGTCTTCGTGTCCTTCGTGGTTAGAGATCGAGTCCGGCCAGCGTTGCTATCTCTTCAACGGGCGTTCGCGATCGAGGGCGAGATTCAATTCGAGGACGTTGACTCGCGGTTCGCCGAGAAAGCCAAGTTGACGACCCTCCGTGTGTGCCTCCACCAGCTGGCGGAGATCATCCTCCGACATCCCACGTTCACGGGCCACACGCGGGACCTGGAAGTCGGCAGCCGCTGGCGACAGGTGTGGATCGAATCCGGAAGCGGATGTCGTCACCAGATCCACGGGCACGGGGACGTTCGGGTTCTCCTTCCGTGCCGCTTCGACGTTGGCCGTGACGGCGTCGATCAGCTTCTTGTTCGTCGGGCCGTACTGGCTGCCCGCCGAGTTCGCGGCATCGTACGGCACGGTCGTGGCCGATGGTCTCGACCGGAAATAGCCAGGAGAGGAGAATCCCTGGCCGATGAGCCGCGACCCCACGATTGTGCCGTTCCGCTCGATCAACTGACCATTGGCTTGGTCGGGGAACAGCACCTGCGCGAGACCGGTTACCACCAGGGGGTAGATCAGTCCCAGGATGATGGTCGTCACGATGGTCATCAACGTGGCGACGATGAGATTGCGTGAGAAGTTCATTTGCGGTCTCCAGGCGGGTCTCGAGACCCGCCGACGACGTCAAGCCAGTCCGACCGCCGTGATCACAACGTCGATCGCCTTGATGCCGACGAACGGCACGATGATTCCGCCCACGCCGTAGATCAGCAGGTTGCTCCGCAGCAATGCGGCCGCGCCAATCGGGCGGTATTTGATGCCGCGCAGCGCCAGCGGCACGAGCGCGACGATGATGATGGCGTTGAAGATCACCGCGGACAGGATCGCCGACTCCGGCGTCCTCAGCCCCATGACGTTCAATGCATTCAGCATCGGAAACGTCGCCAGGAACATGGCCGGAATGATCGCGAAGTACTTGGCCACGTCGTTGGCGATCGAGAACGTCGTCAACGCCCCGCGCGTGATGAGCAGCTGTTTGCCGATCTCGACGATCTCGATCAGCTTGGTCGGATTCGAGTCGAGGTCCACCATGTTGCCGGCTTCCTTCGCGGCCTGGGTGCCGGTATTCATCGCCACACCCACATCGGCCTGCGCCAGCGCCGGCGCGTCATTGGTGCCGTCGCCGGTCATTGCGACGAGCTTGCCATCGGCCTGCTCGCGTTTGATCAGCGCCATCTTGTCTTCCGGGGTCGCCTGGGCGAGGAAGTCATCGACTCCTGCTTCGGATGCGATCGCAGCTGCGGTAAGCGGATTGTCGCCCGTGATCATCACCGTCTTGATCCCCATCGCACGCAGGTGCGCGAACCGATCTCGGATCCCGCCCTTGACGATGTCCTTCAAGTGAATGACGCCCAGCACTTGACGGCCATCGGCCACCACCAGCGGCGTGCCACCAGCGCGCGAAATCCGCTGGACCACGGGAGCCAATGCGTCCGGGATCGTGCCGCCCTTCGAAATGACCCACTTCTCAATGGCGTCCGCCGCGCCCTTGCGAATCTCGCGGAAATCGGTGGCAACGACCGCCGTTCGGCCGCCGCCCGCGGCAACCATCGCCGGGCGCGATGCGAGCACGTCGACACCGGACATCCGCGTCTGCGCGGTGAAGGGCACGAACGTCGCGTGAAGTTCCGAGAGATCGCGGCCGCGCAAGCGGTACTTCTCCTTGGCGAGGACGACAATCGAGCGCCCTTCGGGCGTCTCGTCAGGCAGTGAGGCAAGTTGCGCGGCATCGGCCAGCGTCGACTCGCTCACGCCCGGAAGTGGAACGAATTCTGTCGCCTGCCGGTTGCCCAGCGTTATGGTGCCCGTCTTGTCGAGGAGCAGCGTGTGCACGTCACCGGCCGCTTCGACGGCTCGGCCTGACATCGCCAGCACGTTGTGCTGGACAAGGCGATCCATCCCGGCAATCCCAATGGCAGACAACAAGCCGCCGATCGTCGTCGGAATCAGGCACACCAGCAGCGAGATCAGAACGAACAGGGACTGCGGCGATCCCGAATACAGGGCGAACGGCTGAAGTGTCGCCACGGCGATGAGGAAGACCATCGTCAGGCCGGCGAGCAGGATGTTCAGCGCGATCTCATTCGGCGTCTTCTGGCGCTCGGCGCCTTCGACAAGCGCAATCATGCGGTCGAGAAAGGTCTCACCAGGATTGGCGGTCACCTGGACGCGGATCCAGTCGGAGAGCACACGGGTGCCGCCCGTGACCGCCGATCGATCGCCTCCCGATTCACGGATGACTGGTGCCGACTCGCCGGTGATGGCACTCTCGTCCACCGAAGCCACGCCTTCGATGATTTCGCCGTCCGCTGGGATCACCTCACCCGCTGACACGCGGACGATGTCACCTTTCCGCAGTGCGGGTGCCGGTACGGCGTCGTAAGCAGCGCCGCCCGGGCGCTCGCGCTTTGCCACTGTTTCCGTCTTCGCCTTGCGCAGCGTCTCCGCCTGCGCCTTGCCGCGCCCCTCAGCCATCGCCTCCGCGAAGTTTGCAAAGAGAACGGTGAGCCAAAGCCAGAACGTGATCTGGAACTCGAATCCAAGCTCCGGACGTCCCGTGATCGCGTCTTGTATGAGGCGCCATGTCGTCAGCACGCTGCCGACCTCGACGACGAACATCACGGGGTTGCGCGCCATCGTTCGTGGATGCAGCTTCCGGAACGAATCCCAGATCGCGCGGCGAACGATTTGCCGATCCCAGATGGAGAGCGCCTTTGCAGTAGTCTGAGTAGCCATTAGAAGACCTGCCCGTTGTTCATCAGGAAGTGCTCGACGATCGGCCCGAGGCTGAGCGCCGGGAAGAACGTCAACGCGCTGACGATCACGATCACACCGACCAGCAGGCTCGAAAAGAGCGGTGTCGTCACGGGGAACGTGCCGAGCGACGGCGGAATCAGCTTCTTGCGACTGAGGCTGCCAGCGATAGCCAGCGGCGGAATAATCATGAAGAAGCGCCCGAACAGCATGGTCACACCGAGCGTGGTGTTGTACCACTTGGTGTTGACGTTGATGCCGCCGAACGCCGACCCGTTGTTCGCCGCCGCAGAGGAGTACGCGTAGAGCATCTCCGACAGGCCATGGGGCCCTGCGTTGGCGATGCTCGATGTGCCGAACTCGGGCGACACCGACGAGATGGCGGTGAAGGTCAGAATCAGGAGCGAGGAGATCAGGACGGTGAGCATCGCCATCTGCACTTCGAATGCCTGAATCTTCTTGCCCAGGTACTCAGGAGTGCGGCCGACCATCAATCCAGCGATGAAGACAGAGAGGATGATGTAAACGAGCACGCCATACATCCCTGCGCCCACTCCGCCGAAGACGACCTCGCTCAACTGGATGTTCGCGAGAGGGACCAGACCACCGAGCGGCGTGAACGAGTCGTGCCATCCGTTGACCGCCCCGCAACTTGCGTCCGTCGTGACGGTGGCGAAGAGTGCCGTCGTGGCAATGCCGAAACGGACTTCTTTCCCTTCCATGTTTCCGCCCGGCGCCGTCTCGCTCGCGACCTGGTTGGCTCCCGCCTTTGTGAAGAGGGGATTCCCGTTGGCTTCCGCCCAGTACACGACCGTCACACCGCACAAGAACAGGAACGCCATCGCGGCCCATACGGCCCATCCGTGGCGGCGAGAACTAGTCAACGAGCCGAGCGTGTAGGTCAGACCCGACGAGATCGCGAAGATGCCGAACATCGCCAGGAAGTTCGACAGCGGAGTCGGGTTTTCGTACGGATGCGAACTGTTCGCGTTGAAGAAGCCGCCCCCATTGGTGCCGAACTGCTTGATGATTTCCTGCGATGCAACCGGGCCCTGCGCGATCACCTGCTCCGTGAGCTGCGTCGTCGTCTCCTTGCCCGCCGCATCCTTCGTCGTCACGGTCTGTGGATCGAGGACCTGTACGTGGTCGTAGGCTTTCAGGTTCTGCACCACGCCCTGCGATACGAGGAAGAGCGCACCGACGATAGCAAGTGGCAACAGGACCCAGAGCGTCGCGCGCGTCATGTCTACCCAGAAGTTGCCGATGGTTTCCTTCTCCCTCTGAGCGATGCCGCGAATGAAGGCGATGGCAACCGCTATGCCGACGGCGGCCGAAACGAAGTTGTGGTACGCCAGCCCCGCCATCTGCGTGAGATAGCTCATCGTCGACTCGCCACTGTACGCCTGCCAGTTCGTGTTGGTCGTAAACGAGGCGGCCGTATTGAACGCGAGATCGGGAGCGACAGCTCCGAATCCCTGCGGGTTCCACGGCAAGCCTCCCTGCAGTCGCTGGATGAAATACAGCACCAGCATCGAGACGACACTGAAGAGCAGCACGGAGACCGCGTATTCAGTCCAGCGCATCTCGTGCGACTCGTTCACCCCTGTCGTCCGATAGACGAGCCGCTCGAATGGCCGCATGATCGGGTCGAGCCACGTCCGTTGCCGCGTGAACACGCGCGCCATGAAGCTGCCGAGCGGTGGTGTCACGAGGAAGACCGCGAGCAGGAAGAACAGAATCTGAAGCCATCCGTTGAGAGTCATGTCAAAACTTCTCCGGTCTCAACATCGCCACGACGAGATAGCCAAGCAGCAGGACGCTGGCAATCAATCCGATGACGGAATCAACGCCCATGTCTCACCTCACTTCATCAGTCGATCGCATACGGCTACGTAGCCGATGGCGGCGACGAAGAAGAGGATGGTTAGAGCAACGAAAATCAGGTCGAACATCAGGGACCTCGCTCGGTGAGTACATGATCGCGACCGGCGGCGTAAGAAAGCGCGCAAGAGTCCATAAAGAGTTTGTAAGGGCTCTTATGCGAGCAGGCGGGCGAAGACAAACATGAGGACGAACAGTGCGCCAGTAATCCACCCCGCCAGAAACCACGGCCAGACGGCCGCGTGTAGGTAGGGCCCGTGCAGCTCGGATGGAGGTTCGTGAGGGGACGCATCCCCAACGAGGGTGAGCTTCAACTGCTGCAAGCGGACGATGGACACCTCCAGCGCTCGCAGGCGATCGGCTTGCGATCCCGAGAGCTCCACTGCGGGGATCACGATCGGACCATCGTCGGAAACGTGTTGCGGCATACTTTCCCGGGCGTACTGCTGAAAACACGTTACCTGTCGTGCGGCTAAAGGATTCGGCAAAAAGTCATAAAGAGTTCGTAAGGCCATCGCCGGGTTTGGCGTATCCCGCGTAGCATGACGTGATGCCGGAGAGAGCCCGATCCAGCGGCGAACAGCTGCTCGCCAAGCTCCAGGCCGATCAGCGCGCTCGCCTCCGCATCTACGTCGGAGCCGCGCCCGGCGTCGGCAAGACCTATTCGATGTTGCAGGATGCGCATGCGCTCCGGCGCGAGGGCATCGATGTCGTCGTGGGATTCGTCGAGACCTACGGGCGGGCCGAGACTGAAGCGAAGATCGGCGATCTGGAAATCGTGCCGCGACGGCGAATCGAATATCGCGGCGTGGTGCTCGAGGAGATGGACCTCGATGCCATCCTGAGGCGTCGTCCGCAGTTGTGCGTGGTGGATGAGCTCGCGCACACGAACGTCCCGGGCAGCGCACACGAGAAGCGCTACCAGGATGTCGGCGCGATCCTCGATGCGGGCATTGGCGTCCTCACGGCGGTCAACATTCAGCATCTCGAGACGCTCAACGATGCCGTCGGCCGCGTCACCGGCGTCAGAGTGCGCGAAACGGTTCCTGACACGTTTCTCGATCGCGCCGATGAAGTCGTGAACGTCGATGTGACCGTGCAGGAACTGCAAAGCCGCTTGCGACAGGGCAAGGTGTACAAACCCGAGAAGGTCGAGCAGGCGCTCAGCAACTTCTTTCGCGAGACGAACCTCTCGACGCTCCGTGAACTGGCACTGCGCGCCGTCGCCGACGAAGTCGGCGACAAAGCCGCGTCACACCGGCAGCGCGAGGGGCTGGAGCCGGCACTCATCCCGGAGCGCGTGATGGTCTGTATGAGCTCGAACGCCGAGGCACCTCGCGTGATTCGCATCGGCTCACGCATCGCCGGCCGGCTGGGCGCGCGCTGGTATGCGGTCTACGTCGAAACGCCTCGAGAGGCGCCCGGCAAGATCACACCCGCCGATCGAGACGCGCTGCATCGCAACATCGTGTTGGCCGAAAGCCTTGGCGCAACGGTGGTCCGGGTCAAAGCCGATCGCGCGGCGGACGGCTTGATCGAATTCGCGAAGCGCGAGGGCATCACCCATGTGATCTTCGGGCAGACGGCGCGCAGCCGCTGGGAGATTCTGCTCAAAGGCTCCACGCTCAACCGCTTCCTCGAGGAGGTGCGCGACGCGGCGATTCAAGTGGTGCCGCTCGGCGAAGGAATGTGACAGGCTCCACGCCGAACAGGCCTGACGCATAATTCGTTCGGTATGCCCTTCGCGAATTGGAACAAGCTGCTCTACGGAATCGAACGAGGCGAGTGCATCCTCTTCCTGGGCCCGGACCTTCCTGCCGGCACTCCTGGTGCGCCGCGACAGGTTCCCGCCCAGTCGCTTGCCGCGAGATTGCTCGAAGCGCTGGGCGACGACGGACTGAGCGGGCTCGATCCGGCCTCCAGCGATCTGGCGTGGATTGCCCAGCGTTTTGTTGCTCGCGAAGACGAACTCGCGCTGGAAATGCATCTGGGCGAGTGGCACCGTGAATGGCTGGAACGACCGTCAACACTCCACGATGCGCTCGCCGAGCTGCCGTTGCGGCTGATTGTCACTTGCGGACTCGACCCGCTGATGGAAGCTGCGCTGCGCCGCGCTGGTAAGACGCCGTCGGTCGAACGGTATCATTACCGCGGCAGGAACGAGGAACTGCTCCCGGAGGCATCGGTCGACGCCCCGCTGCTCTTTCACTTGTACGGGCGGGTCGACGAGCCCCCTTCCGTGGTCTTGACCGAGTTACAGCTGCTCGACTTCCTGGCGCACCTGATCTCGCACGATCCGCCGCTGCCCAATGACTTGAATGCCGGATTGACTCACGGACGGCTCTTCCTGTTCCTCGGCTTTGGCCTCAGGCAGTGGTATCTGCGCATTCTCTTCCACGTTCTGAAGGTGTTGCGTCCCGATAGCCGTGGCTTTGCTGTCGAGGCGATTGAGGCCGGCGAGAGCGACCAGAACACGAAGGGCGACCCCGCGATCTTCTTCTACCGCGACAACTTCAAGATGGAGCTGGTCGACACCGATCCGGTCGCGTTCGTTAGTGAGCTGCGCGATCGGTACGTCCAGGCCGGTGGCCCAGCGCGAATGGCGAAAACGGGATCGGAGAGCTCCACGGCGACGTCCGGCCCGGGCCGCGGTCCCACGGTGTTCATCTGTCACGCGAGTGAAGACAAGAAGAAGGCGAGTGAAATTCACGATGCGTTGAAGAAGGCGCGGCTCGAGCCCTGGCTGGACCAGGACGCCCTGCGCGGCGGCGACCGCTGGGACGACCTGATCGCGGCGACGATCGAGAAAGTCGACTACTTCCTGGTGTTGAACAGCAAGGCACTTGTCGCCAAGAGTCGTGAAGCCTCGTACGTGAACAAGGAGATCAAACGTGCACTCCAGGCGGACGACTTGCGCCTCGTCGGTCATTTCATCGTGCCCGTCAGCATCGACGACGCACCACTGCTCGAGCCGCTCGCCAAGTTCCATGCGGTGGATCTCCGAAAACCGGAAGGCCTCAGCGAACTGGTCCGCGCGATCAAGCGTCAGAGCGCTGCCGGATAGCGGCAGCTGAGGAGACGTCGTGCAGACACCGAGGTCGATGAGACTGAACATCCTGCGCTGGCTGGCGTTTCCGCTGGCGGTGATTGCCCTGATGTTGGCGGGTCTGGTCGCAAGCATCCTGCTGCTGAACACCTTCGAGGATTCGTGGATTGCGATCCCGGCCCTGTCATTGGGCACTTGTGTCGCCGTCTATTCCGGCTCGCGGATCGCACCCTCGCGCACGCGGCTCGCGATCGTCCTCGCATCGATTCTGATTGTCGCGGCGTCGCTGTGGCTACTCTCGCTGACCGCCGAAGGAGATCGCGAAGCGCAGGCACTTGCCCTGGGAGGCATTGCTGGAGTGGCGGCCGGCGCCGTCCTCGCCTTTCGACGAGCCCGGGCAACAGTCCAACCGCTTCGCAGCGCCAACCATCGGCCGCTCCGATACAAGGGGACTGCGCCCTATCAATACGACCCGGCCGACCGAAAGACCTTCTTCGGCCGCGATCGCGAAATCCGTTCACTGTTCAGCCTGGTGCTTGCCGAACGACTTGTCGTCGTGTTCGGAAAGTCCGGAACCGGCAAGTCGTCGCTGCTCAACGCCGGCCTCGTGGGACCGCTGTTCGAGCGCGGCTACCTGCCGATGACCATCAGACTTTCGGACTACGCACAGGGACCAGTCGCAGCACTTCTCGATGGTGTTCGTACGGCGGTGCGGGCCGCGGGGGCCGAGATCGTGGGAGCCGAGGGGCACGACGTTCCAGGGTTCTTCCAGTCAGCCGAGTTCTGGTCGCGTGACGACGATCTCCTGAAGCCGGTGCTCATCCTCGATCAGTTCGAGGAGTTGTTCACGCTGCATGGTCCTGCGCCGCGTCGAGAGTTCATTTCACAACTGGCGGAGCTTGTGCGGGGTCGGACTCAGCGTCGGCAGCCGCTTGCTGCGGCCGATGGAGTAGCGGCGCCGGATACGAGCGCATCACAGGTCAAGATCGTGCTCTCGGTGCGGGAGGATTATCTTGCCGACCTGGAGGAGCTTGCCAGGGACATTCCAGGCATCCTTCAACGTCGATTCCGGATCGGTCCGTTGGCCGCGGAGAACGCTCGCGAAGCGATCGTTCAACCGGCGGCACTGCAAGACCCGACTTTCGACACACCGCCGTTCGAGTACACGGACGGCGCCGTTGAGCGCATCCTCACATTTCTTGCGCGTCGCCGGCAGCGCGATGAAACCGTGACAGGCAACGAGGTCGAGCCAGCGCAACTGCAGTTGGTGTGTCAATACGTCGAGCAGCAGGTGCGCACCCGACTCACTCGTACCGATGGCGCCCGGGTTCAAGTCGGCGAGACCGACCTCGGCGGCGAAAACCAGCTTCAGCGCATCCTGGAGGAGTTCTACGACCGCACGCTCGCATCGATCGACGTCGGGAAGCGTCGTCGAGTCCGACGGTTATGCGAGCAACGGCTGATCAGCCGTGCCGGGCGACGCTTGACCGAGGCGGAGGAAGAAATCGAGAAGAGGCACGGAGTGTCCGCGGACACCCTGCGGCAGCTTGTCGATGCGCGCCTTCTTCGTCCCGAGCCTCACCTGGGTGGCGTGTTCTACGAGTTGAGCCACGACACGCTGGTCGAGCCTATCCAGCGCTCGCGTAAGAAGCGCATCGCACGACAGCGACGCGCGTGGGCCGTCGCGGCAATTCTTGTCGCTGCGTATGTCACTCCGTGGTGGCTGCTGACTGGCCGCGACAATCGCGTACGCCAGCAGGCCCTGGCTCTTCTTGCAGCGAGTCTGCCAGACCGCGACGATCCGGGGCAGTTGCTGGCGTTGCCACGAGCAAGGCTCGCCGCGATTGAAGAACAGCTCCAGAACGGAGTGCGATCTCGCGAGGCATACGCCGCGATGATGTTCGCCACGGACGACGTCGCGATTCGCTATCCAGAGCTCAGTCGCGAGTCACGAACCCTGCGGGCAGCAATCACCGAGCGCTTCAACCGCGAACAGGGACTCACGGCTGTCAACTGGGAAGAGGCCTCGCTGAACCGTCGGGTTCGCATCAAGGGCGGTCCCTTGCTCATGGGAAGTCCGGAGAGTGTGGGAGACGCGCCCGAGCATCCGCAGCACCGCGTGACCGTATCATCGTTCGACATCCTCGATCACGAGGTCACGAACGCCGACTACCGTCGCTTCGATCCGAATCACGATCGGCTCGCTCGGGACACCGATCCCGTCGTGAATGTGTCATGGTACGAGGCCGCAGCATACGCGGCCTGGGTTGGCGGGCGTCTGCCGACCGAGGCACAATGGGAATTCGCCGCACGAGGAACGGACGGGCGAAAGTACCCGTGGGGCGATGAAGAGCCCACATGTGATCGCGCCAATTTTCAGGAATGCGGCTCCACCTTGCGAGCAGCCCGCGAAGGCCGGGCACAAACGCCGGAGCAGGTTTACGACCTTGCCGGCAATGCGTGGGAATGGTGCCGCGATTGGTCGGGCGACTACACCGCCGCGGAGCGGAAGGATCCCCTGGGACCTGCGACTGGCTCAGCGCGGGTCGTGCGCGGAGGCTCCTTCTTGAATATCCCGTACGACCTTCGGGGCGCGAACCGCTACCGCAGCGCTCCTGAGGTACGAGATCCCTCTTTGGGATTTCGAGTGGTGTGGTCCGTCGAGAACGAGCTGAAGTGAAGGTTGCCCGAGTCTATCACTGCACGCACTCGACGACTTCGGTTCGAAACGCGGTGACCGTGACGCGCTGCCGGCACGTCTGCGACGTCCTTATGACGATGTCGTGCTCCCCCACCGGCGCGATCAAGCGACGGTCGGTGAGTTCACTCCCCCGCTGCCCGTCAATCGAAATCGGCGCCTGACGAGGCATCGACCTGACGAACAGGTATCCGGCCGCCTGCCTCGCCGTGAATCGACTCGTCAGGCGCGACACCATGTCCGAAAGCGATAGACGCTGTACCAGGCTCGCCGTGATACCAGCGTCCCCCTGACTCCCTTGCCCCTGACTCCCTTGCTGGAACAGCACGGGCCTGACAACGATCCCGAAGGAGGGGCGGAACTCGGCCCGGCTCCGCGCGATCCCGGCGTCACGAAGATCGAAACAGTAGTGCGAGAGGATCGCGGCAAACACTTCGCGCACGTCACCTTGATTCGCCTGCTGCTGGCTCAGAAACTCGTCCAGCTCCCCTCGAGTGCCGAGCACGGAACGCTGAACGAGGTCACTCGCTTCCGCGCTGATGGCGACCCCGGTCCGTGCCTGCCAGGTGTCCATGATCGATGCCGTACTGCGAACCGCATCGAACTGGGATAGCGGCGGTTTCCCAACGCTCGCAGAGATCTGAAACGGACCAGCCTGGATTCCTGTAATTCGGCGATTGACGGCGAAGGTGCCTCCGGGCGTGACCTGGCCAGGCGAAATGGTAATGGGCCGATTGATGCCGTCTATTCGCACGCTCGCCGAAGAGTGATTGACGATGGTCAACATGACTGGCTCGCTGATGCCACTCAGGCCGCTGACGGTGGCGCTCAGATCGGCCCGCTGACCACGAAACAGTTGCGCCGAGGAGGACACCAGTCGCACGTGCAACGCGCGGAGCGTCCGATTGATCACACGCTCGCCGGCGGTGAAACGAAGCGGACTGGGCCCGACAGTGGTTGCCGGAACACGGAACACAATTTGTCGCGGCGACTTCGCCAACAGCTCCGCGTTAGTCCCGCCGAGCGTGACCGTGTGGTCGGCGAGCTCGCGATCGGACCGGCCGCGAATCACCGCGGTCTTCCCCGTCTCTCCTTCCGTCGGCACTTCGAAGTCAGTCTGAGCCACGGCGCGAGGGAGAGGGACAGGAACCGGGTCGATTGGAATCGTCGAGCGCAGAAGGATCTGGCCGTCCGGGTCACGCAGCAGCAGCTGGCCCGACCCGGTGCGAAGCGCATTCGGAATCGACCACTGATACCTGCCGTTCGAGACTGGCGTACGCTGAGTCTGAAACTCGAGGACGAAACCGCCGAGTCGCCGGAGATTGACCTCGCGTTCCTGCGGCGTCGTTCCGCCTGGCTCGGCAACGACCACACCGGAAATCGAGTCACCAGGTGCAGCATCCGAGGACACGTAGACCCGAACTGTCCCTGCCGGCCCGCCCAGAGCGATCGCATGCACTCCTGCAGTGGTGACCAGTCCACCGGATCCAGACTGCGCCTGGGCGGAAAGAGTTGCGAGCAGGAGGATCGGCACGATCAGGGCGCACACTCGAGTAATTTGCATCACGAACTCTGTGGCGGATCAGCAAGCGCTACATGATCGGCAGTGGGACGTTGACGCGCCTCAACAGTAACTTCTCGTTTGAGCTATGGTGTTGCAAAGCTCAGCAACAAATTTCGCTTCGTCTCCCTCTGCGTTCATGCGTGCACGCTCCCGCAACGACGAAACACAGCAATTGACAAAACGAACTCGTCCACTAACAATCGCTCCCTCAGTTTCGCACAAGGCTGGGTTCCCCCATTGGGGAGTCGACCTCTTGTCCAACAAGGTTGCGGTCTGGCCCGTGGACTGTAAGTCAGAAGGCGAAGCGGTGCCTGATCCTGCGTGTTCTCTTGTCGGTCGAGTTGTGGCCCTCGGGTTCACAGTCCTGTCTGTGATGCTTACTGCCTGTTCTGCCGCCCCGTCGTCTCCGCGCGACACCACCGTGGCGCAGTACGACCCCGAGAGCGGCCGGCTCAAGCGAATCGAGTTCGACACAACTCACAACGGACGCAACGACGCCGTCGGCATCGTGGACGGAACCCATGTCGAACGCATCGAAGTAGACGAGGACGAGGACGGGATCATCGATCGCTGGGAGTTCTACAATGCGGATCGTCGTCTCGAGAGGGTCGGCTTCTCCCGTCAACACAACGGTGTCATGGATTCGATCGCGTTCTTCGCGAAGGATGGCGCGATGGAACGAATCGAGATGTCCACTCGCGGCGATGGACACTTCAATCGTACCGAGTACTACCAAAGTGAGTCGCTCGCGCGCGTTGAGGAAGACACCAACGGCGATGGACGAACAGACAAGTGGGAGACCTACACCGTGGACGCTCACGCCCCTGCGGGCCAATCGCCGTCGATCGTCATGGCATCGTTCGACGATGCATTCCGCGGCACGCCGAACCGGCGTTTCCTGTATAGTCCACAGGGAACTGTCCTGCGAGTCGAAGTGGATCCCGACGGCGACGGAACATTCGTCGAAGCCGCAGCGACGCGCCGTCAATGATGGACGCTGACGTGGTATTCGTCTCAATGGGTTGCGTTCCGGAGTCTCGAGTCTGGCACGGAGAACCGACATGAAAGAGGTGGTTTGCCTGACGTTGGCTTGTGCTCTGGTGTGCTTCCCCGTCACCTCCGTCTGGGCCCAGACCCAGACACAAGCGCCCGGGACACTCGGAGGCGTCGTCCTGCAGGGGTCAGCCATCGTCTCCGGGTCGGTCGCCTCGTCCAGTGGCAGACGGCTCTCGAACATCACGATGCAGCTCCTGGATCCGAGCGGTGTCGTGGTCGGCAAGACGGTGTCGACGAAAAACGGCGAATTCACCTTTCCACCGGCTCGCTATGAGACCTACACACTGCAGTGTGTGGATGACGGCAAAGTGATTGGGACTTCGAGCGTAATTCTCAATGCGACGACGCAGCCGGTGCGCATCACCTGTACCTCCGACGTGGCGGGATACTGGCAGAAGTGGGGTGTGTTGACGGCATTGGGCGTCGCTGCTGCGGCAGCGGGTACTGCGGCGATAGTCGCATCTGGTGATTCTGGCGGCTCTGCTACTCGCAGCACCCCCACTCCCACTCCCACGCAGTTTGATGCCAGCGGATCCCGCTAACGCCTACTGGCCAGATCGAGCGGATGGCGGCGATAACGTGGCGAGTTATTGGCCCTGGAGAGTCTTAGGTGTATCGCACGCTCGCCGGTCTCCTCTTGACGAGTGTGTTGTCTGCTTCCCTGTCCGCGCAGACGCCTGACGATCCCATCGAGGATGCGCGCTTCCAGACCGGCCCGATTGGCCTCTCTCCGGCGATCGCGCTGACCGGCTTCGGCGTCGACACCAACGTCTTCAACGACTTCGACGATCCGAGACGGGACCTCACCTTCACCGTATCCCCGATGCTCGACACCTGGCTGCGCGCGGGACGCTCACGGCTCCACGTCTTTACGCGCACCGACCTCATGTACTTCCACCAGTACGCGAGCGAGCGCAGTGTGGACGGCGTGGTTGACTCGCGCTTCGAAGTCCGCGGCAACCGTGTGACTCCCTGGATCACCGCTGCGGCCGCATCCGGCCGGCAACGATGGGGGTACGAGATCGATCTGCGGTACCGACGTATCACGAGCGATCTCGGTGCCGGCGTTGGTGTGCGCGTTGGCAGCCGGACGCGCGTTGGCGTGAACGCGCGCTACAGCACCTACAACCATGAGCCGGATGCGTTGTACCTCGGAAGCAATTTGCGCGAGCTGCTCGACCGGAACACGACCGCGCTCGGCGGCGAGTTCCGTTATGCCCTCACAGCGCTGACGACGTGGGTCGTGTCTGGGGAACAAGCGCACGACCGCTTCGTCTACACGCCTGCGCGCGACGCGAACAGCTGGCGCA